>Ga0208721_1000048_pt1 | contig 25705 bp, 26 predicted proteins | sample LakMenEpi17Aug10_FD_150705 | JGI IMG/M metagenome (GOLD analysis project Ga0208721, IMG submission 150705) | Freshwater microbial communities from Lake Mendota, WI - 17AUG2010 deep hole epilimnion (SPAdes) | ecosystem: Environmental > Aquatic > Freshwater > Lentic | place: Lake Mendota, Madison... | reverse complement strand
GGTGCGGCTCGCTGCGTGCACCCAGACGGGAATGCTGCGCGGCGATTATTGAGGCACGATTAAACCATTCATTGTCTGCCGTCGCATCGCGACGGGGATTTGTCGCTGCTGCTCATGAATCTACTTTTCATCGGTCACTAGTCGCGGTTGCCCGGCCAGGCGTCGGCGGCGTCGCGATCGTGAGGGGCCCGGGCCCGCCTCAGCAGATCGATGAACGACACGAGCGCCTTCCGGTCGAGGTGACCGAGCTGATCCCGGCCGCACTGCCGCACGGCGTCGCCAAGCCGCGCGACCAGCCCGCGGCCCGCCGGCGTGATCCAGACATCCACCCGGCGCCGGCTGGCGACGCTCCGCTGCCGGCGGACGAGCCCGCGCTCCTCGAGCTTGTCGAGCATCCGCGTCATGTCGGGAGCCCGGGAGACGAGCCGGGCGCCGAGCGCCGAGGTCGCCAGCGGCCGCGGCGCCGCCGATCGCAGCACCCGCAGGGCGTTGTACTGCTGGGCGCTGATCCCGTGCCGGGCGAACACCCGCTCGTCGAGCTCCCGGAGCCGGTCGTACGTCCGCCACAGCTGCAGGTAGGCCTCCTGCTCGAGCGAGTCGAACGACACGGCACCGACCGGCGCGGCCGAAGCCGGGGCGGCGGCTGGAGAGCGATCGACGGCGGAGCGACGGGTCGCGGAGGCCATGCCGCAAGGGTACTGGATTTATGGCGTCCAGACAATTATCGTTGGAACAAGTATTGCGACTCCGCCAGGCCGCCCGATGCGGCCGGCCTTCGCCGGGCAGGGCAGGACGGGCATGAATTCGGCCGACTGGACCGTGCTGTCGTTGCATCTCGCGGCCATGCTCGTGGTCGCGATCGGGCTCGGCGCGGTCGCCCGGCGGCTGGGGATCCCGGCGGTCGTCGGCGAAATCGCGGGCGGGCTCGTGCTCGGCCCCACGATGCTCGGACGGATCGCCCCCGACCTGTTCGGCTGGCTGTTTCCCCCCTCCGGTCCGATCCCCGCGGCCCGCACGGCGCTGGCGCGGGTGGGGATGCTGTTCTTCATCGTCACGATCGGGCTCGACATCAGCGTCGCGGAGCTGCGCCGGACCGGCCGCAAGGCCCTCGCCGTGGGGACCGTCGGCACGCTCGTGCCGCTCGTGCTCGGCTTCCTGATGTGCTACGCGTTTCCGACGGTGATCGGGGTGACGCCCAAGAACCAGTTCGCCACGGCACTGTTCATGGGCTCGATCCTCTCGCTGTCCGCCAATCCCGTGATCGCCCGGATCCTCATGGACATGGGCCTGTTCAAGAGCGACATCGGCCGGACGATCATGTCGGCAACGCTGGTCGACGATCTCGTCGGCTGGGGCCTGTTCGCCGTCCTGCTGGCGGAGTACGGATCGCAATCGTCGGGCGCGGGTCAGGGCGTGGCGATCCTCGGGACGGTGCTCGTGTTCCTCGGCGGCATCCTCGTCGTCGGCCGGCTCGTGCTCCCGCGGCTGCTGCGCTGGGCGCGGGCCAGGCTTCCCTATCCGTCAGGAGTCATTTCCTGCGCCATTCTCTGCGGCCTCCTCGGGGCGGCCGGCTCGGAGCACTTCGGCCTGCACTCGTTCCTCGGCGCGTTCGTCGTGGGGATCGCGCTGGCCGATGCCTATGCCGAGGATCCCCGGCCATTCGAGATCATCGGTGACTTCTCCTACGCGGTGTTCACGCCGATCTTCTTCGTCTCGATGGCGATCTCCACCGACTTCATCGCCGGGTTCGATGCCTGGCTCGTGGCCCTGATCACGGCCGTGGCGTTTCTGGGAAAAATCTCCGGCGTCTACCTGGGAGGGAGGATGGCGGGCATGGCGGGCTGGCAGGCACTCGCCGTGGGCTGCGGCCTCAACGCCCGCGGCATCCTCGGGATCGTGATGGCGGCGGCGGCGTTCGATGCCGGGCTCATCGACCTGCGGCTGTTCGTGGCTTGCGTCCTGATGTGCGTGATCACGACGATGGCCGCGGGCCCGGCCCTCGGCGTCATCCTCGGCCGGCGGCCGACGGAGCCTCCCGGATCCTGATGCGGACGAAATCCGCCGGCACCCTACAATGCGGGCGGCGTTCTCCGGCGACGGCCGGGGAGTCAAGAGCCTGGCGGCGATCTCGCAGTGATCGCGACGGCTGGGGGTCCTCTAGCGAAAGGAGGTGGTCACGTGCCGCAAGTTGACTGTACCGGGGGGCTGCGCCGATAGCGGCGAGTCGACGGGCCTGCCGTTGATGCAGCCCACCAGATGGTTTTCCCGGGCTGCCGCCCCGCGAGGGGCGGCAGCCTTTTTCATGCGCCCGCCGGGCACGCCGCGCGACTCAGTCGCGGCTGCGGAGCTTCGCCAGCAGCCGGAGGATCTCCATGTAGAGCCAGACGAGCGTGACCATCAGGGCGAACGCCCCGTACCACTCCAGATACTTGGGCGCGCCGCGTTCGGCCGCCTGCTCGATGAAGTCGAAGTCGAGGACGAGGTTCAGGGCGGCGATGACCACCACCACGAGGCTGAAGCCGATGCCGATCGGACCCGCGGAATGGATGAACGGGATCGGGAACCCGAACAGGCCGCCGATCATCGAGATCAGGTAGACCAGGCAGATGCCCCCCGTCGCCGCCGCAATCCCGAGCTTGAAGTTCTCGGATGCCCGGATCAGACCGGACTGGTAGGCGAGGAGCAGGCCAAAGAGCGTGCCGAACGTGCCGCCGACTGCCTGGATCACGATCCCCGGATACTGCGCCTCGAGGCTGGCGGAAATTCCCCCGAGGAACAGCCCCTCCGCCAGCGCATAGACGGGGGCGAGGACGGGGGCCCAGGTGTGCTTGAAGCAGATGACGAGCGCCGCGATCGCGCCGACCACGAGCCCTCCCAGGGCCCAGGGCATCGCGGCCGCCGGATTGGCCTCGACGGCGGCGAACGTCCGCGACCAGGTGAAGCAGGCGGAGCCGAGGGCGATGAGGAGCAGGAACAGTGTCTTGTGGGCCGTGCCGTTGATCGTCATCACGTCGGCTGAGGATCGCTCGCTGGCGAGATCGTGGCGATAGACGCCGAAGTTCTCGAACGTCTTGTCGTTGAGCGTCGGATTGCCGGTTCGCATCGGGGGTGCTCCGTGTGATGGTGTGACGATCGTTGAGGATATCACACGGAACGGGGAAGCCGGGCAGTGCCGCGTCGCCTCGTTCACCGGGCATCGAGGCCCGTCCGCGGGGAGCACGCCGAGGAGCGTCAGCCCGACGCGAAGGCCCACCAGATCGCCATCCCGAGGCAGATCAGGGCCGTGACGATGACCCAGGCCGGCTTGCCGGGCCCGGCGTGGTCCTCGGCGGAAATGAAGTTTCCGCAGGCCGGGCAGCGTGGCGCTTCTTCGAGGATCTCCTCCCGGCAGTACGGGCAGGGCACGGTCGGTTCCGCGTCCGAGTCGTCGTCGGGGGCTTCATCGTCGTCGTCCCAGGCGTCGTCGTCATCGTCATCCCAAGCCCGGCCGCGATCGTGAGTCATGCCTGCCCTCCGTGCTGCGCGACCGTCGTGCTGCCAATGGCATGACGCGGTTCGTAGGGGCAGTGTCGACAGCCCGAGCCACAGCACGACCCCCGGCTCAGGTGGTACGCCGCCGTGAATACGACGCAACCGTTCTCGAGGTAGCAATCGGCCCCCCGCCCGACGGCGAGCCGAGGCGGGTCGGGGGCGGTGTTGACGTCGTCCGGAACGGTCATGTCTGGCGCGGAACGGATCGGTGGCTGGTCGGAATGCATGGTGTGTGCGGCCGGTTTCGGCGGCCGCCGCCACCTGCTATCGTACTCCGGCCCGGAACCACGGCTTGCGGCGTGTCGGCCGCTTCGGTCGTTCAGGCCCTATCCTTCGCTCGTCATAAGGTGCGCTCATGTCCGACTCGCTCTCCGAACTCGAGGGCTGCGATCTACTGGCCAGGCTGTTCGCGGCCCGCGGGTACAAGGTGTCTCGCAACGTGACCTTTCGCGAGTACGGAGTGACGTTTCACATCGACGGCTGGGACGCCGCCGCCCGCGTGGGCTTCGAGTTTCTGACGAGCGAGGACGACGACCACGCCGACCTGACGCTCGAGGGCTACAAGACGTTGATGGCGGCCCAGCAGCGTGGCGAACTGTCGCTGTTCATCATTGACGAGGTCGAGACGCTGTCTGCCGCTGAACTCGGGGCCACGGCCCACGAATTTCTCGACGAGGTGGCGGCCGCCGCCCGGGCCCGCACCCGGCGCCTGCAGGGTTCCCGGCGGAAGACGTCGCCGGCACTGAAGTCTCGTGGCGGACAACAGGCGGCAGTCAGCAAGGCGGCCGCGACGAAGAAGCCGGGTGCCAAGAAACTGGCGGCGAAGAAACCGGCCGCCAAAAAGCCGGCCGCCAAAAAAATCCGAACTGGATCCCGCGCGGCCGCGGCCAAGACCGGCACAGGGAGAAAGGGTGCGGCAGCCGGCAAGGGAAACATCAAGGCAGCCGGCCAGGCGCGGAAGCGGACCGCGAAGTCCTCCACGCGGCGCTGACTCGCAGGCGCCCGTCGCTGGCCGCGAACGCCGTCACTCGGGCACGGTCACCGCGGTGCAGGAGCCGCGGTCGCCCGCAGGTGTCCCGACGGCAATCCGGCCGAGCATGTCGTTACGGGCCACGATGATGCTGGCGATCAACGACCGGCGCACGTCGACTTCGCTGCCGGAAGCGGCCCGGATGCGGGCAATCCGCGTCGCGGCTGCCTCCATGATCACGTGCGGATCGGTCTCCGCGGCGCGGACGCCGATCAGCTCGTGCGGGTTCTCGACGCTGGGTGGATATGGTTGCATGGTGTTCTCCTGACTGTTCAAGCGAGAGAAACCGGTCCGAGGGGCAAAAAAATTTTTCGCAGGCGTTCCGCGACGGCCGGGAGCGTGCCACACGGCCCGGACAACCTTGGTCCGCACCGGGGGCGTCACCGGGGCGAATGCCACCTCCAGGGGGTGCGATGTACACGGTGTTCGACCACACGGCCGACCTCGGCATCGAGGTGACGGCTCCCACGCTCGACCTGCTCCTTGCCGACGCGGCCTGCGGGCTCACCGCCGTCATCGTCGGCGATCCCGCCCAGATCGAGCCCCGGCGGGAGGACGTGTTTCGGGTGTCCGGAACCGACCCGGTCTGGCTGCTCGCCGACTGGATCGGGGACGTGCTCGCCGCCTTCGAGATCCGGCGGATGCTGTACCGGGAATTCGTCGTCACGGTCGGACCGACCGGTCTCGAGGCCCGGGCCCGGGGCGAGGTCTACGCCCCCGGCCGCCACACGCTCGCCCACGAGGTCAAGGCGGTCACGCAGCACCTCCTCGACGTGCAACGCACGGCCACCGGCTGGCAGGCCACGTTCGTCGTCGACATCTGACCGGGCGTACGATGTCGGCGGCGGATGGACCGCTGGGAGGAACAGGGCATGAGCGGAGAAGGAAGCGGCGGACGTGCGGCGGACGAGCGGGGCTACGCCGGCCCGCTGGAGCGGGTCGACGAGTGCACGTGGCGCATCCCGCGCGGCTCCCGGCCCGGCATGCGGGTCGACGGCCTGATCTACGCAGACGAGCGGCTCATTCCCCAGATTCGCAGCGACCGGGCGGCCGAGCAGGTGGCCAACGTCGCCTTCCTCCCGGGCATCCAGCGGGCGAGCCTCGCCATGCCCGACATCCACTGGGGCTACGGCTTCTGCATCGGCGGCGTCTGCGCCACCGATCCGGCCGCGGGGGGCGTCGTCTCACCGGGGGGCGTCGGCTACGACATCAACTGCGGCGTCCGACTCGTGCGGACGTCGCTCATGGCCGCCGAGGTGCGGCCCCACATCACCCGGCTCATCGACCAATTGATGCGCGACATCCCCGTCGGCGTCGGGCAGGGGGGCAGGCACGTGTTTTCGGCCGGCGAACTTCGCACGCTGATGACGGAGGGGGTGCCCTTCCTGCGCGACCGCGGCCTGGCGACCGACGACGACGTCACCTGCGCCGAGGCCGAGGGCCGGATTCCCGACGCCGAGCCGGGCCTCGTCAGCGACCGGGCTCTGGCCCGCGGTGCCGACCAGTGCGGCACGGTCGGCGCCGGCAACCACTTCATCGAGGTCCAGGAGGTGGACCGGGTGGAGAACGCGGCCGTCGCCGCGGCCTTCGGACTGCATCCCGGGCAGATCTGCGTGCTCATTCACTCCGGATCGCGCGGCCTCGGCTACCAGGTCTGCGACGACGCCCTCCGCTCCCTCCGTGACGCACCGGCCAAGTACGGCTTCGATCTGCCCGATCGGCAGCTCGTCTGCGCTCCCGTGGAAAGCCCCGAGGGCCGCCATTACCTCGGCGCGATGCGGGCCGCCGCCAACTACGCCTTCTGCAACCGCCAGCTCCTCATGTGGCAGGTCCGCGAGGTCTTCGCCCGGGTCTTCGGCCGGTCGTGGGAGGCGCTCGGCATGACGCTGCTCTACGACGTGGCCCACAACATGGCCAAGCTCGAAGAGCACGCCGTGGACGGGACGAAGAAACCGGTCTGCGTCCATCGCAAGGGGGCGACGCGGGCCTTTCCTGCCGGCCATCCCGACGTCCCCGCCCGCTACCGCGACGTCGGCCAGCCGGTGATCATCCCGGGTGACATGGGGCGGGCGAGCTGGGTGCTCGTCGGCGGGCCGCACGCCATGGAGCGGTCCTTCGGCACGACCTGCCACGGCGCGGGCCGCTGCCTGAGCCGCACCGCCGCCACGCGGGCCGCCCGCGGCCGCGACATCCGCAGCGAACTCGCCGGTGTCGGCGTCGTGGCCCGCTGCCGGAGCCGCGAGGGGCTCGCCGAGGAGCAGCCGGCGGCCTACAAGGACGTCGACGTGGTCGTGGACGTCGTCCACAAGGCCGGCCTGTCGCTCAAGGTCGCGCGGCTCCGGCCGCTGGGCGTGATCAAGGGCTGAGCGGAGCGGGTTGGACCCCGCCGATCAGCGGGCCAGCGCCGTCGCCGGATGCGCCGCGGGCTCCCATTTCTTCTCCGGCACGCCGTAGTCGCGCAGCAGCTCGATGACGCGGTCGTCCTCCACCTGCTCGAAGTCGCGGTAGAACTGGCCGATCGCGAAGAAGGCCGCGGACTCGATCAGGCACACGACCCGGTCGCAGAGCGGCCGGATCGCGTCGAGCCGGTCCGGCGCGGCGACCGGCACGGCCACGATGATCTCGCGTGGCCGGGCCGCCCGGACCGTGCGGGCCGCGGCGATCATCGTGGCGCCGGTCGCGATCCCGTCGTCGGTGAGAATCACCGTCCGCCCAGCGATCGGGGCCTGCGGGCGGACGGCGCGAAACAGCCCGCGCCGGCGGTCGATCTCGCGCATCTGCCGGAGCCGCTCCGCCTCGATATAGGCGTCGCCGGCGTCGGTCATCGCCGCCGCGAAGTGGTTGAGGTGCACGACGCCGGTCTCGGAGACGGCGCCCAGCGCCAGTTCGGGCTGGTGCGGGGCGCGAAGCTTCCGCGACAGGACCACGTCGAGTTCGGCGCCGAGCCCGCGGGCCAGCGCCGCGCCGATCTCCACGCCGCCGCGCGGGATGGCGAGGATCAGCGGCTTGTCGAGCTGCGTGCCACGCAGCCGCTCCACGAGCATCCAGCCCGCCTCGGCCCGGTCCTTGAATATCCGGTACTCCACGGTGATCGCTCCTGAGTCGGGAAAACTGGGTCGGGAAAGGGGACGAGCCGGCGTGTCAGGGATGGAGGTGGCGGGCGAACCACTCGGCGGCGAGCTGGGCCGCCTCCTCGAGCGTGCCCGGCTCCTCGAAGAGGTGCGTGGCGCCGGGGATCACCGCCAGCCGCTTCACGCCGGCGAGTTCACCGAGGGCCTGCTGGTTGAGCGTCAGCACCTGCGTGTCGTCGCCGCCGACGATGAGCAGCGTCGGGGCGTGCACCGCGGCGAGCCGGCGGCCGGCGAGGTCGGGCCGGCCGCCGCGCGACACCACCGCCGCCACGCGCGGGTCGCGGGCGGCCGCGAGGAGAGCGGCAGCGGCGCCGGTGCTCGCGCCGAACAAGCCGAGCGGCAGGTGCCGCGTCTGCTCCAACTCGGTCACGAAGCGGATCGCCGCCAGCAGCCGCTCGGAGAGGAACGGGACGTCGAAGACGTTGACGCGGTCGGTCGCCTCCTGCTCGGTGAGCAGGTCGAAAAGGAGCGTGCCGATCCAGGCTTCGTGGATGACCTCGGCGACGAAGGCGTTGCGTGGGCTGAGCCGGCTCGACCCGCTGCCGTGGGCGAAGAGCACGAGGCCCGTCGGGGGGGCGGGCAGGCAGAGGCGGCCGGGGAGCGTGAAGGCCGCGGCCCGGCTGCCGTTGATCGGAATGGCGACGTCGAACGACTCGACGGCATGCGAGACGGTCATGATCGGTCCTCCGCGGCACCCGCGCCGTGCCAGCCGCGGGCATGGGGATGGATCAGGTGCACGGCCGCCGCCTGCGGGCCCTTCTCCCCCCTCCTCCGCGCCGAAAAAGACGGTGCTGCCGACGTCGGCAGCCTTGAACTCGAGGTCGGAGAGGGAGTTGCGATGGAAGTACACCTCGCGGCCGTCGGGGGTCTCGATGAAGCCGTAGCCCTGGAGGGGAAAGATCTGGGCGATCCGCCCCTGGGCCCGGGGGGCATGCGCCTTTTCCGCGCCGCGCATCCGGCGGACGTGGTCCTCGAGGCGGCGTTGGGCGGCCAGGAACGCGTCGCGGAGCGGAGCGATCCTCGGGAGGAACGCCGCGGCCTGCACGCGTCGGCAAAGTTTACGCGCAGCCGCGGAGCCGGCACGGTTTTTCCCCCGCGGCCGGCCGGCAGACGGCCACGCTGCACGCCGGACAGCTTGGTGCACCGGCCTGCCCGGTCTGCCCTGCCTGCCTGCCTTGAGGCCGATTCGATGTGGGGCCGTGACGGGTGGAGGGAGTGTGCCGGAAATGACGATCAAGGTGATCGAGGCGGCCTCGACCCCGCGAGCAGCGAACCACCCATGACCATCGCCACCATGACCGTGCGCCGGCTCGCCACCTGTGCCGCGATCTGTTCGGGACTCGTCGCCGGCCTTCCCGGCGGCCCCTCCGCGGGGCACGCGCAGGACCCGAAGACCAGCCGGGCCTGGCCGGATCCCGGCGACTCGCTGCGGCTGCCCGAGCCCGGCCTGACGCTCGATCGGGCCGCGGCCCAGCCCAACGCCGTCCCCGTCCTCGCGGCCGACGGGGCCCCGTCGCCGGCGACGCTCGCAGAATTCGTGGCCCTCGCCGAGCAGAGCCATCCGAAGATCCGGGCCGCGCGGGCCGCCGTGGAGGCCGCCCGGGGCAAGGCGGTGCAGGCCCGGCTGTATCCCAATCCGATGCTGGCGGGGGCGTCGCCGCAGGCCGCCGGCGCGTACAGCCAGTGGAACGGCTTCGTCCAACAGGACATCGTCACCGCCGGCAAGCTCCGCCTCTCCCAGCAGGCCGCGCTCCGCGAGGTGCAGAAGGCCGAGTACGAGCTGATCCGGGCCCGCTTCGACGTCCTGCGCGACGTCCGGCAGAGCTACTACACGCTCCTCGTCGCCCAGCGCCGGATGGAGATCTTCCAGCTCCTGCTCGACATCGCCAAGCGGTCCTACGACATCGGGCGGCAGCTCGCCGAGGCGGGCGAGGGCACGAAGGCGGATGTGCTCTTCTGGAGCATCGAGCGCGACCGGGCCGACGTCCGGCTCCTCAATGCCGGGGTGTACATCGAGACGGGCCGTCGGCAGCTCGCCGCCGTGATCGGCCTGCCGCGGGCCGACGTCGGCAGGATCGAGGCCGACCTGTTCGCGAAGCTGCCCAACTTCGACCTCAAGGCCCTGCAGGAGGCCGTCGTCCGCCGGCACGCCGCGCCGCGGGCGGCCGAGGCGGCCATCGCCGGCAACCAGTGGGCGCTGGAGCGGGCGGTGGTGGAGCCGATCCCCAACGTCAACGTCCTCGGCGGCTACCAGCGGCAGGTCGGCTTCCCGGCGCAGGACCAGGGCATCATGCAGGTCATGGTCGAGGTGCCGCTCTTCGACCGCAACCAGGGCAACATCCGCGCCGCCCGGGCCGACATCGCCTCCTCCCGCGCGGCCCTGCGGAGCACCGAGATCGATCTTGCCAACCAGGCCGCGGCCGTGATCGCCGCCTACCGCACGTCGCAGCGGCTCGTCGCCTGGTACGAGGAGTTCATTCTCCCCAAGGCCCGGGAGACGGTCCAGCTCACGCAGCAGCTCTACGCCCGCGGCGAAGTGACGTTCCTGTCGCTGCTCCAGGCCCAGCGCACGCTCACCGAGACGGAGCTCGCCTACGTCGACGCCCAGGCCGACCGCTGGACGGCGGCGGTGGTGATCGCCGACCTGCTGCAGCTGGAGGCGTTTCCGCTCCAGGCCGATGCGCCCGCCGCTGCGTCGGGCGAGCCAGGGGAGCCGGGGGCCATGCCGCCGGCCGTCGAAGCCGTGCCCGCACCGCTGCCAGGACCGCCGCCCGCGCGGTGAGCGGCCGGCGCCGCAGGTTCACCCATGTCTGCACGACGCCGGCCGGATCAGCGGGCGTGCGTTGCGGGGATGATGTCGAGCGGCAGCGTGGCGCCGGCCGACTGCGCCGCCACGGCGTCGCTGACGCTCACCTCGAGGCGGCAGCGGCCGGAGGCGTTCGCCGGCAGGACGACGAGGTAGCGGGCGAAGTAGTCGCGGCGACGCTGCTGGCAGGTCTCCTCCAGCGGGTCGAACCGCCAGGTGTGGATCCGCTCACCGTCGGGGCCGTTGAGCGCGAGAGCCGTGTCGATGCGGGTCGTGCAGCCGGCGGCCGTGTCCGTGGCCGCAAGCCCGTCGAGTTCGAAGTACACGATCACCTCCTGGCCGGCCTCGAAACGCTGGCCGGCAAACCGTTCGACGTCGCCCCAGCCGCGGACCCGCGACGCGAAGCAGGCATTCTGCAGCCGAAGCGAGGGCCGCGATTCGACCGCGACGGAGTCGGCGGCCAGGGGACCGGCCGGGAACGAGGTCGGCCCTGACGAGGCGGTCGATTCGTCCAACGGCTCGGGGGCCGAGGGGGGCGTTGGCGGCACGGATGTGGAGGACTCAGTCGCGCCGGGCGTGGCGGGCGTTGCGGTTCGAACCGCCGTCGGCCCAGTCGCCACCGGTCTGGCCACCGCGTGTGGCGTCGCTGAGGCGCTGGGATTGCTCGACGACGACGTCGCCGCTTCGGGAAGGCTGCCCGCCTTGGCCGACTCGGGTTCGGCGTCCTGCGGCGCGGATGCCTGCGGCGGGGCCGGCTCGGGGGGCGGCAGCGCCGCGGCGAACGCCTCGACGACCACCGGCCAATCCTCCGGCTGCGTCCGTTGCAGGGTCTCGACGAGCGTGGCCTCGGTGGCGGCGTCGAGCCGGCCGAGCCGCGCGAGCCGCGCGACCGCCTCCTCGATGGCCGCGGTCCGTCGGCCGGCATCGGACTGAGCCGCCGCGTCCGCGGCCTCAGGGCCGGATGTGGTGTCGGCCAGGGGCGCCGCGGCCGAATCCTCCGCAGCGGCGTGTTCCGGGGGTTTCCAGACCAACTCGCGGAGGCTGGCCGTCGTGAGGACCGACGTGCAGCCCGTTTGCACGCCGATCAGGCCGATGACGGCCGCGGTTCGCAGGATGCCGGACGGGCGAAGGGAAAGGCTCATGAGTGAGCGTCGATCTAAAGGGCAGGGAGCCGAACTGCCAGGCAGGGTAGGAGGGGGCAGCGGCACGACACAAGACCAAGTCGAGTCGCGACCGGCTGGCAAACTGCGCAGGTTTGCTAGAATCCGCTGCCCCTTCCAGCCGCCACCGGGAACATCTCCTCCATGTCACGCGGGCCTTTCGACCGGGGAACGGTGCCAGCCGAGTGGCCGCACCGACACCTGCTCGACCTCGAGCGGCTCACGCCCGGGGAAATTCGGCTCGTGCTCGACACGGCCGCGGTCTTCAAGGAGGCGACCGGGGGCTGTCGGCGGAAGCTGGCGGTGCTCTCCGGCTCGACCGTCGTCAACCTGTTCTTCGAGAACTCGACGCGGACGCGGACGAGCTTCGCCCTCGCGGCCCGCCGGCTCGGCGCCGACGTCGTCGATTTCTCGGCGGCGTCGAGCAGCCTCTCCAAGGGGGAGTCGTTCATCGACACCGCCAAGAACCTGGAGGCAATGGGGATCGACGCCGTCGTCGTCAGACACGGCACGCCGGGCACGCCCCACATCCTCGCCCAGCGGCTGGGCGTCGGCGTGATCAACGCCGGCGACGGTCCGCACGAGCATCCGACGCAGGGCCTGCTCGACATCTTCTCGATCCGCGAGCGGCTCGGGCACCTGACGGGCCGCCACGACGGCGACCTGACGGGCGTCACGGTCGGTCTCGTCGGGGACATCGCCCACAGCCGCACGGCCCGGTCGAACCTCTGGGGGCTCGTGAAGCTCGGCGCCCGGGTGATTCTCTGCGGGCCGCCGACGCTGGTCTCGGACCGCTGGCGCGAACTGGGCGTCGAGGTGTCGCACGACCTCGACGCCATCGTGCCGCGCTGCGACGTCCTCAACCTGCTGCGGATCCAGTTCGAGCGCCAGAACACCCGTCCTTTCCCCTCCGTTCGCGAATATGCCCACCTCTACGCGATGACCCGCGAGCGGCTTCGGCGGGCGAAGAAGGACCTGCTGATCCTCGCCCCGGGTCCGATCAATCGCGGCGTCGAGGTCACGGCCGAGGTGGCCGACTGCCCGCAGTCGCTGATCCTCGACCAGGTCACCAACGGCCTGGCCGTGCGCATGGCCGTGCTCTGGCTCATCTGCGGCCCGCGCGGGGCCGACGTCGCGGCCGGCGGCCTGGCCGGAGAAAGGATCGCCTGATGGCCACGCTCCTCATCCGCGGTGGTCGCGTGGTGGACCCCTCGCAGGGAATCGACCGCGTGGACGACCTGTTCATTCGCGACGGCCTCGTGGTGGCGGTCGGCAACTCCGGCGTGCAGCCGGTCGGCAAGGCGGACGAGACGATCGACGCCGCCGGTCTCGTGGTCGCACCGGGCCTGATCGACATGCACGTCCACCTGCGCGAGCCGGGCCGCGAGGAGGACGAGACGATCGAGACGGGGACGCGGGCCGCCGTGGCCGGAGGCTTCACGAGCGTGGCCTGCATCCCCAACACCGAGCCGCCGATCGACACGCAGGCCGCGGTCGAGTTCGTCAACCAGAAGGCGGTCCGGGCCGACAACTGCAACGTCTTCGTGGTCGCCTGCGTGAGCCGCAACCGCGAGGGAAAGGAGCTCGCCGAGATCGGCCAGCTGGTCGAGGCCGGCGCGGTCGCCTTCAGCGACGACGGGGCGCCGGTCTACGACGCCGAGCTGATGCGCCGGGCCTTCGAATACTGCCGGATGTTCGACCGGCCGATCCTCGCCCACGAGGAGGTGCTGGAGCTCTCGCGCGGCGGCGTGATGAACGAGGGGCTCGTGTCGCTCGTGCTCGGGCTGGGGGGCATGCCGGCAGCGGCCGAGGAGGTGATGATCGGCCGCGATATCGCGCTGGCCGAGGTCACCGGCGGCCGGCTCCACGTCATGCACGTCTCGACGGCCGGGGGCGTGGCCCTGATTCGCGAGGCCAAGCGGCGTGGCGCCCGGGTGACCGGCGAGGCCTGCCCGCACCACTTCACGCTCACCGACGAGAGCCTGCGGGGCTTCGACTCCAACTTCAAGATGAGCCCGCCGCTGCGGACCGTGGCCGACGTCGAGGCGATCATCGCGGGGCTGGTGGACGGCACCATCGACTGCATCGCCACCGACCATGCGCCGCACGCCCGCGAGAAGAAGATGCTGGAGCTTGACCGCGCCCCTTTCGGCATCCTCGGCCTGGAGACGGCGGTCGGCCTGTGCACGACGCGGCTCATCCACACCGGCCGGCTCGACTGGCCGCGGCTGATCGAGGCGCTGAGCACGCTGCCGGCGCGGATCCTCGGCGTCAACCGGGGCACGCTCCGCCCCGGCGCGGTCGCCGACGTCACGCTCATCGACCCGGAACTCTCCTGGCGGGTCGATGCGGCAGCGTTCCGTTCCAAGAGCGTCAATTCGCCGTTCGACGGCTGGACGCTGCGGGGCAGGGCGGTGGCGACGATCGTGGCCGGCCGTGTCAAGCACCGCCTCGGGGCCTGACGCGGCCGCCGGGCCGCCGGACCGCGGCGAACGCCCACGCCTCGTCGGGACGCGAGACCATGACGCTGATCATCGACGGCTACAACCTGCTCCACGCGTCCGGCGTGTTCGGCGCCGAGCGCGGCCCGCGGGGCTTCGAGGCCTCGCGGCGGGCGCTGCTGGCGCTCCTCGTCGACCTCATCGGGGCCGAGCGGTCGGACGTGGTCGTGGTTTTCGATGCCGCCAACGCTCCGGACGGCCTGCCGGCCCGGTTCGTCCACGAAGGGATCACGGTGCTCTTCGCCCGCGAGTATCCCGACGCCGACTCACTGATCGAGAAGTTGGTCGCCGAGGACCAGGCTCCGGGGCACCTCGTCGTCGTGTCGAGCGACCGGCGGCTGCAGGTCGCCGCCCGGCGCCGGCGGGCGCGGGCCATCGCCTGCGAGGAGTGGCTGGCCGAGGCGCGGCGGGCCCGGCAACTGCGGCAGGCCCCAACGGCAGAAAAACCCCCGGCGCCCGGCCGAGAGGGGATCGACTTCTGGAAGGACTACTTCGGCCTGTCGTGAACGGCCGCGGCGGCCAGTGACCGGTGGCCTGACAGGAGAACCGGTTGGAAAGCCTGCGCGGCCCGTGCTACTCTTGTTGGAGGTTTCAGCGGCGGGATGCCGAAGGCCTTCAATCACGAGGTGTAGCATGGCAGTTGGACCTGGCGTTCTGGATTCGTGGACCAGGCGTTCCCGGCGGGGGGCGTTGACGCTGCTCGCCGTCGTGACCGTGGTCGTTGCCGGCCGACCGGCACCGGGCCAGATGGGCATGGGTGGCATGGGCGGCATGGGCGGCATGGGCGGCGGTCGCTTTGGCGGCGGCTTCAACGCCGTCGGCGGCATCTCGATCGACGCCGACGGCATCGTCCGCAACGTCGATGCCCGGGCGCTCGAGTCGCTGGCACAGGAACGCAAGAAGCTCCTTGCGGACGCCGGCGGCCCGGGAGCCGGCGCGCTGCGGAAGGTCTCGCTCGCGGGCATGGTGGCGGCGGTCCGGGCCGCGGCTGCCGAAGGGCGGCCGGTGCCCGCCGAGGTGGCCTTGCTCGGGGGCCTGGAGCGGGTAACGCACGTCTTCGTCGACGTCGATCGGCACGACGTGATCCTCGCCGGTCCGGCCGACCGCGCCGTCGTCGATGCAACCGGCAATCTCGTGGCGGCCGGGAGCGGCCGGCCGCTGCTCCAACTCGAGGACTTGATCGTCGCCCTGCGGACGATCGACCAGGCCCGCGCCGCCGGTATCCAGTGCTCGATCGATCCGAGCCGAGAAGGCATGGCGAACTACGAGCGGTTCATGAAGGGCATGAAGTCGATGCCCGCGGACCGCGAGCAACTGTTTCGCGCGATGGAGAACGCCGTCGGCCCGCAACTGGTGCGGGTGGCGGGCGTGCCCGGCGACAGCCGCTTCGCCCGGGTGTTGGTCGCGGCCGACTACCGCATGAAGCGGATCGGCATGGGCCTCGAGCCCTCCGGCGTTCCCGAACTGCCCAGCTACCTCTCCATGGTGCCGGCCGGTGGCCAGGCGGCGGCGCTGCCGCGGTTCTGGCTGGAGGCCGACTACGAGCCGCTCGCCCGTGATGCCGACGAGCTGTGCTGGCGGATCGGCGGCCGGCGCATGAAGTGCCTGTCGGAGAGCGACCTGCTGGGCAAGGACGCCGTCAAGCGCGGTGGCGGCGTGGCTGATCCGGCGGCCGAGAAGTGGTGCGCGGCGATGACGGCCAACTACGACAAACTCGTCACCAAGCAGCCGGTGTTCGGCGAACTGCTCAATTGCGTCGACATGGCGGTCGTAGCGGCACTGATCCGCGGCCGGCAACTCGACGACCGGGCGGGGCTCGACCTTGGGCCGTTGCTCGACGCCAAGGCGGTGCCGCTGCCCGTATACGAGGTGCCGGCCAGGGTGCCGACTGTCGCGACCGGCCTGAAGAAGGGGAAGCACTGGGTGCTGTCGGCGTCCGGAGGGGTGCAGTTCCAGCCTTGGCAGTTTGCCGCCACGTCGGCCGTCGCCGCCGACGCGGCCGGGGTCCGGAAGACGGCGCTCGCTGCCCGGCCGGCCACCGGCTGGCACTGGGACTGACGACGCGTCTCATACGACCCACACGGGAGCCTCGCGCGGTTCGCAGGGCGGGGCTGCCCACGCCCCATCGCCGGACGCTCGCTTCGGGCTTCCCGCCCTCGCTCACTCGGACCTGCCTGCGCTTCGGCATCCTGCCTGCGCTGGGCAGCTTACGCCGGCTCCTGGGGCACGGGCAGCCCCGCCCGTCAATCGTTTCAGGACGCTCGTTTCGTGCGCGAGGATCAAGAAGGATCCGTATCAGGCCGATGCGTGATCGCGGTGATCCGCGGCCGCATTGATCGCTGTTAGCCCGGCGCCGCCCAACCGATGCCGCCGAGGCCGCGGGCCGCCGTCGGAAAATGCTCGTCGACCCAGCCGGCCGCGGCGAGCGATTCGAGGTCGGAGGCGGGGCCGGGAGGGGGCACGCGCTTGGCGAGGAGGAGGTCGGCCCGGTTTGCGGTGGCAACGGCGGCGGCGATCGAGTCGCTCGTCACCTGCCAGCCGACCGGCAGGGAGTGGCGGCGGCCGGCGCCTGACAGCCAGCCGGCCGCGTCGAGGACGCAGGCCGGCGCCGCTCGACCCGGGGCGCGCGAGCGTGGCAGCGAGAGTGATGCCGCGACGAGGGTCGCCGACAGTCGCAGCGACTCGATCGCCAGTCGGTCCATCAATTCCGCCGACTGCGGCGCCGCGGCATCGATCGCCCGCAGACCGTCCACCGGGGGCCCGCCGCCGACCACGACGATCAGCCGGGGCGTCGTCCGGCGGACGTCATCGACGAGATCGGCGATCCGGTCGGGCCAGTTCGGCAGCGTGAGCAGGCTGCCGCCGAGCTTGAGGACGACGGCCCGGGCCATGCCCGTGACCGGGCCGGCAACGACCACGCCGCGCTGCCAGTCGCCACTCATGGAATCTCCTCCCGGGCGATGAGGGCGAGGGCGTGCGCGGGGGCGCACCGCGCGGCCGCCGGGCCGATCGTGTCGCGGAGGGGGACGATCGTCGGCCGCCAGCCGAGCCGGTCGACCGCTTGCCGTGCCAGCAGATCGCCGTGCCCGGAGAGGACGACGCTCGTTGGCGTCCAGCCGCACGCCCCGGCCACTGCGGCCAGTCCCCGGGCGATCGTCCGGGCCTGGACGAGGGCGCAGCGGGTCGCGGCGGCGACCGCGTCGGCGGCGCTGAACTCCGCCGGCTCGACGAGCAGCGTGCGGGCGAGGCGGATGCGGGCCGCTTCGCCGGTCAGCGGCCCGCCGTCGGCCGTGTCGCGGCAGGCGGGGTCTTCGGCGATTCCGCCGAGCAACAGCCAGACATCCCGCGACTCCGCAAACCGCTCGCTCGCCAGCGGACGGCTCCGGCCGCGGTGCGGGAGCGTGCGGACGATCGCCGCCAGTGGCGTTCGCTCCATGCCGGTGTAGACGAGCTCGCCGCTCGCCATCCGCCCGGCATCGTCGCCGGCCAGCGGGGCCGGCCTGCGGCCGGCGAGCGGAACGATGTCGACCGTCGTCGAGCCGACGTCGACGAGCAGGCAGCGGTCGTCCGGTGCGTGCGCGGCGGCGAGCCGGGCCAGTGCGTGCCAGTTCGATGCGGCCGCCGCCAGCGGCTGCGCCGTCGCCGCGGCAGTGGACACGAGCCGCCCGTCCACGAGGTAGATCAGCGGCGCGGCAGCGCAGCCCGCGGCCACGGAGGCGCCGGCGATTGCGGCCACGATCGCCGCCACGCCCGCGGTGCGCGATGCGTAGCAGTCGGCGATCTCGCCCGTCATCGTGGCGACGACACGCCGTGCAGCGCACGCCCGGACGATGGCCGCGAGCCGGGCGTCGAGGTCGCGCCACTCGCGCCACAGCGGAAACGGCTCGGCGTGGGTCCAGCCGCGGCCGTCGGCCGCCTTGAGGTTGGCGCCGCCGACATCGAGCGCGACGAGATCGGCACTGGAAGTCGGTCGGTCAGGCATCGGTGCCGATCCGGAAGTCGACGGCGCAGGGCACGAGGCCCGCCGCGGGGCAGGGGAGGGTGTCGGGGGCGAGCATGGCGGCCACGAGACTCGTGGCCGACCGGGCGGCGAGGCCGACGAACGCGGTCGTCAGCCGCGGGTTCACTTCCAGCACCCGATCGGCATGGCCATCTTCGCGGTCGCCGAGGATCATGTCGACGCCGACCCAGCCGCGGGCCGCGGCGTCCGCGGCCCGTTCCAGCGCGGCGATCGCGCGGCGGGCCAGCCATGCGGCACGGTGCCGGGCGGCCGGGGCCGCCACCGTGCGGCCGCCCCGGTAGGAGCCGGGCGTTGCCGGGTCGAAGACCTGCTCGAGCACGGCCACCGGCCGGGCCCGACCGGCGTCGCAGATCAGCGACACGCCGACCGGCAGGCCGGTCACGAAGGCCTCGATCCGCGTCGCGTCGTGCGCTGGTGGAGGCGTCGGCGTGCCGGGCTCGATGAACAGCAGCCCGTCGCCGCCGACACCGTCGCGGCGCTTGCGGATCGCCGGGCGGAAGAACTCAGGCGGCCAGGCCGCGCCGGGTTCCAGCGACCGTCCCGCGGGCACGGGCACGCCGGCGGCGGCGAGGGCCAACGCCGTCGCCTGCTTGTCGGCGGCGATCGTGATAAAGGCTGGATCGCAGGCCAGCGGTCTGCCCCCGGCGTTCTGCACGGCCGCCACGCGCCGGGCGAGGATGCCGCCGGTTTCCGGCGCCACGACGAGCGCGGCGTCGGCCGTCGCCGCCGCGGCAGCGAGGACGTCGAGTTCGCGGCCCGGCGGCACCGGCCAGGGGGCGATGCCCGCGGGAAGGTCAAGCGTCAGCCCCTCGTCGATGACCGCGACGACGTCGAGTTCGGGCACGCGCCGGGCGTCGGCGAGCAGGGCGCGAAACATCGCGCGGGCCTCGGGAAGAATTGCGGCGGCGGCGCCGACCAGCGCGGCGTCGGCCCCGCTGAGACCGCCCGAGCAGCACCATTCGTGGACGAGAAGTCGCATCGGCGCACCGAACGCCGCGAGCCGGGCGGCGGGGAGACGGCGGGTCAGCCCTGCTGCACGCCTCCGGGCGTGCCGCTGTCGTCCTCGCCGGCGATCGCCCCGCCATGCTTCCGCTCCGGAAAGGCGAGCGAGGCCGCCACGCTCGTGCCGATCAGGCCGACGATCACGGCGAGCGAGACGCCGGGATGGATGAGATGCCCCTTGGCATGCGCGTCCCAGCCCCCGAGCCCCGCCAGCCATTCATTGTGCCGGGCGGCCTCGGTGATCATCTTGCAGCCCACGAACACGAGCACCGCCGAGAGGCCGTAGTTGAGGAACCGGAACAGGTCCATCACGCCGGCGAGGAGGAAGTACAGCGCCCGCAGGCCGAGAATCGCGAACACATTGGACGTGAAGGCGATGAACCGCATGTAGTGGGTGCCCGGTGACACCACGCCGAGAATCGCGGGCACGCTGTCGACGGCGAACAGCACGTCGGTGCTCTCGACGACGAGGAGCACGAGGAACAGGGGCGTTGCCAGCAGTTTGCCGTTCTCGCGGACGAAGAACCGGTCGCCGGCGGGCTCCTTGGAGACCGGGATGAAGCGGCGGAAGAAGCGGATGATGGCGTTGTCGCCCGCCTCGTGGTCGCCGCCACCGAGGGCGAGTTTGATCCCCGTGTAGACGAGGAACCCGCCGAACAGCCACATCACCCACTTGTACCGCTCCACCAGTTCCGCACCGAGGAGCACGAACGTCAGCCGCATGATCACGGCGCCGAGGATGCCCCAGAAGAGGACGCGGTACTGGTACTTGAGGGGCACGCCGAAGTAGGCGAACACGACCGCGAACACGAAGACGTTGTCCATCGACAACGACCACTCGACGAGGTAGCCGGTGAGAAACTCGATCGCCGGCCTGCTGCCCAGCCACCACCAGACGAGGCCGTTGAAGCCGAGAGCCAGGGCCGACCAGAAGATCGTCCAGAAGGCGCTCTCCCGCAGCGAAGGCTCGTGGGATTTCTTGTGGAAGACGGTCAGGTCGAGCGTGAGCATGACCGTGACGAAGGCGGCGAACGCCAGCCAGTGGCCCGTCTGGATCGTGGAGTCGACGGCGATGTCTGCGAGCGGAAGCACGAGGCAGCCTGCGGGGTGTGGTGGGGTCGCCCACGGTGGGGCTGACCGCGTCGGACCGCCGGCCGTGGCGGGGAGCGACGCCGCGGGAATAGTAGCAGGTCAGGGCGTTTTGCGGGGATCACCCGTCGTGGTGGCGACGAAACTCTCCGTCATCGCCGCGAACACCGCCACGATCCGGTCCCACTCGCGATCCTCCGCCTGACAGAACAGCAGGTATGTCGTGGCGGGCGTCCGCAGCGTGCGGATCTGCGCCGTGTTCGTCAGGTCGAGGCAGTAGAAGTTGATGTCGTGCCCGGGCAGCGTGATGCCCGCCGCCGTGGTCGTCGCCGGCTCGTCGTCGAGATTCGGATAGTCGGCCCGCATCTGCGCGGCCACCGCGGCGGCGACCTCCGCGTCGCGACAGTCCGGCCCCTGATCGCTCACCGACCAGAAGCCCCCTTCCGGCGCGTGGACCGTCACGGCCCAGCGGTCGACGGCCGTGAGCTCCACCTCCACTTCCCAGCCGTCGGGATAGTCGAAGGCGATGCCGTGTCGGGAGAACTTCATGGCGGTCGTGACGGAAGGATCGTGGACGGCGGCGTTGCAAGGGAGGAAATCCCGGCCACCACGCGGACAGTGTAGTTTTTTCTCCTCCGGGGAGCGATCTGGACCTGCGCGGCGGGCTCCGCTACCGTCCCCGCCGCGTCGTCGAGGAGCGCAGCCGCCGTCCTCGCCCGCCAGGAACGAACCATGCCCCAGTCACTCGGGGCGGGCGCGGCCCTTCGCCGTCCCGTCACCGCCACGCTCGTCGATCTCGCCATGCCGGCGGCCATCCTTCTGGCCGTTCTGGTGGTGCTTGCGCCGGTGCCGGCGCCGCTCGTGGACACGCTCCTGGCGGCGAACCTCACCGTCTCCGTGCTCGCCCTCCTCGGCGCCCTCGCCGCGCGGACGCCGCAGGAACTGAGCATCTTCCCCACCTTCCTCCTCGGCGCCACGCTCGTCCGCCTCGTCCTCAACATCGCCACCACGCGGCTCATCCTCTCGCGGGCGGCGATCGACGGCCCCGCCGCCGCGGGCCGGGTGGTTGAGGCCTTCGGCGAGTTCGTCGCCGCCAACAACCTCGTCGTCGGCGCGGTGATCTTCGCGATCATCGCCGTCGTGCAGTTCGTCGTCATCACCGCCGGATCGACGCGAACCAGCGAGGTCGCCGCCCGCTTCGCCCTCGACGGCCTGCCAGGCAGGCAGATGGCGATCGACACCGACGTCCAGAACGGCACGCTGACCCGCGCGGAGGCCCGCGGCCTGCGGCTCGAACTCCAGCGGCAGGCCGACTTCTTCGCCAGCATGGACGGCGCCAGCCGGTTCATCGCCGGCGAGGCCGTGGCAAGCGTGATCATCACGCTTGTGAACATCGTCGGCGGCCTGGCGATCGGCGTGCTCGAGCAGGGCATGCCGCTGGGCCGGGCGCTCGACCTCTACTCCCGGCTCACGATCGGCGACGGCCTGTCGAGCGCCGTCCCCTCGCTGCTCGTCTCAGTTGCCACAGGGCTGTTGATCTCGCGTTCGAGCCAGGCCATCGACCTGCCGCGCGAGTTCACCCGGCAGTTCACCGCCAAGCCGCAGGTGCTGGCGATCACCGGCGTGTTCCTCGCCCTGCTCTCGGTCACCGACCTGCCCTTCCTGCCGTTGGCGAGCATGGCGGCCCTGGCGTTCCTCGGGGCGTTCGTGACGTCGCGACGTGGGCGGAGCGGCGCACCGGCCGCTGACACGGTCGATGCCGGTCCGCGGTCCGCGGACATGGCCAAGCCGCTGGCCGCAGTCCTCGCCGACGAGCGGATCGTGGTCGAACTCGGCGCCGGGCTCGTGCCGCTGGTCGCCGCTGCCGCCGGGCCTCTGCCGGCCCGCGCGGCCGCGCTGCGGCAGCAGATCGCCGCCGACCTCGGGATCGTGATGCCGGCCGTCGGCTTCCGCGACGATCTCCGCCTCCCGGCCCGCAGTTTCGCCGTGTCGATCGCTGGCACGGTCGTGCAGCGCGGTGACATCCCGGCCGGCCGACTGCTCGTGGTGGCGGCGCCGGGCGCGGCGCTCGACCTGCCTGGGGACGATGCCGTCGATCCGCTCACCGGCCGGACCGCCGTCTGGGCCGGCCACTCCGCGGCGGAGATCGCCGGCCGGCACGACGCGACCGTCCTCGATGAGGCGGCCATGGTGGTGCGGGCAATCGAGGCGGCTGTCCGGCAGCAGGCGGACCGGCTCCTCTCCCGCGAGGCGGTCAGCCAGCTCCTCGAGACACTTCGCGAGCAGCAGCCGGCCCTCGTCGAGCAGGTGGTGCCGAGCGTCCTCTCCGTGGCGAAGATCCAGCGGACGCTGCAGTGTCTCGTCCGCGAGGGCGTGCCCGTCCGGCCGCTCGCGGACCTCCTCGAAATCATGTCGGACCATGCCGCGGATGCGGCCGAACCGTGGCAGCTCGCCGAGATCGTGCGACGCCGGCTGGCAGCCTTGATCTGCCGCCGGGCATGCGATCCACAGGGCAGGCTCACCGCGGTCCGGCTCTCCGCGGCGGGCGTTGCGGCCCTCCTCGGCCCCGCAGCCCCGGGCCGCGAGCAGCAGCCGACCGGCCGCGGATCGCAGGCCGCGAGCCGGATCGCCGCCGAGATCCGCCGCGCCGTGCGGCCGGCCGTGGAGCGCGGCGGGGCGGCGGTCGTCGTCGTGCCGACGGCCGATCGGCGGGGCGTCCACGAGGCGCTGATCCGGCAACTGCCCGGCATCCGCGTGCTTGCCGAGGAGGAGGTCGCCGACGAGGCCGGCCTGGAGATCTTCGCCACCCTCGGTCCGCCGGATGCGGCCCGGGCGGCGTAGCGCTGGAGGGCGGAATCTGGATCGGCGGCGAAAAGAAAACTGGAGTTCGGGCCGGGATCCGGTCGAGTGAGATCGGATGGTCGGCGGCCCAAACCGCACCACGAGGGTGCGGCCGGGCGTGATGCCGGGAGGGTCGGCCCCGAGCCGGCCGCTTCCCGGGATGAGTGGTGACAAAGGCGTCAAGGAGGACGATGTGGCATACCAAGCGACCCAGCATTCCGCGGAGGAGATGCTCGAGATCTGGAAGCAGTTCAAGAGCGACCAGTCGAACGAGGAGCTGCGGAACCGGCTGATCGAGATCTTCCTGCCGCTGGTGAAGTACAACGGCGAGCGGATCTGGTCGCGGCTTCCGGACGGCGTCGAGCTCGACGACCTCGTCTCGGCAGGCACGTTCGGCCTGATGGACGCGATCGATGCGTTCGACATGTCCCGCGGCGTCAAGTTCGAGACGTATTGCGTCCCGCGGATCCGCGGCGCCATGCTCGACGAGCTGCGGACCATGGACTGGGTGCCGCGGCTCGTCCGCTCCAAGGCCAGCAAGCTCAACGAGGCGCTCAAGACGCTGGAGGCCCGGCTTGGCCGCACGCCCTCCGACGCCGAGGTCGCCGAGCACATGCAGCTTTCGCGGGAGGAGTTCGAGAAACTCCTCGTCGACGCCAACGCCGTCGGCCTCGTCAGCCTGAACAAGAAGTGGTGCGAGACCGACAGCTCCAAGGACGTCCGCGAGATCGACATCCTCGAGGACAAGAAGGGGGAGGACCCGACCCGCCGCATCCAGAAGGCCGACCTGATGCGGCTGGTCACCAAGGGCCTCAACCGCAACGAGCGGCTGATCATCATCCTCTACTACTACGAGGAGCTGACGATGAAGGAGATCGGGGCCACGCTCGATCTCTCCGAAAGCCGCGTCAGCCAGATGCACAGCGCCATCGTCGAGCGGCTCCAGGGCCAGCTCGGCCGGCGCAAGCCGGAGTTCGCCTCCTGATCGATCGGGAGGACTGGGGGTTCTGGGAAGGAATCGGATCGGCAGGATCGGAAAAACGGGCAGCGTGAAAAATGCTTCAAGTCGGCGGGCCGGTACTGCCGATGAAGATTGATTGGCCGCGGCGACCGGGCGGTGACAACCGACCGGCCGCTGTTCGACGACTGGTGTCGCCGGAACGCGGGAGCGCGGCAAGAATGGGAAGGAGCGGACGGGCGAGACGGACCTGACGACGAACCGAACCAGCCGGCAGCGACGTGCGTATCGTCCTCCGGGTCGGGGAATCGCGGGGATCGGAACAAAACCTGTCGGCTAAGGAGAGCGACGATGAACATCTGGGGTGTGTTTTCCACGCACGGTTCGCAGGGCGTGAACGCCGTCAAGGGCGTCGAGGCGCTGGAGTCGACGCAGGCTGCGGCGCGGCAGCAGGGCGTGACCGAGGTGCAGGACGCCGTCACACTGTCGGTGGACGCGGTGTCCGCCGCCGGTGCCACGGCCGACGTCCGCTTCGATCGCGTCAATGCGATCCGGGCGGCCATCGCCGACGGCTCCTACGAGACGCCCGAGAAGCTCGACCTGGCCCTCGAGCGGCTGCTCGACCGCCTCGGCTGAGCGGCAGCGTCGGGTTTCCTGACTGCGGCCTGATCTGAATCATGACGGCCGGACCGCTTGCGGTCCGGCCGTCGGCATTCCCGCCCATCCCCCCGGCCGACCGGCTGCGGTAGAATGTCCGGCAGGAGGCTGGCACGTGGCACTCGCGTCGGAGTTTTCGCTCGGCACCGTCGAGGTGGCGCTGTCGCCGCGGGAGCGGTTCGCGGAGTTCCTGCGCACCCGCGGCAAGCGGATCACCCGGCAGCGCGAGGCGATCGTCGATCACGTCGCCAGTCACCACGAGCACTTCGACGCCGAGCAACTCCTCGCCGGCCTGCGGCGGACGCCGGCCGGTGCCCGGGCCAGCCGGCCCACGGTCTACCGGACGCTCGCCGAGATGGTGGAGGCGGGGCTGCTCCGCAAGATGGTGCTCGCCGGCCGCGCCGTCTACGAGCACGATTACGGCTACCCGCAGCACGACCATCTCTACTGCACCGGCTGCCAGAAGCTGATCGAGTTTTCCAGCGACGAGGTCGCGAGGATCTGCGCGGCAGTGGCCGCGCAGCACAAGTTCAGGCCGCAGGGGCACCGGCTGATCGTCTCCGGCCTGTGCAGCGACTGCCGCAGCCAGCGCAGCCGGTCGCGGCACCAAGACCGGGTGTGAGCGACAGCCTGAAAGAGCACGCACCACCGCGACTGCATGCCTCGATCTTCTGCCTAGAAGCCGCTCCGGCCTGATCGTGCCGTGTTGCTCAGACGCGGAGGGCGGATTCGGCGCCGCGATACGGGCACTCGTCGAGGGCGGCGCGGACGGCGCTGGCCACGAAATCCTCCACCTGCTCGGCGGCGCGGCCGGCCAGACCGCGGGTCTCCATGGCCGCCTCGAGGTCGATGCCGGAGAAGAGCGGATCGGCACCGAGCCGGCCGACGAGGTCGTTGTCGTGCCCCGCGCGGATCCGGGCCGTGGCCGCATGGCTGTGCTGCCGGAGCGCCTCGTGGAGCGTCTGCCGGTCGCCGCCT
>Ga0208721_1000047_pt1 | contig 25739 bp, 15 predicted proteins | sample LakMenEpi17Aug10_FD_150705 | JGI IMG/M metagenome (GOLD analysis project Ga0208721, IMG submission 150705) | Freshwater microbial communities from Lake Mendota, WI - 17AUG2010 deep hole epilimnion (SPAdes) | ecosystem: Environmental > Aquatic > Freshwater > Lentic | place: Lake Mendota, Madison... | reverse complement strand
GGCGCCGGTCCGGCCGAGCGTTGTGAGGACGAGTTCCGACAACTCCCCCTCGGCCGCCGGCCGACCGCTCTCCAGCGCGAGGAACTCGGCGTGGAAGAAGGGCTCGATGACGTCGAGTCCTGGCCCGTGCAGGTCGCCCACGCCCCACGGCCCGACCTCGGTCGCCCCGGCATGATCGAGGACGTCGGCGGCCCAGGCCGCGGCGATCCGCGCCCGCACCGCCGGCACCGATCCCCCCGGCTCGCCCGCCACGACCACGAGCCGAACCGGCAGCGCGGCGACGTCGATCTTCGCCTCCTCGGCCACCTCGGCGAGATGCAGCGCATAGCTCGGCGTCGCCACCAGCACCGTGGCATCGAGCGACCGCAGCAGTTCCAGCCGGCCGCCGCTCGACACGCCGCCGCTCGGGATCGCCATGGCGCCGGCATGGACCGCCCCCTCGAACGCCGACCAGAAGCCGACGTAGGGACCGAACGACGAGGCCACGAGCACGCGGTCGCCGGGCCCCACGCCCGCGCGTTCCATCACCAGCCGCCAGCAGTCCATCCACCACTTCCAGTCGTCCGCCGTGTCGAAGACGAACAGCGGTCGGCCGTGGGTGCCGCTCGTCTGGTGGAAGCGGACATAGCGATCGACGGGCCAGGTGAGGTTCGCCGGCCGCCCGGCGGCCGCCGCCGCGGCGACGAGTTCCTCCTTGAACGTGAACGGGAGGCCGGCGAGGTCGGCGAGCGTGGCCAGGTCGTCGGGCTGCGGGAGGACGCGGCCGAGTTTCTCGGCATAGAAGCGGTTGTGCGGCAGGATCGTCCGCAGCAGTTCCCGGAGGCGGGCGAGCTTGGCGGCTTCGAGGCTCGCGCGGCTCTCCGACAGGGTTGCTTTCGGCAGGGGATGCATGGCGCGCCGATTATGGCATGCCGAGCGACGGAATTCCCTGCGTCGGCTGGTTCGGCTGCGGCGGTGGCAGGGTCATGCCGGCCGGCGGCGGCAGGAACGGCCCCGGCCCTGCCGGCATCGGCAGCGGCTGGGCGACCGGAGGCGAGACGGGCTGCATCGGCATGCCGGCCGGGACAGGCACAGCACCGGCCGGGACAGGCACCACCGGCTGCTGGCCGGCCGCCAGGCGCACCTGCTCGGCACGGCTCACGACCTCGTCGGCCGGGATCGCCGCCGCCGGTGCCAGCGCGAGGTCGATCACGCGCTCGTCGCGAATCTCCCAGGGGATGAGATTCTCGCTCACGAAGTCGAGCGGGAAGTATTCGTACCACGGCGCCGGAATCGGCTGGCGGACGGTGAGCGTCTCGTAACCGTCCTTCACGAGCCGGATTTTGCGGGTTCCGTAGTAGACGAAGTCGTGCGACACGGGTGCGGTGCCGATCTGGTAGTCGTCGACGTACACGGCCGCCCCGGGGGGCGAACTGCGGATCGTCATGCGACGCTGCACGCATCCGCCCGTCGCGGCGACGACGGCCATGCAGCAGCAGAGGATCACGAGGCGTCGTGCAACGCGGGGCATGCGACATCCACATCCGGGTGAGGGGCGGGACGATAGGGATGCCGCCGCCCCGCCGCCAGACCGGGAGGGCGTCGACCGGACGACGAGTGCCCGCCCGCCTTGCCCAGCCTGCCGGCCCCGGGGCGAAGGGGCCGTGCCGCGTCCCCGATCTTTTCCTGTCATTTTTCCCCGTTTGGCCGGATCGCGCCGGCAACGGAGGATTTTTCCCGCGGGGAGTTACAATCCCGGGCAGCCCCGAGCACGGGGGAGTTCGTTCCGCGATCCCGAGGCGACCGACGCGTGGTCTCAGAGAATTCCCTCGACTACTGCGACCTCACCGACATCGGCCGCCGCCGGGCGAACAATCAGGACTCCATGGCGGTGCTCCGCCCTTGGAGCCGTGAGCAGAGCGAGCGGCACGGCTGGCTGTTCGTCGTCGCCGACGGCATGGGAGCCCACGCCGCCGGCGAGATGGCCAGCGCCATCGCCGCCGAGCACGTGCCGCTGATCTACGAGAAGCTCGCCGCCCGCTCCCCGCCGCTCGCGTTGCGCACGAGCATCGAGCAAGCCAATGCCGAGATCAACGCCAAGGGGGGCAGCTCGCCGGAGCTCAAGGGCATGGGCACGACCTGCACGGCCCTGGCGATCGTGCCCCGCGGGGCCATCGTCGGCCACGTCGGCGACAGCCGGGCGTATCGCGTCCGCGAACAGCGGATCGAGCAGCTGACGCGGGACCATTCGCTGGTCTGGGAGCTCGAGGAGATGCAGGCCTCCGGTGAGCTCGCCGCCGACGTGGCCGTCCGCGATGCCCCCAAGAACATCATCACGCGGTCGTTGGGGCCGCACCCGGGCGTGAAGGTCGACCTGGAGGGTCCGTTCCCCGTCCGCGTCGACGACGTGTTCGTGCTCTGCAGCGACGGCCTCTCCGGGCAGGTCGGCGACCGGGAGATCGGCGCGCTGGCCTGCACGCTGCCACCACGCGAGGCGGCCGAGGCCCTCGTCGGCCTGGCGCTGGTCCGGGGCGCACCGGACAACGTCACCGTCATTGTCGGCCAGGCCGGCATCCTCCAGGCCTCGCGGGAAGGGCGGGCAGACGCGCCGTGGCCGCTCTACGAAGACGCCGTCCCGGAGCCGAAGAAGGGGATTCCCTGGCGGATGCTGGCGATCGCGGCCGGCTGCCTGCTCGCCGGGTTGATCGTCAATCCGGCGAGCGACCTGATGACCGCCGACGGGCTGCTGGGGCGGCTGCTCGGCTCCCTGCGGACGCCGGTGAGCTGGGTCTGCTTCGTGTCGCTGATGATGCTGTTCGTCGGTGCGCTCTCCGCGGCCTGGCTCGGCTTCCTGATTCCGCCGCAGACGACGGCCCGCTTCCTGGCGCCGGGCGGCCGGCTCGGTGGCGGCCCGTATCGGAACCACGACTGCCTGCCGGACGCCACGATCGTCGAGGGCATCGCGGCGAGCATCGCGGAGTCCGCCGCGGGCCTCGATGACGGCGCCCGCGGGCGCAGCGACAGCCTCCTGGAGACGGCCCGTCGAGAGGCGGCGCTCGGCCGCTTCGACGCCGCGCTGCGGGCCGGAGCCGGGGCGATCGCGATCTACCGGCGGTCGCTCGAGGCCGCGCGGTCGGACGAGACCGTAGGCGGCCCCGCTTCGAAGGCCGGGCCTGCGCAGGCCGACCTCTCCGTCTGGGATCCGTGAGTGGCCCCCGGCCCCGTTTCCCCGGGCGCTTCGCGCGCGGAAACCGCCATCGACTGGCTTTCGCAGGGATCGCTAGACTCCGCCCCCAATGCGGATCCTCACCCGGTACGTGCTCGCCGAACTCCTCCAGGTGTTCTTCGTGACCCTGGCCGCGCTGACGTTCTTCATCCTCACCTTCGGGCTGGTGCAGACGGCCACCAAGGAGGGGCTGGGGCTCGTGCAGATCGCCCTCCTCGTCCCCTACGTGCTGCCGGACGCGCTCCGGTTCGCCGTCCCGGCCACGATGCTGTTCGCGGCCGCCAGCGTCTTCGGCCGGATGTCCTCCGGCAACGAGATCACGGCCCTCAAGGCGGCCGGCGTCTCGCCGCTGCAGGCGATCTGGCCGGCGATCACGGTCGCGCTGGTGGTCAGCTTCGTCTCCGTGTGGCTCAACGACGTCGCCGTCTCCTGGGGCCGCGACGGCGTCAAGCGGGTGATCATCGAGAGCGTCGAGCAGATCCTCTACGGCCGGCTGCGGACGGAGGGATCCTACAGCAGCCCGAAGCTCGAGATCGTCGTCAAGGCGGTCGATGGGCGGAAGCTCGTCAAGCCGGTCCTGACCCTCAACAAGGACCATCCCGGCAGGCTGACCACCGTCAAGGCCCGTGAGGCGGAGATCCGTGCCGACACGACCCAGAACGCGATCATCGTCACGTTCCGCGACTATGACGTGCTGCTGCCGGGGGGGGCGACGTATTCGGAGCGCGGAGAGCGCTCCCAGGAGGTGCCGCTCGACGCGGTCTCTGCCAAGGCCGCCGAGCAGCGCCGGCCGGCCGAACTCGCCATGAACGACTTCGCGGCAGCGCGGACCGCCCAACTCGCGCGGATCGACCAGTTCGAGCAGATGATGGCGGGGCGGGCGGCGCTGGGCATGCTCTCCGGCCGCATGGACCAGACAGCGCCGGCAGCCGTGGCCGGTGAGCGGCACGAGATCGCCTATGCGCGGGAGCGGCTCCGGGCGATCGCGGTCGAGCCCTGGCGGCGCTGGGCCGGCGGGTTCAGCTGTCTGTGCTTCGTCCTCGTCGGCGCGCCGATGGCGATCCGGATGCGCAACGCCGACTTCCTCACCAGCTTCTTCCTCTGCTTCCTGCCGATCCTCGTCGTCTACTACCCGCTGTTCATCCTCGGGATCGACCAGGCCAAGGACGGCAACGTCCCACCGGCCGCCGTCTGGCTGGGCAACGTGCTGGTCGCCCTCTGGGGCTGCTGGCTCCTGCGCCGCGTCATCCGCACCTGACGGCGTCGCGGCAGCCACGGCCACTCGCGCCCCGGGCCGGCCGCTGGCCGGTTCCAAACCGGCCCGGAATCTGGCACAATCGTCGGCTCGATCCGGTTCCATTTCCGTTCGCCCGAGGAGGTTGCCGCATGTCCCGTCCCGTCACGCTGTTCACCGGCCAGTGGGCCGACCTGCCGCTGGAGGCTCTCGCCCGCAAGGCTCGCGACTTCGGCTACCAGGGACTGGAACTCGCCTGCTGGGGGGACCACTTCGACGTCACCCGGGCCCTCGAGGAGGGCGGCTACTGCGCGGCCAAGCGCGACACGCTGGAGCGGCACGACCTTTCCGTGTACGCGATCTCAACGCACCTCGTCGGCCAGGCGGTCTGCGACCGGATCGACGAGCGTCACAAGTCGATCCTCCCGCCGCACGTCTGGGGCGACGGCAACCCGGAGGGGGTCAATCGTCGAGCCGCCGAGGAACTGAAGCGCACGGCCCGCGCGGCGCAGAAGCTCGGCGTCTCCGTCGTCAACGGCTTCACCGGCTCGTCGATCTGGCCGCTGCTCTACTCCTTCCCGCCGGTGCCCGACTCGATGATCGACGCCGGCTACCGCGAGTTCGCCGACCGCTGGAACCCGATCCTCGACGTGTTCGCGGAGTGCGGCGTGCGGTTCGCGCTCGAGGTTCATCCCACCGAGATCGCCTTCGACATCTTCACGGCGGAGCGGGCCCTGGCGGCCCTCGGCCGCCGCGAGGAGTTCGGCTTCAACTTCGATCCCAGTCACCTCCACTGGCAGGGCGTGAGCTCGGTCGAGTTCATCCGCTCGTTCCCCGACCGGATCTACCACGTCCACATCAAGGACGCGATCGTGACCCTCAACGGCCGGACCGGCATCCTCGGCAGCCACATCAACTTCGGCGACCCGCGCCGCGGCTGGGACTTCCGCTCGCCGGGCCGGGGGGGCGTGGACTTCGAGGAGATCATCCGTGCCCTCAACCAGATCGGCTACGAGGGCCCGCTGTCGGTCGAGTGGGAGGACTGCGGCATGGACCGCGAGCATGGCGCGGCCGAGGCGGCGAAGTTCGTCAAGAACCTCGACTTCGCCCCGAGCCGGCGGCAGTTCGACTCGGCATTCGCCGAGGAAGCCTGAACGGCGAGCGCTGGGCGTTGCCATGATCCGTGCGTCAGCCGCCGTGGCCGCCTGCGCGACGCTGGCGCTCGCCACCTCGTGCCTCGCGGCCGGGCCGGCGCCGCGGCCACAGCCGCGACTCGACGAGGAGTTCGCCGCCGCGGCCCGGGACCTCGTCCGCCGAGCCCGCGATGAAGGCCTCGCGGCGCTGGCCGACGTGGTGGCGGGCTGGCAACTTCCCGCCGAGACAGACCGCCAGTTCGCCTTTGCGATTCCTTCCCGGCTGGAGCCGCCGCTCGCGATCGAGGGCCCGGCGGCGCGGTCGATCTGGGACGACTTCGTGGCCGCCCGCCGGGCCCGGGCCGCGGGGCTCTACGATCTCGCCGTCGCCGCGGCCGCGGAGCACGACCGGCCGCCGACCCGGGAGGAGCAGGCCCGTCCCGATCCCGACCGGCCGCCGCTGCCGCAGCGGTCGTGCACCGTCGGGCGGCTCCTTGCAGCCACGTTGCGGGACGACCCCGAGCACGAGCGGGCCCGGGCGGCCCTCGGCTGGGTGCGCCGCGGCGACGCCTGGGTCTGGCCCGAGGCCGCGGCCCGGCTCGACCGCCGGTCCGAACACGACCCGGCCTACGGCTGGCTCCCCGCCGGACGGCTGGCCCGCTACCGCGCCGGCGAGCGGTACGACCGGGGCCGGTGGATCACCGCGGCCGAGGACGCCGCCCGCGCGGTCACCGTCGACCGCGGCCGGCGGTTCGATTCCGACCACTGGGAGATCCTCTCGGCCGCGCCGTTGGAGGCGGCCGCGGCCCTGGCCGCGAGGCTCGAGGAGACGTATCTGGTCTGGGTGCAGGTCTTCGGCACGTTCGCCGTCGAGCCGGCCGACCTGGAGAAGCGGGTCCGCGGCCGCGGCCGGATCATGCCCCGCGACGCCTTCGCAGCGGCGCTCTGCGCCGACCGCGACCAGTACGACACGGAACTCGGCCGGCTCGAACCGCTCGCCCCGCGGACCGACGGACTCTACTGGGCCCCGACCCGCACCACCTGGTTCTTCGCGACGCCCCCGGGCGACGCGGCGGCCGTCATCCATCACGAGGCGACGCACCAACTGTTCCTCGAATCGGCGCCGACGGGCCCGCGCCGTCAGCCGCTGCCGGCCGGCGAGCGGTCGGGCTTCTGGGCGATCGAGGCGGTCGCCTGCCACATGGAGTCGATCCGGCCGACGCCGTTCGGCTGGACGGTCGGCGGCCGCGACGCAGGCCGCGTCCCCGCCGCCCGTGCCCGCCTCGTCGAGGAGGGGCAGCACGTGCCGCTGGCGGAGCTCACGGCGTTGGGGCGGAGGGCGTTTCAGGCCGGCGACCGCCTGCCGGCGATCTACGACGAGGTCGCCGGCCTCGCCGACTTCTTCATGAATGGCCGCGGCGGCCGCTACCGCGAGGCGTTCCTCGAATACCTGGCGCGGGTCTACGCCGGCATCGACGAGCCCGACACGCTGCCGCGGCTCTGCCGCCAGAGCGCCGCGGAACTCGACGCGGAGTACCGCCGGCACCTGGAGTAAAACGTGGGGGAATTTGGGCTGGGAGCCGATTTTGAAATCCGCTCCCGTCCCCAATTTGCTTCGGCTAGAATCCCGCCGTTTTCGATCCCGTCCCAGGAGCACCCATGTCCGCCAGCACATCGACCACGCCACGGCCGACCGCCACCGACATCGACCGGCTGGCGATCGACACGATCCGCACCCTCTCCATGGATGCCGTCGAGGCGGCGAAGAGCGGCCATCCCGGCACGCCGATGGCGCTGGCGCCGGTGGCGTACACGATCTGGAAGGATTTCCTGCGCTACGACCCGGCCGATCCGTTGTGGCCCAACCGCGACCGGTTCGTCCTCTCCTGCGGCCACGCCTCGATGCTCCTCTACGCGCTGATCCACCTCGCGGGCATCCGGCGCGGCGGCCCATCCTCCCCCGACCACGGCCTGCCGGCCGTGTCGCTCGACGAGATCCGGCGGTTCCGCCAGCTCGACAGCGTCTGCGCCGGCCATCCCGAGCACCACATGACCGCGGGCATAGAGACGACCACCGGGCCGCTCGGCCAGGGCTGCGGCAACTCGGTCGGCATGGCAATCGCATCGCGCTGGCTGGCCGCCCGGTACAACCGGCCGGGGCAGACGGTCTTCGATTACGACACCTACGTGCTCTGCAGCGACGGCGACCTGATGGAGGGTGTGGCCGCAGAGGCGGCCTCGATCGCCGGCCACCTCGGCCTGGCGAACCTGTGCTGGATCTACGACGACAACGCGATCACGATCGAGGGGGAGACGCACCTCGCCTTCAGCGAGAACGTGCCGCAGCGGTTCGCGGCCCTCGGCTGGCGGGTCGAGCAGGTCGCCGATGCCAACGACACGGCGGCCATCGCCCGAGCCTTGGCGGCCTTCAAGGGGGAGCGCGACCGGCCCACGCTGATCGTCGTCAAGAGCGTGATCGGCTACGGGGCGCCGAAGAAGGCCGGCTCGCACGAGGCCCACGGCGCGCCGCTCGGCGCGGAGGAGATCAAGGGGGCGAAGCTGGCTTACGGCTGGCCGGTCGAGCCGGCGTTCCACGTGCCGGCCGAGGTGCCCACCCGCTTCGCCGCCACGCTCGGCGGCCGCGGGGCCGCGGCCCACGCCGCCTGGCGGAAGACGGTGGCCGACCACGCCGCGGCACATCCGCAGCCGGCCGCTGAACTGGCCGACTTCCTCACCGGCCGGCTCCCCGCTGGCTGGGAAGCGGCCATCCCCGCGTTCCCCGCCGATCCCAAGGGCTTGGCGAGCCGCGTGTCGAGCGGCAAGGTGATTCAGGCCATCAGCGGCGTTGTGCCCTGGTTCCTCGGCGGCTCGGCCGACCTCGCCCCCTCGACGATGACGCTCGTCCCCGGCGCCGGTGACTTCGCCGCCGCCACGCCGGCGGGACGCAACTTCCACTTCGGTATCCGCGAGCACGGCATGGCGGCGGCCTGCAACGGCATGGCGCTCTCCGGCCTGCGGCCCTACTGCGCGACCTTCTTCGTGTTCCTCGACTACCTCAAGCCGTCGCTGCGACTCTCGGCGATCGGCGGCCTGGGCGTGATCTACGTGCTCACGCACGACTCGATCGGCCTCGGCGAGGACGGCCCCACGCACCAGCCGATCGAGCAGCTCGCCAGCGCCCGGGCCGTGCCCGGGATCTCCGTGTTCCGCCCCGGCGACGCCAACGAGGTGGCGGAGACCTACCGGGCGATCCTACGCCGGCCCGACCGGCCGGCGGTGATCGTCCTGTCGCGGCAGAACATCCCCACGCTCGACCGCGCCGGACTGGAGTCGGCGGCACTGGGGTCGGCGGCGGGCACCGCCCGCGGCGCCTACGTCCTGCGCGAGGCGGCTGGCGGCCGGCCCGACTGCATCCTGATCGGCACCGGCAGCGAGGTGCAGGTCTGCCTCGACGCGGCGGCGAAGTTGGATCAGGAGGGCGTCCGCGCCCGGGTGGTGAGCATGCCCTGCTGGGACCTGTTCGAGGAGCAGGATGCGGACTATCGGGAGAGCGTGCTGCCGGCGGCGGTCACGGCCCGCGTCGCCTGCGAGGCAGCCTGCGGCTTCGGCTGGGATCGCTGGCTGGGAAGCCGCGGCCGGTTCGTCGGCATGCGCGGCTTCGGTGCCTCGGGACCGGCCCCCGCCCTGTACGCCCACTTCGGCATCACGGCCGACGGCGTCGCCGCCGCGGCACGCGGCTCGATCGCCGCGTCCTGAGCAGGCCGCGTCAGGGCTGATCGTGCGAGTCGCCGATCACCGCATCATCGGGATCGGTGCCCGCCGCCACCCGTCCCTCGTGGTTGCGATACAGATGGTCGTCCTCCACGTGCAGGGCGTGCGGCCGCAGCGTCCTGACGTGCCCGTCCTCGTAGAGCACATGGTGGGTTCCCTGCGGATGGTTGTCGCTGCGCTCGTCGCTGTGGTCGGGGGCGTCGGCCACGAGGGGATGGTGCCCGCGATACGCCGCACGATTCGGCTGCAGGAAGCCGGCGGCGTCGCGATGGCCGAGCGTGTAGCCGTAGTCGCCCCCCATGCTGCGAACCAGTTCGTCGAACCGGGGCGTGCCGACCGCCGCCTTGAGTTCCTCGAGCGAAGGCACCCGGAATCCGCCCGCCCGGGAGAGGGACGTGCCGGGACAGAGGACGGTGCCGTCGTCGGCCACGAGCCGCTCCTCGGAGACGAGCGTCGGGGCGTAGAGGCCGGCCCGGGAGAGCGGGCCGCCGTGCGGCGGCGTCGGATAGATGCGGTGCGACTCGGCGTAGCCGTGCAGCGATCCCGACAGCCGCTGCAGGTTCCGCTCCGCACGCCGCTCCCGTGACTCGCCGATCGCGTCGAGGAGCAGCGGGGCCACGAGCACGCAGGCGGCGAGGGCCGTGGCCGCCATGATCGCCCGGTCCACCCAGGCCCGCGGGCCGCGGACGGGCGCATCGTCGGCGGCGGGCGCGAGCCCGCGGGATGACGGCGTCGGCAGCGGCCCCACGTCCGCCCGCCGCCCGGCCGCAGGGGCGACGGGCGCCTGCTGACTGATGAACCGCAGCGTTCGTCCGGCGAGGCCGGGCGGGGCTACGAACGTCTCGCGGGCCCGGTCGAGGGGCTTGATTGCCCGCCGCAGCGTTTCCAGTTCCCGACGCAGGGTGGCCCCCTGGTCCGGCTGCGCCAGGGCGGCCTCCACCCGGCGCATGTCGGCGTCGTCGAGGGCCTCGAACAGGTAACCGATCAGGTCGTCTCGCATGCGCCTTCACTCACTCGGTTCGTGGCCATGGCATCAGCGCGGAGTCGGGGCGTCACGCCCGCCGCGTCCCCAGGACTCGTTCAGTTTCAACAGTGCCGCATGGAGGCGGCTCTTGACCGTGCCCACGGGGATCCCCAGCACGTCCGCCGCCTCGCGGTATTTCATTCCCTGGTAGTAGACGAGCATCAACGTTCCCTTCAGTGGCTCGGGCAGATCGTCCACCGCCGCCCGCACCCAGTCCCGCGATTCCTGGTCCTCCGCCATCACATCGGCCGTGCCCTCCGTGCCAGCGAGCATGTCAACGAGCGTCCCGACGTCGTCTCCCGATCGGCTGTCGAGGCTCACGATCCTGTGTCGCTTGTTGCGCCGCTGGGCATCGATGGCCTGATTGGTGGCGATCGTGTACAGCCAGGGGCGGAACCGGCGGCCAGCCTCGAAATGCTCCTGCTTCAGATGGACCTGGAGAAACGTCGCCTGGAACACATCCTCCGCCATCTCGGCGCTGCCGAGATAGCGGCGGAGGTAACTGAACAGTTCTCCCTCGTACCGATGCACGAGCGTCTCGAAGGCAAGCGCATCGCCGCCGACGCGACTGCGGCGCAGCAACTCCTCGTCGGACACCCCGCCGGCCCTGGACTCTCCAGGGGCGGACGCGGCATGCCGCTCCGAACCGCTGCTCGACTCGTGCACATCCATGCTCTGCTACGCCCCTCGGGGGCGGACGGTTCGACGGCTGGGAAAAACGTGGGAAAACCCCGGGCGGCACGCTCCCGCGGAGTATACCCCCAGCGGTCGCCGTGTTTGGGCCGGCCGCCGTTTCAGCGACGTCGGCCCGTGACCGCGATCGGCGCCGGACTGTGCCGGCCGAAGCAGCGCCGTTTTTGCCGGCGAAATCGGAAAAATCGAACTTCGAACGCGGGGAACCCGAAAACTGACTCATACGTTGTGGCGGCGGAGCGGGCTGGGATATAATTTATCGGTTCGGCGACGTTTGGCGGCCGTTCAACGCGGGCCAACGCTGTTGCTCGCCAAACGGTCGACGTTCGAGCCGCTGCGGAGGTGTTCGCCATGGCGAATCGATCGAGGTGTTCTGGACCGGTCACCAGGCGCACGGCGCTGCAGGTCGGGGCCATCGGTGCCACCGGACTGGGTGCGGCCGACCTGTTTCGGATGCGGGCCGAGGCCGCCCTGCCGGGCGTTCCCCAGGACACGGCCGTCATCTATCTCTGGCTTGGAGGCGGCTGCTCGCAACTGGAGACCTGGGACCTGAAGCCCGGTGCCAGCGACGAGGTCCGCGGGAAGTACAAGCCCATCAAGACCTCCGTTCCGGGCCTCGAGATCTGCGAACTGCTCCCCAAGCAGGCCGCGATCGCCGACAAGTTCACCCTCATCCGGACGATGAAGCACCGCTTTTCCGACCATGGCGGCGGATCGAAGCGGGTGATGACCGGCCGCGAGCCGCGCACGCCGACGGGCACCGTGAACGACGCCCCGGCGATCCCGTCCGTGGTCTCGAAGTTCATCGATCGGCACGGGCCGATGCCGCGGAACATCGTCCTCGGCGACCAGGGGGGCACGTCGGCGGACGGCTTTGCCCTCGGGTCGGCCTACCTCAGTGCGGCCCACAATCCTTTCGAGGTCGCCGGTGACCCGTCGGCCAAGAATTTCAAGGTCGACAACATTTCGCTCCGCGAGGGGATGAAGGGACGGCTCGAGGATCGGATGCAGCTCCTCGAGTCGATCGACGCCGTGCGGCGCGAGATCGACCGCACCGGCTCGATGGCGGCGATGGACAAGTTCAACGCCCAAGCCTGCGAGCTGTTCACCTCCAAGGAGATTCGCGACGCCTTCGACGTGTCGCTCGAGCCGCAGGCGGTCCGCGACGCGTACGGGATGCACCCCTGGGGCCAGCGCTGCCTGATGGCCCGCCGGCTCGTCGAGGCGGGGAGCAGTTTCGTCACGGTCCTGATGACCAAGCCCACAGCGGCCCTTCCCGAGCACACCCGGTACGACTGGGACTGCCACGCGATCAACTGCGACCTGTTCACCGACATGGAATACCGGGCCCCGTATTTCGACCAGGCCGTCTCCGCGCTGATCACCGACATCTTCTCCCGCGGTCTCGACAAGAAGATCCTCGTCGTCGTGACCGGTGAGTTCGGCCACACCCCGCGGCTCGAATACAAGGACGTCAAGGGGCGGAAGCGGCCGGGGCGCGACCATTGGCCCCACACGTTCTCGCTGCTCGTCTCGGGCGGCGGCCTGAACATGGGGCAGGTCATCGGCGCCACCGATGAGCGGGCCGCCTATCCCAAGGACCGGCCGGTGCTGCCGGAGGAACTGTGGGCCACGGTCTACCGGCACCTCGGCATCGACACGTCGAAGTTCATGCAGGATTTGTCTGGCAGGCCGATCCCGATCCTGCCCGACGCCAGGCCCATCAAAGAACTCTACGGATGACCCACATGGCCGCCCGACTGGTGCGCGTCGCAGGACTCGTGCTCGTCGCCGCCCTGACGGCGCCGGCGACGGCTGCGGATCCCAAGGCAGGTGCGGCGGATCGCGAGCTCGACTTCGCCGGCCGGATCCTCCCGATCCTCACCCGGCATGGCTGCAACGGCGGCGCCTGCCACGGCGCCGGCGGCGGTGCGGGGCAGAACGGCTTCTACCTCTCCCTGTTCGGCTTCGAGCCCGTCAAGGACCACGCTCGGATCACCGAGGCCGCCCGCGGCCGGTTCCTCGATTTCGCCGCCCCCGACGAGAGCCTGTTGCTGCAGAAGCCGAGCGGCGTCTACCCGCATGGCGGCGGCATCCGGCTGCCGCGCGACTCGAAGGACTACGCGACGCTGCGGACGTGGATCGCCGCCGGGGCTCCGCTCGGTGATCCCCAGCGCTACCGGCTGGCGGCCATCGAGGTCGAACCGGCGGCCTGCCGGCTCGCGGCCGGCGCCGAGGCCAGGCTCAAGGTCACGGCCGTGTACGCCGGCGGCGACCGGGAGGACGTGACCGCGTGGGCCCGGTTCGAATCCAACGACGGCGGCATTGCCGAACTGGAGAAGGGGCATGGGGCCACCGTCAGGGCGGGCAGCCTGCCCGGCGACACGGCGATCGTCGTCCTGTACCGCGACAAGGTGGCGACGGTGCCGATCACGATTCCCCGCGTCGGCCCGGCGGCGCCGGCCTTCCCCGCCGAGTCGAACTTCGTCGATCGCCTCGCCTTCGCGAAGCTCAAGGCGATGAACATCGCCCCCTCGGAGCGCTGCGACGACTCGGCCTTCCTGCGCCGGCTCATGATCGACGTCGCCGGCCGGCTGCCGACCATCGACGAGGCGGCCACGTTCCTTGCCGACACGAGCCCCGACAAGCGGGATCAGCTCATCGACCGCGTCCTCGACAGCGGCGACTATGCCACCACCTTCGCCGACAAGTGGGTCGTCCTCCTGCGCAGCAGTCGCGAGTCCGCCGGCCGCACGGCAACGTCCACGATGCACCAGTGGCTCCGCCAGGCGTTCCAGGACAACATGCCCTACGACCAGTTCGTCCGCGAAATCCTCACCGCCACGGGCGCGCCCGGGGAGAGTCCGGCCGTCGGCTGGTGGAGATCGCAGGCGTCGCTCGTCAACGGTGACTTCGCGAACAATGCCGCCGAGCGGGTCAAGGACGCCGCCGAGGATTCCGCGATCCTGTTTCTCGGCCAGCGGTTGGCCTGCGCCAAGTGCCACCAGCATCCCTTCGACCGCTGGAGCCAGGCCGACTACCACGGCTACGCCACCTTCTTCACGCAGGTCGGCCTCAAGAAGCCGGCGGGCAATTCCCTGGCCCGGATCGTGCATCGCCGCGGCGAGGCGCGGCTCGCGCATCCCTCCACCGGCGAGCAGCTCGGGCCGCGGCCCCTCGGCGGCGCGGAACTCCTGGTCACCGCCGACGAGGATCCGCGGGTCAGGCTCGCCGCATGGATGACCGCGGACACGAACCCGTTCTTCGCCAAGGCGATCGTCAACCGGATGTGGGCGCACTTCTTCGGCCGGGGCTTCGTCGATCCCGAGGACGACCTGCGCGAGACGAACCCGCCGTCGAATCCGCAGCTCCTCGACGCCCTGGCCGCCGACTTCGTCCGCAGCGGCTACGACCTCAAGCACCTCGTGCGGACGATCTGCCGCTCGACGACCTACCAGCTCTCCTCGACGCCCAACGACTCCAACCGCGACGACACCCGAAACTTCTCCTCGCACCAGCCGCGCCGGCTCAAGGCGGAGATCCTCCTCGATGCGGTCGATGCCGTGTGCGGCTCGACCACGGCCTTCCGGGACCAGCCCGCCGCCGCGCGGGCGCTGGAACTGGCCGACAACCTCTCGGGCACGCCGTTCCTCGAGGCCTTCGGCCGCCAACGCGGCGCCGCTGCCTGCGAATGCGGCCGGAATTCCGCCTCACCGAACCTCGGTCAAAGCCTGCAACTGATCAACTCCGACGAGGTGCTGCGCAAGGTCGGGGCCGGCGGCGGCCGGGCGAAGCGGCTCGCCGACAGCAAGGGGCGGCCGGTGGGCGACCGGATCGAGGAGGTGTTTCTCACCGCCTACGCGCGCCGGCCGACCGGAGCGGAAGCCGACAAGGTGCGCGGCTACCTGGAACGCAAGGAACTGTCCGTGGGCGCCTTCGAGGACCTGCTCTGGGCGGTCATCAACAGCAAGGAATTCCTGTTCACGCGCTGACCCGCGTCCTCCGCTCCCGCCGACTCGCCCCCGTCCCTCCCTTGGAAGCCAGGCCCATGCTCCCGCAGCGGTCGTTCCGGATGTGCATCGCGGCCTGCGCCGCCGCGTGCCTGTTCTTCGCCACGCCCTGCTCCGCACAGCCCCCCAAGTCGCGGCTCCCCAATCCGCGCCTGTTCCGCGTACGTCCCTGCGGCGCCCAGCCCGGCACCACGCTGGACGTCGCCGTCTCCGGGGACGACCTCGACGGCGCCGAGTCGCTGCTCTTCTCCCACCCCGGCATCACGGCCCGGCTCAAGGCGGCCGACACGCCGGACTGGGGGCGGTCGGCGAGCGGCCCGTTCACGGTCACGGTCGGGCCGGACGTGCCACCGGGCTCCTACGAGGCCCGCGTGGTCGGACGGCTGGGCCTCTCGACCTCCTGGCCCTTCGAGGTCTCGCAGATCCCGGTCGTGGTCGAGGCGGAGGGCAACGAGTCCCGGGCAGCGGCGATGCCGATCGTCCCGGACACGCTCATCGACGGCGAGATGGCGAAGAACCTGCCGAACTACTTTCGCTTCACGGCCGACGAAGGGCAGCGGTTCGTGCTCGCCGTCGAGTCGCGGCTGCTCAACCCCAAGGGGAACCTGCTCGTCCACGTCTCGGGCCCGGGCGGAAAGTTGATCGCCAGCGGCTGCGCCACCCGGCAGCGCGACCCCGTGCTCCCGTTCGTGGCCCAGGATGGCGGAGAGCACCTGATCCAGGTCATCGATTCAGAACTCGATCGGTTCAGGGCCGACGGCCCGTACCGGATGGTACTGAGCACCCGTCCCCTGCTCCTCGGTGTTTGGCCCCCGATGGCCGCCCCGGCCACGTCGGGCAGTTTTCGACTGCTCGGGCACTTGCTGCCGAAGGGGGAGCCGCTGCTGCCGGATCGGCCGGGCCGCTGCCTGGAGGAGATGCCGTGGAAGATCACGGCGCCGTCCGCACCGGATCCGATCGGGCCGGGGACGCCCTTCTCTCCCCGGATGGTCGCGTTCGGTATCGATTCGTTCCCCGTCCGATTGCCCCGCCCCGCCCCGAGCGCCAACGCGGCAGCGGTCGCCTTCGCCGTCGCCACCCCCGTGCTGGAGGCGGAGCCGAACGACGCGCCTGACGCCGCCCAGAAACTTCCCCTCCCCTGCGACGTGGCCGGCCGCTTCGATTCCCCCGGCGACCTGGACTGGTACACCGTCGCCGCCACGAAGGGGGACGTGTTCATGATCGAGGTGTTCGCGGAGCGCATCGGGCAGGTGGCCGACGTGGCCCTGCGGGTCGAGCATGTGTCCCGCGACGCGAAGGGCAAGGAACAGGTGCGGGTTGTGTTCGAGCAGGACGATCCCGTCTACCAGTTTTACAATCCGCCGTTCGACGCCGTCTCGAACGATCCCACGGGCGCGTTCACCGCCGACCAGGAGGGCACCTATCGGATCGTCGTGCGGAACCTCGCCGCCCGGACGTATGCCGACTCGGGCGCGATGTATCGGCTCGTGGTCCGGCGGCCGACGCCCGACTTCCGCCTCCTCGCGACCTGCCTCGACCTCTATCCGCACACCGGCGACCGCAACGAACTGGGGCTGTCGGCGCCAGGCATCCCCAGACTGCGGCGCGGTGGACGGTTTCCGCTGACCGTGCAGTTGTTCCGAGAGGATGGCTTCGACAAAGCGGTCGAGGTCGCCATCGAGGGGCTGCCGGCGGGCGTCTCCTGCCGGCCGGTGACGATCCCGCCGGGCATGTCCCAGACTGCGCTCGTGCTCGAGGCCACGGACAAAGCCGCTGCCTGGCAGGGTGCGCTCCGGGTGGTGGGGACCGTCGTCGACGGCGGCACGAGGACACGCCGCGTCGCCGGCTGGGCGACGTCGATCGCCAACAAGCCGACACCGCAGGAAGTCACCCTCGGCCGCATCGTCGACGACATGCCGCTCGACGTGCGGCCGGAAGCGCTGCCGCTGGCCATCGCGCTGGACGGTGCCGCGCCCGCGACCGCCAGCGTCGGCGCGAAGCTGAAGTTGCCGTTCGTCGTCGAAGCGTCGGGGCCGATCAAGGGCGAGGTCCGGGCCGAACTCCGCGGCCTGTTTCGGATTGCCGACACGATCAGGCCCCCCTTGAAGATGCTCGCCGAGGGGAAGCAGAAGGGGGAACTGGAAATCGCGCTGGACGGGCTGGCGCCGGGAGAATACCAGCTCTATCTCGTCGCCCAGGCGGCGATGATGCAGGTCCGGGATCCGCGCGCCGTCGCCGGGGCGACCGCGGCGAAGGAGGCGGCGGACCAGCGCCTCGCCAAACTGGAAAAGGCCGTCGAGGCGGCCCGCCCGGCCGGAGGCGCCGCCCTGTCGAAGGCCAGTGCGGACCTGGAGGCGCACCGCAAGGGGGAGAAGCAGTTCATGCAGCAGGTCACGGGCGTGCTCAAGGCCAACGAGCCGCAGGCCACCGAGGTGTTCGCCGTCTCGGCCCCCTTCCGCCTCGTCGTCACCAAGGCGGCTCCCCCCGCCAAGGCAGCGGTCCCAGGCCGTCTGCTGCCCATGCTCGCCAAAGCGGCGCTGGCGCTCGCCGTGGCCGACGACAAGCAGCCCGCGGCGGCCGGCAAGGGGGTCGATTACAACCGCGACGTGAAGCCGATCCTCCTCGCCAACTGCGTTGCCTGTCACAACACGTCCGAAAATGAGGCCGGCATCCTCCTCGACAGCCCGGAGGCGATGCTGCGCAAGGGGGACAACGGCCCGGCGATCGTGCCGGGGAAGGCGGAGGAGAGCCTCGCCTTCCTCCTCGCCGCCCACACGCGTGAGCCGATAATGCCGCCGGACGACAACGACCGGGGGGCCAAGCGGCTCTCGCCCCGGGAACTGGGGCTTCTCCGTGCCTGGATCGACGCCGGTGCCAAGGGCACGGTCGACGGACCGCGGCCCATCGTCTTCCAGCCGCTGCCGGCCCACATCAAACCGGTCTATGCGGCCGCGGTGTCGGCCGACGGCAGGTTCGCGGCCGCCGGGATCGGCAACCGGGTCGTGGTCTACGACGTCATGGCCAAAAAGCCGGTGGCCCGTCTCGTCGATCCCGACCTGCCGCCCCCTCCGGGTGGCTCCCGGTCGGCGGCCCATCGCGATGCAGTTCGCGCCCTGGCGTTCAGCCCCGATGGCACACTGTTGGCCTCCGGGGCGATGCGCACGGTCACGCTCTGGAAGCGGTCCGATGACGCCGCTGGCGGCGGACCTGCATGGACGGTCGGCCGGCGGATCGGCGGGCCGGAACGCACCGATCCGTTCGTCGATCGGGTGCAGGCGCTGGCCTTCAGCCCCGACGGCACGTTGCTCGCCGCCGGGGGTGGCGTGCCGACGCAGAGCGGCGAGATCGTGCTCCTGACCGCCGCCACCGGGAGCACGGTGCGCCGGTTCCCCGTGCCGGTCGCTGGCCAGGCCCCGGTGCTCAAGGACGTCGTCCTCTGCCTCGCCTTCTCCCCCGATGGCACGCTGCTGGCGACCGGCGGCGCCGACCGGACGGTCGCGGCCTTTACCGTCTCCAGCGGCGCGAAGGTGCACGCCTTCGACGATCACGCCGGCCGTGTGCTGGGCATCGCCTGGCGCGGCGACGGCAAGCTGCTCGCCTCCGTCGGCGTCGACAGCCAGTGCCGGTTCTGGAAGGTTGGCGACACCTGGGAGCGCGGCGAGACCGTCGGACTCGCGGGGTCGGAGTCGGTCGGCATCCACGCTCTCGGCGGCGACACGTTCGTCGTAGCCGAGGGGGACGGCAACGTGCGTGGCCGGGCCCTCGGCGAGCAGAAGAACCTGCCCAAGTTCAACGGCAAGGTGGACCGCAGCCAGTGCCTCGCCGCGGACCCCACGGGCAAGGTCATCGCGGTCGGCGGCGCCGACGGCTCGCTGACCATCTGGAACGGCGGCGGCGGCCCGACGAAGCTGGCCGACCCGGGCCCGTGAGCTGGATGTGGCGGTTGCGGCGCGCCGGGGACGCTTCCGCCACACGACGCTGCACCGAGTTGGGCCCGATCGTGTACCGTCTCCCGGATGAAGACGGTCATTTCGACGTCTCCGCCACGGACCACGGGGTTCCTTTTCCGCAGGCATGGAACGCTCTTCTCGCTACCGCTGGGCCGCGCCGGGCGACGTCAACGCCTTCTTCGGACTGGCGCTCGACAACCTCGCCGACCTCGTTCTCGCCGTCTCGCTGCTGGCGACCGTCTTCGACTATCCGCTGCAGTTCGCCCTCTCCCACTTCGTGCCGGGCACGGCGGTCGGCGTCGTCGTCGGTGACCTGCTCTTCACCTGGATGGCGTTCCGTCTCGCCCGACGGACCGGCCGCAGCGACGTCACCGCCATGCCGCTCGGCCTCGACACGCCGAGCACCTTTGGCATGGTGTTCTTCGTGCTCGGCCCCGCCTTCGTCGCCGCCCTCGGCCGTGGCCTGGAACGGGAGGCGGCCGCCCGCCATGCCTGGCACGTCGGCATGTGCGCCATCGTGGCCAGCGGGCTGTTCAAGCTCGCCTGCAGCGTCGCGGCCGGACCGGTCCGCCGGCTCGTTCCCCGCGCCGGCCTGCTCGGCAGCCTGACGGCGATCGCGCTGGTGCTGATCACGTTCCTGCCGCTCCTCAAGGTCTTCGGTTCGCCGCTGGTCGGGGTCGTCGCCCTCGGCGTCACACTGGCGGCGCTGACCGCACGGATCCCGTTGCCGCTGCGCATCCCCGGGGCTCTCGCCGCCCTGCTCCTCGGCGGGCTGATCCAGGCCGTCGGCACGGCCACGGGCTGGATTCCCGTCGGCACAGGGCACGCGGCCTTCGACCCGGCCGCCGCCCTCTGGCCAACCGATTGGCTCGCGGCCGGTTCGTTCGCCTGGCTGGAGGCGTGGAAGGAGTCGCTCGTCTACCTGCCGATCGTGATCCCGTTCGCGCTCGGCACGGTCGTCGGCGGCATCGACTGCACCGAGAGTGCCGCGGCTGCGGGAGACGAGTACGACACGGGGCGGATCATCGCCGTCGAGGGGCTCGCCACGGTCGTCGCCGGCTGCTGCGGCGGTGTGATCCAGACCACGCCCTACATCGGCCATCCGGCCTACAAGGCGATGGGGGGCCGGGCCGCCTACACGCTGGCCACGGCGCTGTTCATCGGCGTGGCCGGACTGACCGGCAGCTTCGCCTACCTGTTCCAGGTGATCCCCGAGCCGGCCATCCTCCCGATCCTCGTGTTCATCGGCCTGGAGATCACGGCGCAGAGTTTTCATGCGACCCCGCAGCGCCACTATCCCGCCGTGGCAATCGCCTGCGTGCCGGCGCTGGCGGCGCTGGTGACGATCCAGGCCGACGAACTCGTCGCCGCCGGCGCCACGCCCGGGCCGGAACTCGCCGCCAAGCTGCTCACGCTCCGCCAGCTCTCCGGCGGCTTCATCGTCACGAGCCTCGTCTGGGCGGGCATGGTGGCGGCGCTCGTCGACCGCCGGCTCGGGCAGGCCGCCGGCTGGTGCCTGGCCGCAGCCGGGCTCGCCCTGTGCGGCGTGATCCATTCCCCGTTCCCCGACGGCCGGATGTTCCTCCCCTGGTCGATCGGCCCGCTCCCGGCCGGCGCCGCGGGCCGCGGCCCGGTCGAGATTGCCGCCGCCTACGCGGTCCTCGCCCTGCTCTTCGCCGGCTGGCAGGTGTGGCTGCGCGGTCGGGCGCGCAACAGCGACGTCACAGGGGATACGCGGTACGTGCCTGAACATCGAACGTGATGCGACTTTGACATGACCTTCCATGGCTCGCAGGTCGGGGTTGCCCATGCCCCATCGCCGGACGTTCGCTCCGGGCATCCATGCCCTTCGCTCGCTCGGACCTGCCTGCGCTTCGGCCTCCAGCCTTCGCTTGTCAGCTCACGCCGGCTCCCGGGGCATGGGCAACCCCTCCCAGTGCCTGGATCGTCAGATCGCTGGTGTGATCCTGTATCCGCATGAAACCGCATACGCCCTCTCTGGGATCGTCATAACCATGCCCGTCTGGTCGCAGGTGTATGACCCGCTCGGGTCGCAGGTTCTCTCGACCCTCGTGGCCCTGCTGCCGCTGGTGGTGCTGCTCGGGCTGCTGGCGTTCGCCGGCTGGTCGGGCCTGCGGGCGGCGGCAGCCGGCCTGGCGACGGCGCTGGCAATCGCTGTCGGCGTCGTCGGCATGCCCGTCGATGCCGCCCTCGCGGCCGCCCTGCACGGCGCCGCCTTCGGGCTCTTCCCCATCGGCTGGATCATCCTCGCGGCGATGTTCCTGTACGCGGTCTGCGTCGAGGCGGGGGCGCTCGACGTCATGAAGCGATCGGTCATCCGACTCTCCGCAGACCACCGCGTGCAGGCCCTGCTCATCGCCTTCTCGTTCGGCGCCTTCCTGGAGGGGGCGGCCGGATTCGGGGCACCGGTGGCGATCTCCGCGGCGCTGCTCGCCGGTGCCGGCTTTCCCGCGCTCGAAGCCGCCTGCATCGCCCTGATCGCCAACACCGCACCCGTCGCCTTCGGCGCCCTCGGCACGCCGATCCTCACCCTCGCCAGGGTGACGGGGCTCGACGAGCAGGCGATCTCATCGCTGGCGGGGAGGCAGTTGCCGTTCTTCTCGCTCGTCATCCCCGCCTGGATGGTGGTGGTCATGGCGGGCTGGCAGGGGCTGGCGGGCGTCTGGCCCGCGGTTCTCGTCTGCGGCCTGTCGTTCGCCACGGTGCAGTTCGCGATGGCGAACTTCGTCGGGCCGGCGCTCGTGGACGTCGTTGGCGGCGTCGCCAGCCTCGTCGTCACGGCGGTGTTCCTCCGCATCTGGCGGCCGCGTGAAATCTGGCGGCACGCTGCCAGTGCCGAGAACCGGACCATGGCGGCCGACCACGGCGCGGCCGCCGATCATGACCGCGCGCCCGTCGATTCACCGGGGCGGATCGCCTGGGCGTGGATGCCGTGGGCATTCCTCTCGATCGCCGTCTTCATCTGGGGGCTGCCGCCGGTGAAGGCTCGTCTCGATGCCGTGGCGACGCCGGCCGAGATCCGCGTTCCCCGGCTCGACGGCCGGGTGGCGAAGGTGCCGCCGGCGAGCCGCGCGCCGCGGGAAATCGAGCCCGCCGTCTACCGTTTCAACTGGCTCTCGGCGGCCGGCAGCGGAATCCTCGCGGCCGCGCTCGTGTCGATACCCTGGCTCGGGGTCTCCTGGCGCCGGGCGGTGGCGATCGGCCTGGCCACGCTCGTCCGGCTCGGGGAATCACTGGCCACGATCGCGCTGATGCTGGCCTTGGCGTTCGTCACCCGCTACTCGGGCACCGACGTCACGCTCGGTCTCGCCCTGACGCGGACCGGCGCCGCCTATGCATTCTTCGCGCCGCTCCTCGGCTGGCTGGGCGTGGCCCTCACCGGCAGCGATACCTCCAGCAACGCCATGTTCGGCAGCCTGCAGCGGGTCACCGCCGAGCAGCTCGGGCTCGATCCGCTCCTCACCTGCACCGCCAACAGCACCGGCGGCGTGATGGGCAAGATGATCGACGCGCAGAGCATCGTCGTGTCGGCGACGGCCACCGGCGTGCACCGCCAGGAGGGGGCGATCCTGCGCCGGGTGTTTCCGCACTCCGTGGCGCTGGCATTGCTGATGGGCCTGCTCGTCTGGCTCCAGGCCGGCCCGCTGGCGTGGATGGTGCCATAGCCAGGGGCCGGCTTCGCGCCCGGCCCCGGCTTGGGCTATGACATGGGGCATGACGGGGCATGTCTCATTCCGCACGGGCCTCCACGAGGACGCCGCCGCCACGCTGCTCGGCCTGGCGATCATCGCCCTGGCGCTCGCCGTCACCTGGTCGGCCCGCCCCGCGACCGGCGCGGCCGACCGCGCCGCCCATCCGAAGGGCTGGCCGACGCCGCTGGCCACCACGATCGACCGTCCGCAGACGTGGGCCGATTCGCCCCTCGAGTCGCTGCGCGACAAGCAGGGCCGGAGCGTCGCCGCCGCCGTCGTCATGGGCATGGGCTGGGTGGTGGCGCTGGCGGCCGCCGGCAGCGCCCTCGGGGGGCGGTCCGCGGTCCGAGACCTGCCCGGCCTGTGCGTCGTCGCCGGCCTGACCCTCGTCGCCTGGGGGCTCGCGGCGCACAAGGTGATCCATTACTACAACCTCGAATATCCTCTCTGGGCGCTCGCCTTCGGCCTGCTCGTGAGCAACGTCTTCGGCCTGCCGGGCTGGTTGTCGCGATCGCTGGACGGCGAGTTCCTCATCAAGACCGGTCTCGTCATCTTCGGCGCCGAGGTGCTCTTCTCCCGGCTCCTCGAGCTCGGCCTGCCGGGCATGATGACGTCGTGGCTCGTCACGCCGGTCGTGCTCGTGCTCACCTACCTCGCCGGCGTCCATCTGCTCCGCATCCCGTCGCGTGCGCTGTGCATGGTGATCTCCGCCGACATGTCGGTGTGCGGTGTGTCGGCGGCGATCGCCACCGGCGCCGCCTGCCGGGCGCGGAAGGAGGAACTGTCGCTGGCGATCGGCCTGTCGCTGCTGTTTACCGTGCTGATGATGGTGGCGATGCCGCCGCTGATCCGGCTGCTGGGTCTCGATCCGATCGTGGCGGGCGCCTGGATCGGCGGCACGATCGACGCCACCGGCGCGGTGGTGGCGGCGGGCGAGGCGCTCGGCAAGGAGGCCGGCGCGGTGGCAGCCACCGTCAAGATGATCCAGAACTCGATGATCGGCATCATCGCCTTCGCCGTCGCCGTCTACTGGTCTGGCTGGGTCGAGCGGGATTCGAGCGGGCCGCGGACGTCACTGGCGGCGGAGGCCTGGCGCCGGTTCCCGAAGTTCATCCTCGGCTTCCTCGGGGCGTCGCTCGTCTGCTCCTGGCTGTTCTCACGGTCGCCCGAGAGCGGCCTGTGGGTCGACGGCACGATCACCGGGTTCACGTCGCGGCTGCGGGGCTGGCTGTTCTGCGCGGGCTTCGTCTGCATGGGCCTGCAGACCAACGTCCGCGAACTGGCCCCGCTGCTGGCCAGCGGCCGGCCGCTCGTGCTCTACGTCGGCGGGCAGCTGCTCAACCTTGCCCTCTCGCTGGCCATGGCGAGCCTGACGTTCGGCTGGCTGTTCCGCAGGGCGCTGGAGCCATGAGCAAGGCCGCCGGCAGCCTCGGCCGGCCGCTCGCGGGGGCGGCACTGATCGTGGCCGTGTGGGGCTGGCTGCTGCCGGCGGCGCTCCGCTGCGGTCCGCTGGCCCGCCACGTGGCCAGACTGGAGGCCGGCAGCGTCAACCCGGCAGCCATGTTCTACACCGAACTGGAACGGATCCCCGTGCGGCCGCAATGGCTCGACGATCGGATCGTCCGCTGGCCGCAAACCGCCCGGCAGCCTCGGGACACGGCGGCACCCGAGCGCGGGCGTCACTCCAGTCCGTAGGCGCCGGCCACCGGGATGTCGACGCCCGAGCGGCTGGCGAACTGGGTCCGCGACAGGAACCGCGGCTCCAGGTTGAAGGTCACGCCGACGTTGTTGCGGCTGTAGTCGACGTTGAACCCGAACGTCATCAGGAACGACTCGCCGATCCGCACGAGCTGGAGGTTCTGGCCGATGTTCATCCCCTTGAGGTTCAGGGCCGTGCCGAAGGAGCTCGCCCACTTGGGGCTCATCCGGTAGGTGTAGGAGCCGGCCAGCACGCTGGCATCGATCGGCCCGCCGAACTCGTTGAGGCCGATGAAGAAGCTGCCCCGCGGGGTGCGGTTGAGGAGCGCGCCCACGGTGTACAGCTGCTGCCCGCCGCTGAAGAAATCGACGTCGGCCGTGGACAGGATCGTCGTCCGGTCGCCGACGTGCCAGCGGAAGTCGTACTGCCAGAGGCCGAGCGTCTGGCCGAAGTTCTGCCCCGCGGTGGGGAAGATCTCGCCGTCGATGTCGAGCGTGATCCAGTCGATGATCCGCCGGTTGCCGGCCGGGCCGCGCTTCGTCTGCCAGCGCTGCCGGGCCGCGAGCCGGAAGGCGGTGAGGTCGGCGGCGATCTCGGTCGGTCCGGTCACCCAGCTCGCCATGCCGCGCCGCACGGCGTACGTCCGCGGGTCGTACTTGTTGTCGGGGCCGAAGATGAACGGGGCGGCCAGCGGCGTCGGCTGGCCGGGAATGGCCCCGAAGTCCCAGTAGGGGATGTTCCGCCGGTACTGGTTGATCGCGTCGTCGTCGATCTGGTCGTAGAGCGGGAACTGGTCGATGCTCTGCGTGGCGTTGGCATAGGAGAACTCGGCCTCCCAGACCACCTTGTGGGCCAGGCCGTGCAGGTTCCAGAGCTGACTCTCGACCGCGTTGTCGGCGGTCCACATCGGCAGGCTCGTGCGGATGCCGACCTGGCCGTAGGCCCGGTCGATCGGGGAGCCGGTGATGTCGGCGCCCCAGTGAGCGAGTTCGCCGAGGGCGTAGGGGACGAGCTTCACCGGCCCGGCCTGGAACGGGAGGTCGAGCTCCTGCCGCGTCGCCAGCCGCTCGCCGATGACGTTGTTTTCGTAGGGGAGCGTCGTCCAGAAGCCGTTGGTCTGGCCCAGCGTCGGGGTCTGCGGCAGGTTCTGGCGGACGTAGGAGATGCCCGAGTGTTCGTACCAGGTGACGGCGTCGCGGAGCAGCGGCTGGCCGAGCCAGTAGTGGTCGAGCCGCGGCCACCACTCGCTCTGCGTGAAGAAGGGATCGACCCGGACGCTCGTGAGGAGCCGCAGCTGGCGGTTCTCC
>Ga0208721_1000046_pt1 | contig 25761 bp, 24 predicted proteins | sample LakMenEpi17Aug10_FD_150705 | JGI IMG/M metagenome (GOLD analysis project Ga0208721, IMG submission 150705) | Freshwater microbial communities from Lake Mendota, WI - 17AUG2010 deep hole epilimnion (SPAdes) | ecosystem: Environmental > Aquatic > Freshwater > Lentic | place: Lake Mendota, Madison... | reverse complement strand
TGCAATACGCGGCGGATCTACGTGTGCGGAAACGAATTGGCCATCGAAATCCACGCGCTCGCCACGAAGCAACGTTCGCAAGACGGCGATTGATTCGGTGGTTCGTTGATAACGGGCCTCACTCGACAACGTCTCGCCGGGAAGATCGGAGGAAATGGCATTGATCACGAGTCGGCCACCGGCAATTTGTTGCAACGTAGCGATCTGTCGTGCGAGTTGCGGAACCACCAGTTCACCGAGACGAACGGCGAGCAGCAGCTTGATTCGATTGGTCTGCGTCGCGACTGCGGATGCGAACGCAGTTGCATCGATGCCGAGTGCATACCCGGAGGGGAGAAGGACGTTGTCGAATCCGTTGCGTTCGGCGCGCACGACGATGTCGCGGCAGTGCTCCCACGACGATTGCAGTGAAGCATCGGGGACACCGAGAAACTCGTAGTCGTCGTCGCACAGTGCGGCAAACCACGCGTACTCGGTCACGGCAACGGTCGACCCTCCGACGCCGCGACGATCCGATACAGCTCGTTGCGTGCAAGCGACTGCAACGGGGATGACGTTGCCGCCAACAGTCGCTCGGGCTTCTGGGTTCCGAGCAGCACCACGGGCTTGGCGGGGTGCGACAACACGAAAGCGTAGGCAACCTGCTCGCGAGTGGAACCATGCACGGATGCCAACTCGTCGATCACGGCGAGGAGCTCTGGTCGAAGACCCTCCCCCGTCACGAGTCGGCCACCGGCGAGCGGACTCCACGCAAGTGGAGTCACTCCGGCACGCATGCAGAGGTCGAACGTACCGTCTCGAAGCGGTGCGAGTGCAGCCGCCGAGTACTCCGGCTGAGTGGTCTCGATCGGGACCGCCAGATGTGCAGCAAGCGCTTCATGTTGTGCAGGGGTGAAATTGGAAACGCCGACGCGATCGATCTTGCCTTCGCGACGCAATGCCATGAGCGTTTCGGCGGTCTCGCGTGGGTGGGCGAACAGGTCGGGACGATGCACCTGGTACAGATCGATGCGATCGATACCAAGGCGTCGTAACGAGTCTTCGCACTCACGGCGAAGCGTCGCAGGGCTCTGGTCGTACGGAATTCCGGGAGTGATGCCTCCCTTGGTTGCCACGCACACCTTGCTGCGCAACGCCGGCGAGCGCTTCAGTACCGCACCGAGCAGTTCTTCGGCTGCGCCAAATCCCCGTCCTCCCCAATTGCCGCCGTATACCGCGGCGTTGTCGAGCAAGGAGATGCCGCAGTCGACTGCCGAGTGAATCAGTCGATCAGCGACCTCTACGGACTCGTGCGTGAACCGCCACAACCCCAGGCCGTATCGACCATGGGGCGTGGCGTCAGTGTTCAGGAGCAGCCGCTGGTGGAACCGCAGTCGCCACACACATGGCACGCACCAGCGCGACGCATGTTGGACGAGCCACAGGCCGAGCAGATTGCGCCAGTGCGAGCCGACTTGGACTCACCATGGCCGAGCACGCCTGCAGCCATACTGGCTGCAAGTTCACCTGCCGACGGAATGGTCTTCGGGTCGGCAATCACATCCACACCTTGCGCGGTGTCGACTGCAGTCTCTTCCACGCCGGGCAACGTTGGCTGCATGCGCTCTTCACGGGTGAAGATTCCCAGTTCGGCACGCTCTGCCGGAGTCATGTACTCCACCGCCAGGCGACGGAACAGATAGTCGATGATCGACGACGCCATACGAATGTCCGGATCGTCGGTCATGCCGGCTGGTTCGAAGCGCGTGTTGATGAATGCTTCGACGAAGGCATGCAACGGCACGCCGTACTGCAGGCCGTACGACACGCTCTTGGCGAACGAGTCCATGATGCCGGCCAGGGTGGAACCCTGCTTGGACACCGTGAGGAAGATCTCGCCCGGGCGACCGTCTTCGTATTCACCAACGTTGGCGAAGCCTTTGCAGTCGGCGACGCGGAATTCGAACGTCCGACCACGACGTGAACGCGGCAGCTTCTGGCGAACCGGCTGGCTCACCACACGCTCGATGACGCGCTCGGCGGTTGCCGTCGCAGCGTTGTCGGCCTTGTCGTCGTCCTTCTTCATCGTGGAGAGCGGCTGACCCACCTTGCAGTTGTCGCGGTAGATCGCAACGGCCTTCAAGCCGAGCTCCCACGACAACATGTGGATCTTTTCGATCTCTTCGATCGTGGCTTCCTCTGGCATGTTGACGGTCTTGGAGATCGCACCCGAGAGGAACGGCTGCACCGCTCCCATCATGCGCACGTGACCTTCGTAATGAATGACGTTGTCACCCATCGAGCAGGCGAACGCCGCAAGATGCTCCGGACGCAAGTCGGGCGAACCGACGATGGTCTTGTTGGTGTCGATGTAGGCAACGATGCGATCGGCAACCGGCTTTTCGTAGCCGAGCTTCTTCAGCGCACGTGGCACCGTCTGATTGACGATGGTCATGTTGCCGCCACCCACCAACTTCTTGAACTTCACCAGACCAAGGTCGGGTTCGATACCGGTGGTGTCGCAGTCCATCATGAGGCCGATGGTGCCGGTTGGCGCAAGCACGGTGGCTTGGCTGTTGCGCACGCCGTACTCTTCACCGTCGCGCACTGCAGCTGCCCACGATGCGGTTGCTGCCTCCACGAGGTCGGGCTGCACTACATCGGTGTTGTCGATTTCCTTGTCGGCGTCGCGATGCATGCGCAACACATTGAGCATGTAGCGCTCGTTCGCGGTGAAGCCGGCGAATGGTCCCATGCGGCTGGCGATGCGTGCGCTGGTGGCGTACGCGTGGCCGGTCATCATCGAGGTGAGCGCTGCTGCCCACGCGCGACCACCGGTCGAGTCGTACGGCATGCCGAGCGCCATCAACAATGCGCCGATGTTGGCGTAGCCCAGACCCAACTGACGGAAGAGGCGGCTGTTTTCCGCAATCTTCTCGGTTGGGTAATCGGCGTTGCCGACCAGGATTTCCTGCGCGGTGAACATCACTTCGATGGTGTGTCGGTAGGCGTCGACATCGAAGGTGTCGTCTTCGCGCAAGTACTTGAGCAGGTTGATCGACGACAGGTTGCACGCCGAATTGTCGATGTGCATGTATTCGCTGCATGGGTTGGACCCGTTGATACGGCCCGCCGCGTGGGCGGTGTGCCACTTGTTGATGGTGGTGTCGAATTGCAAACCGGGGTCGGCGCATTCCCACGATGCGGTGGCAATCTGACGCCACAGGTCGCGTGCCTTCACCGTGCGAACGGTGCGACCATCCTTGACGGCCTTCAAATCCCAGTCGCGATCTTCCTTGACGGCTTGCATGAAGTCGTCGGTAACGCGCACCGAGTTGTTGGCGTTTTGGTACTGCACGGAGAACGAGTCGGCGCCGTCCAAGTCCATGTCGAAGCCCGCGGCGGAAAGTGCGCGGGCCTTCTTCTCTTCACGGGACTTGCACCAGATGAACTCTTCGACGTCGGGGTGATCGACGTTGAGGATGACCATCTTGGCTGCGCGACGAGTCTTGCCACCCGACTTGATGGTGCCGGCGGACGCGTCGGCACCACGCATGAAGGACACGGGGCCCGATGCAGTGCCGCCACCCTTGAGCATTTCGGCGCTGCTGCGAATTGCAGAAAGGTTGATGCCCGAACCCGAACCACCCTTGAAGATGATGCCCTCTTCGCGATACCAGTTGAGGATGCCATCCATCGTGTCTTCCACCGACAAGATGAAGCACGCGCTCGCCTGCTGCGGCACGCCCTTGACACCGATGTTGAACCACACGGGGCTGTTGAACGCCGCGCGCTGGGTGACGAGGATGTACTTGAGTTCGTTGCGGAAAGCCTCGGCCTCGGCGTCGTCGACGAAGTAACCGCCCTGGATACCCCAATTGGCAATGGTGTCGGCGACGCGGTCGATGACCTGACGCAGCGAAGTTTCACGCTCGGATGTGCCGGGTGTGCCGCGGAAATACTTTTGCGCAACGATGTTCGTGGCGTTCAGTGACCACGACTCCGGGAATTCGACATCGCGCTGTTCGAAGGCGACGGAACCGTCCTTCCAGTTGCTGATTCGCGCATCGCGCTTCTCCCAACTGATCATGTCGTACGGGTGAACATCAGCTTGCGTGAAGTGACGTTGGATTCCGATCGAGAGACGCTCCGGTGCGATGGACATTGCATTGCCTTTCGTAGTAGGTGGGGACTTGTTCTAGTTGAAGTTGTCTGGTTGACGGTGGACTGTTGCTGGGGGGAGTGACAACCATAGTCGTTCAGCATCGAACCACTAGGGATGGTAGAAAACAGCCCGAAATTGCGGTTCCGCCCACAACCGGTAGGTACAGCCTACAGCCGTGTGATTCGACTTTTGGGTGTCGTTTTTTGCGATGCGCAAAAAGTTACGTCGGTGCAACAGACTCGGCGGCCGATACTCCGCCGGCTACGCAGTGACGGCGGCAAGCGACACGGGAATCCCGTTCAGCACCGCATTGCCCGACAACGGATCGATGGCTTCGTGGTCGGTGAGCACGTTGGAATTCACCCCTGCGAACTCTTGCGCAATACTTTGCCGAGTTCCCGGGACATTATGACCCCAACCATGCGGCAAGCTGACGACCCGCGGTCGAATTCCATCGGTGATCTCGGCGGGCGCCACCACACTGCCCACACGGCTGGTGATCTGCACCGGCGCACCGTCCGCCACGCCGAGCCGTGCGGCGTCCTCGGGGTGAATCTGCAGCGTGCAGCGGGGCTTTCCCTTCACCAACACCCGAATGTTGTGCATCCAGGAGTTGTTCGAACGCAGGTGGCGACGTCCCACCAGCAACATGGCGTCGGGATCGTCGTTCAGCGAGGCCTGCAAACGTGGCAGGTCGGCAATGAGTTCGGGTGGAGCCAGCTCGATCTTGCCGGTGGTGGTCCGCAGCACTTCAGGAATGCGGGGCACCATCGCGCCGTAGTCGACCCCGTGCGGGTGACGCTTCAACATGGCGACACTCACCCCCTCCGGGTTGGCTCCGAAGCCCTCGCCGAAAGGCCCGATGCGAAGCGTGAGGTCAAGAACGCGATCGGGTCCTCGCAGTGAACCGTTGGCGGGGCCACTGAGAGCGTCGTAAATCTCATCGGGATTGCGACCAGCGATCACGCAACTATCGTCGCGCACGGTGGACTCGATGATCGAGCGGATGGTGACTTCGTCCACCGTGGCGGGGTCGGCGTCAGCCCCGAGACCCTGGGCGATGGCCGCAAGCTTGGCGAGAATCTCCCACTCGTCCGGCACGCCGGGCGGCAGGTCAAAAACCGGTTCGCTGTAGTTGGCGACGCTGCGCATACCGAAGTTGAGCAGAGCCAAGTCGTAATGACTGCGATAGAGGTGCGACGGAGCAGGCAGGATCACGTTCGCATGACGTGAAGTTTCATTCAGGTAGATGTCGACGCTCACCATGAAATCGAGTGATGCGAATGCGTCATCGAGCTGCTTGCTATTGGGGGTCGACAACACGGGATTACCACCGAGGACCACCATCGCGCGAATCTGTCCCTTGCCCGGGGTGGTGATTTCTTCGGCCATGAGCGCAGCCGGATATTCGCCGAGTGCCTCCGGAAAGCCTCGCACACGAGTCTTTCCACGACCGGTCTTGAAGCCCTTGCCGATCCCCTTCTTGCCCCGAGTAGTCGGACTCGCGGCAACCGGCAAAGGGAACATGGCTCCACCAACCACATCGAGATTGCCCGTCACCGTGTTGAGCACGTCCACCAGCCACGATGCCGTGGTTCCGAATGCCACCGTGCACGTGCCGATGCGGCCGTACACCGCGGCACGCGTGGTGTCTGCAAGTTCCAATGCGATCCGACGAATGGTGCCGGCGTCGATGCCCACGATGCGTTCCACCGCTTCGGGTGTGAATGCGGCAAGGGAGCGCTCGATGTCGTGAAGTCCGTTCACATGTCCAACGAGGTGATCCCCGACATTCGATCGACCCGAGGCGAACACTGTGTTGATCATCGCCGCGAGCAACAACGCATCGGTACCGGGACGAATGGCCAACCACTCGTCGGCAGATTCCGCGGTACGACTACGGCGTGGATCCACCACGATGATGCGACCACCGCGTGCACGAATGGCTTCCAAACGTCCGGGCCAGTCGGGTGCCGTGGCCAAACTGCCGTTGCTGGCATACGGATTCGCACCGAGCATCACCAACAGGTCGGTGCGATCCAAGTCCGGCACCGGCACCGATACCGGAGTACCGAACATGAATCCGGCCGACACCTGCTTGGGGATTTGATCCACGCTCGATGCACTGAAGCGCTGGCGACTACCAATGGCGGTGAGCAACACGCGATTGAACGTCATTGCCGACAGGTTGTGCGCACCGGGATTTCCCAGATACGCACCGATCGATTCACGTCCGTGGGTGGCAATCACATCGCTGAGACCGCGATCCACTTCGGCCCACGCTTCTTCCCACGACACTGCGACGTGTGTGCCGTTGCGCTTCACCATCGGCTGACGCAGCCGATCAGGGTCTTCATGCAGCTGCTTGAGCGTGGATCCCTTCGGACAGATGTAACCCTTGGAGAACACGTCGTTCATGTCGCCGCGGATCCGGACGATGGTCTGGTCGACGGTGCCGCGCACGGTGATTTCCAGTCCGCAGCCGGCTTCGCAGAGCGGGCACGTGCGAATTGCTATGCGATCTCCGCTACGCACTGCGCCAGCCGACTCATCCGCGATGGAGGACGACGTGGCGACCATTGCCTTACTTTTTCTTTCGTGGCTTTGCGGCCGTGCGCTTTTCGAGCATGGTGATTTCGCGTTTGAAGTCGGATGCTTCGTCGAAGCCTTTGTACACGCTCGCGAAACGCAGGTACGCGACTTCGTCGAGCTTGCGCAACCGCTCGAGCACGGCTTGGCCCACTTGCGAACTCGTCACATCTCCCCCGGTCAGCCGCATCGCATCTTCCACTTGCACCGCGAGTTCGGCCAAATCGGCTTCGGTAACCGGGCGACCTTTGGTGGCAGCCTCGAGACCCATCACGATCTTGGACTGATCGAAGGGCTCTTTGTCACCGCTGCGTTTCATCACGTACACCGGGAGTTCATCGATGCGTTCGTAGGTGGTGAAGCGTGTTTCGCACTTCAGGCATTGGCGGCGGCGGCGCACTGCAGCCCCGTCCTCCGCAGCCCGCGAGTCGAGAACTCGCGAATCATCGTGACCGCAGCTAGGGCATCGCATGTTGCCCCCACGGTAGTTGTGCCTTCGGGGAACCATTCGTGCGACCGACGCACGACATGAAGCGCAGCCGATGCGTCTGACGACTCGCGATGTTGGCCGAAGCACTCGTGATGTACACCAAGGCAAAAAGATTATAGGATTCCCTGCACGGGAGGAACCATGAAAGCAGCCGTATTCCGCGAGGTACTTCAACCACAAACCATCGAGGACATCGAGCTCGACGCACCGAAAGGTCGGGAGATCCTCGTGCGAAACGTGGCAGCCGGCATTTGCCACAGCGATCTGCTCTTCTTCGAAGGCACATGGGATCATCCGATACCCACGATTCTCGGTCACGAAGTTGCGGGCATCGTCGAAGCCGTGGGTCCGGAAGTTACTTCCGTCAAGATCGGCGACCACATCATCGGCTGTGCAGGTGGCCCGTGTTACGAGTGCCGTTACTGCGTCATGGGACGCCCGATCATCTGCATCAACCGAAGTCATGATCGCCCCGCGAGCGATACACCACGAATCCGTTGCAACGGTGCAAAGATTCATCAATACGGGCAGCTCTCGGGTTTTGCCGAGTCGATGCTGATCCACGAACACGCATGTGCGGTGATTCCAAAGGAGATTCCCCTGCATCTCGCCTCGATCATCGGTTGCGGCGTCGCGACAGGGCTCGGCGCGGTGTTCAACACTGCTCGCGTCGAACCAGGCGCTTCGGTCGTCGTGACCGGGGTGGGTGGTGTCGGACTCAACTCGATTCAGGGGGCGCGAATTGCAGGTGCGTCGAAAATCATCGCCGTGGACATTTCGACCGACAATCTCACGCTCGCAGAGAAGTTGGGCGCGACGCATCTGGTCAATGCCGCACAGGTGAACGCGGTGGAAGCAGTGCGCGAGATCACCAAGGGCGGCGCCGACTACGTGATTGAAACCTCGGGATCAGCCAAGGTCGCCGAAACCAGTTTCGACATGTTGGGCGAAGGAGCCGTGCTCACATTGGTGGGTCTGCCACCTCATGGGACGAAGATTGCGTTCGACATGACGAAGTTCATCCCCAGCGAGATGTCCGTGCGGGGCTGCCACGTGGGATCCCTGCGGCCACGCATCGACCTCCCCCGTTACTGCGAGATGTATCTCACCGGGGCGCTGGATTTGGAGTCCCTGGTAACGCAGACATATTCGCTACCGCAGATCAACGACGGCTTTGCTCGCCTGACCAAGGGCACGAAGGGTCGCGGAGTGGTGGTCTTTTAGACACCACCGAAGGGTTACGGAATGCGGACGAGCTGACCGCTGGAGATCGACGTGCCGTTCAGGCGCACGAGCTCGTCCACTACCTCGGTGATGCTGGCGTTCGGGGCAATTCGCTCGCCGATCGACCACAACGTGTCTCCTGGTTGCGCGACGACGTACTTGGGTGCAAGATCTCGACCTGCGGTGTCACCAGCCATCGCGCTGCTTCCGAACAGCGAAAACACGCTGATGATTGCCGCCAACGCAACAGCCGCCACGGTTGCTACTGCCCCCGTACGACGACGTCGATACACACGCTGAATCTCGCGAGTGCGAGCTGCCGTGTGGACGGCGGCACGCCGGGAGGAACTGCGACGAGTGGTGGGTTGGAGCTGTCCTGCGAACACGATGGTGGCCATGGGAGTTTCCTTTCGGGTGGGTGGTGGGGCGAACAAGTGTTCTCCCCTCGGCTTCCACCATAGCGAACGGGTGTTCGTAGCACAACCTCCCCGGAAACCCAAGCCCAGTAAGGGTTTGCAGGGGCTGATGGAATTTGGCGAACATGTGTTTGACCTTGGGGGCGAACAGGCGTACGCTTGACCGCATGACTGCAGACAACACCAACCCCATCTCCCGACTCGGCGATCGCCAGCGAAAAATCCTCGTCTACATCGACCAGTGCATGCGTGAACGCGGATATCCGCCTTCGGTGCGCGAGATAGGTGAGGCCGTCGGACTGTCCTCCTCTGCCACCGTGCACAACCACCTTGCCAACTTGCAAGAACTCGGCTATCTCCGTCGCGATCCCACCAAGCCGCGCGCCATAGAAGTGCGCTACGACGCATCTTCCGGTGTCACCATGGAACGTCGCCCAGCGAAGTACATCCCGCTCGTTGGCGAGGTGGCTGCCGGTGTCAACGTGCTCGCGCAGGAGAACGTGGAAGATCTCGTGCCACTGCCGATGGACTTCACAGGTGACGGCGAACTCTTCATGCTGAAGGTACGAGGCGAGTCCATGATCGAGGCCGGCATTCTTGATGGCGACTTCGTGGTGTGTCGTCAGCAGAACGTGGCGCGCAACGGCGACGTCGTCGTGGTGGGAATTCCCGGCGATGAAGCCACGGTCAAGACGTTCAAGCGTGACGGCAACAAAGTGGTGCTCGTGCCATCCAACTCATCCATGAAACCGATGGTCTTCGACCCTTCCGAAGTGAGCATCTTCGGCAAGGTCGTCACCGTCATGCGACGGATGTAGTTCGCACCACTAGACGCCGAGGCGTTTGGCAAGCAACTCGATGCGTTCGTCGGGTTGCACGACGGCAACACGAACGTTGTTCGCGCCACCCGCACCATAGAAATCCCCGGGGCTCACGAGGGCTCCCCCGTCGCGTGCAAGACGTTCGGCAAACTCCCATCCGTCGCGTGCATCAAACCACAGATAGAAACCGCCCTCGGGCATGGCAATGGTGATGCCGGACCATTTCGACAACACGTGCGCAGTACGTGCGAGACGTCGCTCGTACACCTCGCGTTGAACAGCGACATGCGCATCGTCGTTCAGCGCCACCACGCCGGCCGCTTGCGCCGGGCCGGGAACCATCATGCCCACGTGCTTGCGCACTTCCTTGAGGTAGTTGACGATGTCGGCGTCGCCGGCATAAAACGCCACACGCACACCGGCCAAATTGGAGCGCTTCGACAACGAATGCAGCGCCACCACTCCATCGACACCGTGCTGCAAGATGCTCTCCCCGGCGCGACTCCACGTGAACTCCACGTAACACTCGTCGCTGAACACCGGCACACCGTGGGCACGCCCCCACGTGGCGGCTGCAGCGAGGTCGTCGAGAGCCCCCGTTGGATTGCTCGGTGAATTCACCCACAACATGAGCGCTCGTGCAGCGTCCGCCGCGTTAATCGCCGACAGGTCGATGCCGCCACGTGCGTTCATCGGGACCGCGACGGCACGACAGCCAGCGAGGGTTGCACCCATCTCGTAGGTGGGATAGGCGACGGCGGGAAACAACACCGTGTCACGGTCCGGGCGGCGAAGTTTCATGTACTGGGGGGTGGTGGCAACGAACTCCTTGGATCCAACGCACGCAGCAACCTGACCGATTGGTACGTCGACGTCGAACCTGCGCTGCATCCAGCTGCGAGCAGCCGAACGCAACGGCTCCGAGCCGATGCTGGCGGGATACCCGCGTTCGGTGTTGGACGACGACAACGCCGCTACCACTGCAGCGCTCGGCGGATCGCACGGCGTGCCGATGGAGAGGTCGATCACTCCGCCATCGTGCGTAGCCGCAATCTTGGCAAGCGCATCGAGGCGGTCGTAGGGGTATGGCGGTGGAACGAACGGCTGGGCGGTCATCTGCGCGAAACGGCTACGGGTCTGGTGTTCATTGGACGACAAATTCTGTCAGGCGGCCACGGGCAGCGTCGGCAAGTCGGGCCCGAACCCGAATTCCGGCATCTTCATGGGAGGTGGACACCACTTCGCCTTCGCGATGCAGCGAGGCCATGACATCGCCGCGTTCGTAGGGCACCAGCAACTCCACGACTGCCGTGAGCGACCGCACACGGTCGCCGATGGTTCGCAGCAGGTCCTCGATTCCTTCACCCGTGGCCGCCGAGATGGCCACCGAACCGGGGTTGTCGTACACCAAACGTTTGGCGGCGTCGTGATTGGCATCGCACTTGTTGAACACCAACAGCTCGGGCACCCGATCTGCGGCAATTTCGCCCAGTACTTCACGAACCGCGGCGATTTGTCCTTCCGGGTCAACGGCGCTGGCATCCACCACGTGGAGCAACAGGTCGCTGCGGGTGGCCACTTCGAGCGTGCTCTTGAACGACTCCACCAGCGTGTGCGGCAAACGACGAATGAAACCCACCGTGTCGGTGAGCAGCACTGGCTCACCACCGGGCAACGACAATCGTCGTGTGGTGGGATCCAACGTTGCAAACAACCGGTTCTCCACGAGCACCCCTGCATCGGTGAGGCGGTTCAGCAACGTGGACTTGCCTGCATTCGTGTATCCCACGATGGTGACGTTCGCCAAGCCACTGCGCGAGCGGCCCTTTCGTTGTTCGTCGCGGGTGCGCTGGAGTTCTCGCAACTCGCGCTCCAACTTGGCGATGCGATCGTTGATGCGACGTCGATCGGTCTCCAACTTGGTTTCACCGGGGCCCCGAGTGCCGATACCACCTCCCTGTTGGGTGAGCCCGGCACTGGCACCGCGGCGAATTCGCGGTAGTCGGTAGCGCATCAACGCCAACTCCACTTGAGCCTTGCCTTCGAGCGTGTGGCTGTTCTGCGCAAAGATGTCGAGGATCACCGCCGTGCGATCGATTGCCGTGCGACCCAGCGTCTTTTCCAAGTTGAACTGTTGTGCAGGCGACAACTCGTTGTCGAACACCACGGTGTCGGCATCGACTGCAAGACACGTGGCCTTGAGTTCGTCCACCTTCCCTTTGCCGATGTACGACGCGGGGTCGGGCGCGTGTCGGCGTTGCGTAAGCCGAGCCACCACATCGGCGCCGGCGGTATCCACCAAGCGCTCCAACTCGTCGAGGCTCTCTTGGGTCTGGTCGTCATCATGGTCATCGAGGGTGACACCGACCAGCACGATTTTTTCCCGAATCGTACGCTCGATGAGCGTGCGGCCAAGCGCTTCCTGATACGGAGTGCTCACGCGGCATTCCTTTCGAGCAGTGCGCTCACGAGGTCGCGTCCATCACGGCCTGCCAGGTCACTTCGTAGGCGCCGACATGCGTTGCGGGGCCGGTGAGCGTCACTCGACCGCGCGACGGTGCATGCACGGTGACCGTTGCATCGCCTCCCGGCATGTGGACGAGGACCTCCGTGCGTTCGCCACCTTGCGGCACGAGCCCCCACGAAAGTGCGGCCCACGCACTCGCACAGGCTCCGGTACCACACGCTTGGGTGATCCCGGCACCACGTTCGTGCACGCGCATGGTGATGGCGTGCTGTTCGGGTCCCGGCGCCACAACTTCCAAGTTCACTTGCGGAATCATGCGGCCGAGGCCGAGCACGTCGACCACGCTCACGTCGTCCACACCCACCACGGTGTGCGGATTACCGACCGACAGGTGCATCACCGGGCGATCCGGATGCGCGCCGATGGCGTCCCAACCCGTTGGGGCCGACAGCGGCGTAATCTCGCCCATGTCGACGCTGGCAATCACGCTGTCTGCATCGCGCTCGCCGACGGTGACGTCACGAACACCGGCATCGGTGTGCAAACGATACATGCGCTCACCTCGTGCAGCGTCGCCGCGAAACAATGCGTGGGCAAAGCAACGTGCGCCATTGCCGCTCATTTCCGCCATGGAACCGTCACTGTTGTACAACCGCATACGCGCGTTGATGTCGTCGAGTCGTTCGAGCAACAACAGTCCATCGGCGCCAACCCCCGTGGCGCGATTGCACCACGCGCGGGCAGCGGCAGGCCAATTGACCAGCATTGGACCACGAAAGATCGGACCAGTGGTATCTCCCTGGGATCGCACGTCGGCAATGTCGAGGACGAGGAAGTCGTTGCCCCAGGCATCGAATTTGTGGACTCTCACGGCGTTTTCCTTACCCGTATGCCTATCGCAGGAACTGCGTCAGACCTTTCGCAGGAGCGACAGGACGTGGGGCACTACCTCGGTTACCGGATCCGCTTGCACCGTTATCCATTGGATTCGGGGGTCGCGGCGAAACCACCGCTCTTGGCGCACCGCAAACTGGCGCGTATGCAACACGATGTCGGCGACCGCTTCATCAAGTGATACCTCGCCGTCCAGGTGAGAAAGGAGTTCCTTGTACCCGAGTGCCTGTCGAGCCTCGCGTGACATGTCTCCTGCGCCGAACAGTCCCCGCACCTCATCCAAGAGTCCTGCCGACATCATCGCGTGGACCCGTCGTTCGATGCGATGCGACAGCGTCTCTCGCGGCCAGGTGATTCCGACTTGGTGCACGTCGCTTGGTGGATAGGCGCCGGTGCCCGGCCCGAAGGAGGAAAACGGTTTTCCGCTGCCGATGCAGACCTCGAGTGCGCGTTCGATACGTCGCCGATTCGAGCGCTCGATTCGCGTGGCGGCAAGTGGATCAAGTGACTCAAGGCGAGCAAACAATGCGTCGGTATCGGGCTCGCGCTGCAATTCATCGCGCACTTCGGGCCACTCGCCGGGCAACTGCAGGTTGTCGATCACCGCAGTGAGATACAGGCCCGTACCCGCCACGAACAGTGCAGGTGCACCTGCTGCGGCAATCTCACTACGCGCGCTTGCCGCGTGCACCTTGAATTCGGCAACGGTGAATCGTTCGCTCGGCGCCACCAGGTCGATGCAGTGGTGTGGCACTTCGGCTTGGTCGGCTTTGCTCGGCTTGGCCGTGCCGATATCCATACCGCGGTACACCTGCATGGCGTCCACCGCAACGATGTGTGCTCCAGTTTCGCGAGCCACCGCCATTGCGACGTCGCTCTTACCGCTCGCGGTTGGCGCAACGATGGCGATTTCGCGCATGCTCACGCTGACGCAACGGACAAACGCGTGCGGTGCGTCGGCAGCGAGGTGACCTCGAGCAGTCGGCCCGCCAGGTGAAAACGGGCGGCATCCATGATTTCGACTCGCGCATACGTGCCAAGGCGCAACTTCTCATCCGCCGAGAAATGCACGAGTTTGTTCTGACGTGTTCGGCCCGTGAGATGGTCGGGGTTCCGCTTGCTGGTTCCCTCCACCACCACTTCCTCCACTCGACCAATGCGCTCGCGATGCTTCTGCACTGCACTGTGATCGAGCACCACCTTCAAGCGGTTGTACCGCTCGCCCACTTCGGCCGGATCACAGAACTTGTCGACCATGTCGGCCGCTGCAGTGCCCTCACGAGGCGAAAAAATGAACGCATACGCGGAGTCGAACTCAGCCGCGGCGGCAACCTCCATGGTCTGCACGAAATCCTCCTCGGTTTCACCGGGGAATCCGACGATTAGATCGGTGGTCACTGCCAAGTCAGGAATGGTGCGACGGGCTTCAGCGAGACGGTCCAGATAACGCTGGGCGGTGTAACCGCGGTGCATCGCTGCAAGGATCCGGTCACTGCCTGCCTGCAGCGGATAGTGCAAGTGCTCGCACACGGCCGGGGTTTGTGCCATGGCCAACAGCGTGTCTTCACGCATGTCCTTGGGATGCGGGCTCATGTAACGCACACGCCGCACCCCCGATACCTCACCAACGGCACGCAGCAATGCGGCAAATTGGGGTGCGACGCGCACCGATTCGTCACCCGCCCGACGGCTTGCCAATGACAAATCGCGACCGTAGGAGTTGACGTTCTGGCCAAGGAGGAAGATCTCGTTCACGCCGCTCGCGGCGAGTGCGCGAACTTCGTCAAGAATCGATTCGAACGGCCGACTGATCTCCTTGCCGCGTACTGCCGGCACGATGCAGTAGGCGCAGGTGTTGTCACATCCGATCTGGATGGTCACCCAACTGCGGTACGACGTTTCACGCTTCACCGGCAGTGCGGAGGGAAACAACGCGTAATCGTCCACCACTGCTTCGTCGAGAATCTCCGTGATTGCACCATTGGTTCGCGAATGATGCAAGAGATCCACCGTTCGATGCACATTGTGGGTTCCGAGCACCACGTCCACCCACGGCGCACGCTCGCGCACGACGTCACGATCCTTCTGTGCCAGACACCCGGCCACCACGATTTGGCGCGACGGATCGGCGTCCTTCCACTTCTTCAGCGTTCCCAAAGAGCCGTAGAGCTTCATGTCGGCGTTCTCACGAATGCAGCAGGTGTTGAGCACGACGACATCGGCGTCATTCTCGTCGGCAACGGGCTCCAGCCCATCGTGTTCGAGCAAGCCAGCAATGCGCTCCGAATCGTGTTCGTTCATCTGGCAGCCGAACGTGCGCACCACGTATCGACGAGTCACAACACGTAGAAGGCTACTGAGACGAAAAGTGCGGGTGCCGCCCGAAGGCAACACCCGCACAAGCACGTCGAGTACTGCGGCGTCAACCGCACCGCGAGTTACTCGAGTTCGATTGGCTCTTCGTCGTCCTTGCTGAAACCCGCGGGAGCTTCAACGACGGGAAGCGCCATGGCCTTTTCGCGGACACGCGCCGACATTTGCATCATCACGTCGGGATTGTCGATGAGGAACTGCTTGGAGTTCTCGCGACCTTGACCGAGCTGTTCGCCGTCGTAGGTGAACCACGCGCCGGACTTCTTGGCGATGCCCATTTCGACGGCGAGGTCGAGCACCGAGCCTTCGCGGCTGATGCCCTTGCCGTAGGTGATGTCGAACTCGGCCTGACGGAACGGCGGAGCAACCTTGTTCTTCACCACTTTGACGCGGGTACGAGCTCCCACCACTTCGGCACCGTCCTTGATCGATTCGATACGCCGAATATCGAGACGTACCGACGAATAGAACTTGAGTGCGCGACCACCAGGCGTGGTTTCGGGCGAACCGAACATGACGCCGATTTTCTCGCGCAACTGATTGATGAAGATGGCGATGGTGTTGGACTTGTTCAAGTTGGCAGTGAGCTTGCGCAACGCTTGGCTCATCAAACGAGCCTGCAAGCCCACGTGGCTGTCACCCATTTCGCCTTCAATTTCCGCGCGTGGCGTGAGTGCCGCCACCGAGTCGATGACCACCACGTCGACGGCGCTGGAACGAACCAGCATGTCGACGATTTCCAGCGCTTGTTCGCCGGTGTCGGGCTGTGAGATGAGCAGGTTGTCGGTATCGACACCGATGGCTGCTGCATAGATCGGGTCGAGCGCATGCTCGGCGTCGACGTAGGCACAGATGCCACCGTTGCGCTGCGCTTCGGCGACGATGTGCATGGCGAGCGTGGACTTACCCGACGACTCCGGACCGAAGATTTCCACCACACGACCGCGCGGCACACCACCAACTCCGAGCGCAATGTCGAGCGCCAGCGCCCCGGTGGACACTGCTTCGATTGCCATGGTTTCCTTCTCGCCCATGCGCATGACCGAACCAGCACCGAACTGCTTGTCGATCTGACCCAGGGCTGCTTCGAGAGCCTTGGCGCGCTCGTTGGCCCGGGCGCGATCACCCTCGACCGATGGTTTGGCCTTCTTCTCAGCGGGGCGATCCACCACTTTGTCGGTGGATTTTGCGGCCTTGTCCTTTTTTTCGAAGCTCATTGCTGATGTCCTTTCGTTGTTGGTTGGGGAACGTTGCACCGTAGGGATGGGGTGCTATGTGATTGCTCGTTCCCACTGCTGTGTGCATGAGCCACCAGGAACTGCCTCGACCTTACCTACGAACACCTGTTCGGTCAAGCACCCTACGGGCACACGGGGTGTTCCTGCGCTGCCGCTGCGGCGACCCGCCCTGGATTGGGCTTAGCCGCCGAGAGTCGCCAGCAACCCCTCTATTTGCGTGATTTCAGCCCCCTGGGCCGTGACAATGCTCTCGGCAAAGGCTCGCACCCGGGGCTCCACACCGCTGGCCACCACGGCGTTTGCCATGGCAATCGCCCCCTTGTGGTGCTCCAACATCATGGTGAGCCACATGCGTTCGAAGGCGCCACCCGTCGCGGCACCGAGCTCGGCGAGTTGCTCGGCCGTCATCATCCCCTCACCCATCGCGTGATCCCCGGAGTGTCCCGCGTGCGGGTCGAGTTCTACGCCCCACTCGGCGAGATATCCCTGCATCATGCGAACTTCGTCTGACTGAGTTGCACCAATGCGCTGCGCAAGGGCGGCTGTCTCTTCGGATACGTCACGACCGCTCAGCATGTCGGACATCTCGACGGCCTGCTCGTGGTGCGGAATCATTTCTTGCACGAACTTCACGTCGGCGTCGTTCCAAGTGATGTCGGCGCTCGACGTCTCCGACTTCACCAATTCGGAATTTGACGAGGCGTCGCCGCTGCAGGCAGACAGACCCATGGACGCAACGGCGAGGACTGCGGTGGCGGCGAGTAGCGTGCGATTCATGACCACCACAGTTCTACACATTGAAGGAATGAGCTGTCAGAACTGTGTGCGACATGTGACCGAAGCCCTGACTGGCGTGGATGGAGTGCAGTCGGTCGTCGTGTCGCTCCCGGACAAGACCGCAACGGTGGTCAGTCTCGACGCACTCTCGGTACAGGCGGCACGGATTGCCGTTGAGGACGCCGGGTACAGCTTGCACGCCTAACACCGAACGCACCCACGGCGGTGCGGTTAGCTCACCACCGTACGAGCATGCTCCTCACCGTCGTCTTCTTCGAGAGGTCGTAGGTACAGATCGATTGCCTGCCACAGGGTGTAGGAAATCGGATAGCCGCCCACTCCCACGAGCAACGTCACCAGCACCGTGCTGCCCAAGACCGGCACGAGCGCCACATCGGGATAGGTCAATATCACCCCGACGCCCATGGTGATGAGCAGGGTTCCACCCGTGGTGATGAAACTGATGGCCATCGCACCGAGCATGAATCCTTCGTAATTGCGTTCCCATCGCACGCCACAACCCGCGCAGCGTTCGCGACGCGCAAACCACTTTTCGAAAAAAGCGTGATGATTACCGCAGTGCGGGCAACGACGAAACAGCCCGCGCAACAGCATTTTGCCGAGCGACGGGGATGGAGTCACCGTTGGAGGTCAGCCAACGAGCTCGTCGACGAAATCAGCGAACACTTCGGCATACGTCATTGCTGCTTCGTCGGTGTGCATGACGGAGATGAGCCACTGCTCATCCAAGCCCGGTGGCAGCAAGATTCCGCGGTTGATGCCGTGCATCCACTGCGCAAATGCCAGGTCGAAATCGGTGGCTTTGTAGTCGCGATAATTCCTGATCGGCTCGGGCGACCACGTGACACAACCCTTTGCGCCGAACTCCACCACATTGGCCGGAATGCCGTGTTCGGCAACCACGGAACGACACGCTTCGACCAATGCATGGTTGCGAGCGATGACTGCTCGGGTTGCCTCGGGCGTGCACACTTCGGTGAGCACGGCCTGCGCTGCGGCCATGCACAGCGGGTTGCCGTTGTAGGTGCCCAGGTGCACCACGCGACGATTGGTGATTTCGTCCATGTATTCGCGCTTGCCGCCGAATGCCCCCAACGGCAGTCCGCCACCGATCGACTTGGCAAGTGCCACCAGATCGGGCTCCACGCCGAGCGTGCCTGCTGCGCCGGACCAGCCAGCGGTGATCCCGGTCTTCACCTCATCGAACACCAAGAGGGTGCCGTACTTCTGGGTGATCTCGCGCACCGCCTTCAGGTAGCCGTCCTGTGGCAAACAGATGCCGATGTTCTGCATCACCGGCTCGACGATGAACGCGGCAATGTCACCGTTCCGCAGGACTCGTTCGAGCGCCTCAGGGTCGTTGTAAGGAATCACGATGGTGTCACCCACGACGCCTTTGGTGATACCCGCCGACGACGCCACCGAGTACGGAGCATTGGCTGGTCCGGCGACATCGAGTGACGGCTTCATCGACACCATCACTTCGTCGTGATGTCCGTGGTAGCCGCCTTCAACTTTGACGATCTTGTCGCGGCCGGTGGCCGCACGCGCCACCCTCAATGCGTCCATGGTGGCTTCGGTACCCGAATTGGTGAAGCGCCAAAGCGGGAAGCCGTATCGAGCAGTCAGAAGCTCTGCAACCTCGGCATTGCTCGGGCACGGAGTGACAAACAGGGTGCCGTCGTCCAACTGGGCCGACACGGCTTTGCGCACCGCAGGGTGCATGTGACCGGCAAACAGCGCACCGAAGCCCATGTTGTAGTCCACGTATCGATTGCCGTCGACGTCGACCGACCAGTACTCCTGGGCGCGCGCAAGCACGATGGGATACGGGTCGTAGTCCTGGAAGCTCGACGGCACTCCGAGCGGAAGCGACTTGCGGGCTCGAGCATTTGCCGCCTGAGATCCTTTGGTGCGCTGCGCGTAGACCTGTAGTTCGCGGGCAGTGATCTCCTTGGCCCGAGTGACTAGGGATTGCGTCAGCGTCTTGTCAGCCGCTGGCATGGTTATCAGCTCCAAACAGGTGTGTACGCCCAGTCTACCCGTGGCAGAATGGAGCGCCCTTGGTGGGCGTAGCTCAGTTGGCTAGAGCGCCAGGTTGTGGTCCTGGAGGTCGCGGGTTCGAGCCCCGTCGTCCACCCCAAGGTGCGCCGCGACCGCGCACCCGTCGTGCACGTGATTTCTCTCATTGGGCGCGTCGAGTGCGTGCGAGTTAGGCTCTGGCGTTGCAATTTTCATATTGATGCCCCTCTAGCTCAGTTGGTTAGAGCATCGGACTCTTAATCCGCAGGTCCTCGGTTCGAATCCGAGGGGGGGCACCACTGCAGGCACACCAGTACTTCGCGTCACGCAATAAGATATGACCATGTCGCGACTGCAACTTGCACTCAACGTTCAACACCTCAATGACGCAATAGACCACTACACCAAACTGTTCGGCGTTGCACCAGCCAAGGTTCGTCCCGGATACGCGAACTTCGCCATTGCCAATCCGCCTCTCAAATTGGTACTGATTGAGAACCCTTCTGCCACGGACTCCATCAATCATCTTGGTGTGGAAGTGGGGTCGGTTGATGAGGTTCGAGCCGAACACGAACGTTTCTCCAAAATTGGTCTACCGACGTTCGTAGAGGGCGAGACCACGTGTTGCTACGCAGTGCAAGACAAGTTCTGGGTCGAGGGTGGTGATCATCAGTTCGAGGTGTACACCGTGCTCGGCGATGCCGACCGTATGGAAAACACGCCGATTGATGCAACGACGACACCTGCAGTCGTGTGTTGCGCTCAGTAGAGAGTCGATTCGCCTAACGGCGGTACGTCGCCACCACTTCCACATGGTGCGTGTGCGGAAAGAGGTCCAACACTTCGACATCGTCGAGTTGGTATCCGGCATCCACGAGTAGTCGCGCATCGCGGGCAGCAGCCACGGCGTCACACGACACCAGCACCACACACGGGGCATCGGTGTCCACCACGACACTGACGCCAGGTTTGCCCAGACCGCTACGTGCGGGATCGGCGATCACCAATCCCGCTCGTTGCGCTACCCAATGTTCGAATCTCGCCTGAACGATGTCGGCGGTGTGTCCACGCAAATTGGAGAACGCGTCATCGCAGGCCGAGGTGCTCGACTCCACCACCACCGCCTGCACGTCCTTGGGCACGAGGGTGGCGCTGAACAATCCAATTCCGCCGTAGGCATCGATGACCGGACCCTCGGATCCATCGAGCAACCCCTGCGAGGCGCGACCGACGGCATCCACCAGAATCTCGGCCGCCTGGCGGGAGGCTTGGAAGAACGACTCCATCGACACACGCAACCGCACGCCAGCAACCTCTTCATGCACGACGGCACCAGCACCAGTCACCACGTCGTCGGGCAAGCCCAGGAGCCGTGCACGACCATGCGACCAGACCCCGCGTTCGCCGGTGGCGTCGCCGCAGCGCAGCGTGATGTCGGCTGGCTCGACTTCACCATCCCGACGGGCACGATCACCCTCCTTGCCGCCGCGCACACCAACGGCATTCACCAACTCGGCGAGTCGCGGATGCATCACCAGACAGTGCTCGATGCCCACCACATCGTGTGATGCACTGCGACGAAAGCCCAACCGACCATCGGAGGTTGCGGCCATTCGAACCGTGGTTCGCAATGCATCGTGCCCCACGCTGGCACCACGAACGATTCTCGCTTCGGGAAGACGCCCGGTGCGCGCAAACGCCTCACGAACGATGTCCACCTTTGCGTCGTGCTGAGCAGAGGCTGCAAGGTGTTGCCAGTTGCAGCCGCCACAACCGTCGGCGACGTGCGCGCATGGTGGCGTCACGCGATTGGCCGTCGCAACCTGCACTCGGCGCAACCGCGCACGTGCGAAATCGCGCTTTACTTCGGTGAACTCGACTTCCACCGTTTCGTCCGGTAGCGCTCCGTCCACGAACACCACGCGGCCATCGGTGTCGCGTGCCATCGACTCGCCGCCGGCCACCAGTCTTTCGATGTGGAGTTGTCGCGTCGTACCGACCTTCACGGGAGTGTCGGGGCTCGTCACGCCCACCGACCCTAGGCTTGAACAGGCATGCGCCCAGTGCAAATCGCCCCGTCGGTCCTTCCCGTTGATTTCTCGAAGTTGGGTGAAGCAATCACAGCTCTCGACGCAGCAGGCGTGGATCTCATCCAGTGGGACGTCATGGACGGTCAATTCGTGCCGAATCTCACCTTTGGGCCCGACATCATTGCGTCCACTCGTCATCTCACCGACAAACCTTTCGAGGCGCATCTCATGGTGCTGACCCCTGATGTGATGGCCAAGCGGTACGTGGAAGCGGGCTGCCAGCGCCTCATCGTGCACGCAGAGGCCTGCGACCACCTGCACCGCACTCTCGGCAACATTCGCGAACTCGGCGCCACTGCAGCCGTGGCGCTCAACCCGTCCACGCCACCGGACGAAATTGCGAACGTGCTCGACCTCGTGGACTTGGTGTTGGTCATGACCGTGAACCCCGGTTTCGGTGGTCAGTCGTACATCAAGACGATGGAGCCGAAGATTCGGATCGTGCGCGACATGATCAATCGCGCCGGCTTCAGCGACACCGTCGACCTCGAAGTCGATGGCGGCATCTCACCCACCACCATCGAGGGTGCAGCAAGTGCTGGCGCGAACGTGTTGATTGCCGGCAGCGCACTCTTCCGCGACAAGGAAGGTCTCGGGCACGCAGTGAGCGAGTTGCGCGGGCTGGCTACTTCCGCATTCCGCGGATAGCACCAGAAATCAGATAGCGGGTTGCCGCCAACAAAAAGAGCAGCCCCAAACCTGCACCAATCGGCAGGAGCAGCGCGCGCAACACACCGCTGCGATCAGCCAGGAGTGGCCGGAGCAAACCAGTGTCGATCGGGTCACCGTTGGCCAGCAGCGTGCGAACAGGGTCTTCGTAGTCGGGGCACGACACGCGCTGCACCGCAGCCACCGCATCACCACCGAACATGTCGGGCGGCACGCGAACCTTGGATTCCAACACGGGTGTGTCACCACGAATTCCGGATGGTGCAGCCACTGCGCCCACGAGGAACCGTCCCCCAACCTCCAGGTACTTCACGTCGTCGATCGGATATCGCACGGTGAGCACGCCACCTCGCAACAGATCGGCCACGGTGCCGAACCGTTCCGACTCCACGTTGTAGAGCACGAAGTTGGCGTCCACTTGTGACACGGTTCCCACGAACACGCTGCGTAGTGGCTCGGGCACGGCACACGATGACGGCACGGTGGTAACGGCCGACTCGATGATGAGCGACTCCGTTACGTCGGTGCCACCCTCTTCGTCGGCATCGCCATTTGCCGCTGGGGCAACCAACGACAACGCCGCGACAACGGCGATCAGTACCCCTTGAATTTCGGCTCCCGCTTTTGCATGAACGCTTCCATGGCTTCGAGTGTGTCCTTTGTTCCGAAGTTCACCGTTTGCGCGGCGCCTTCGTCATCGAGCGCCTCTTCCATCGTCACGTTCATCGCATTGTTCAACATGCGTTTGGTGAGCGCGAGCGCAATCGGCGGACCAGCGGCGAGACGTTGCGCCCATCCATCGACGAAAGCGTCGAGCTGACCATCGGGCACTACACGATTGACCAGACCCATCTCGCGAGCATCGGCGGCGGAGATGATGTCACCAAAGAGCGCCAACTCCTTTGCGCGGTGCAACCCGATACGACGCGGCAGCAACCAAGAACCGCCGAAGTCGAGCGACAATCCACGCTTGGCGAAGATTTCGCTGAATCGAGCGTTCTCGCTGGCCACCACCAGGTCGCAACCAAGTGCCATGTTGCAGCCTGCACCAACTGCCACGCCACGCACCTTGGCAATGGTGGGTTGTGGCATACGGTGTAACGACAACGCCGCGTCGTTCACGTGGCGCATGGCCGCCAGTTGATGTACGGGTCGACCGGTGCTGTTTCGTGCCGACAAGTCGGCCCCCGAGCAGAACTCGCCACCCGCCCCAGTGATCACGACACATCGCACGTCGGGGTCGGCGGCGATGGATCGAAAAATCTCCGCCAGCTGCGCCCACATGTCACCGGTGACGGCGTTCTTTCGCTCCGGGCGATTGATGGTGACCGTTGCGATGGCGTCGGCACGGGTGACGTCGATTTCGGCCATGCAACGACGATACTTGCAGGGTGGGATTCGATCCGCACCGCAAATACAAGGCTTCACCGCTCGATTACGTGGTGATTGCGAGCGCCTTCATCATCATTGGCGCACTCGTGGCGTGGGCGTTTTTGGCATGACCGAACGTCGGGCCAAGCAGCGCAAGACCAAGCGCCGCACGAGTTCCACACCATCCATGTGGGACGGTCTCTACGGCACGGTGGAAGTGCGGCGAGTGCAGCCGTACGAAGCGAACAAGGACTATGTGTGTCCGGGGTGCCACCGCGTGATTCCAAAGGGAACGGGCCATTTGGTGTGCGTGCCGAGTGACGCGCCGGACCTTCGCCGCCACTGGCACGGAGGCTGCTGGGACCGGCGCCCGTAATTCACCTGACAGTCACCGTGAGTTGACTCGACGTTTTCGAAAAGACTCAGTGAATACACCACTCTCTAAGGGTGCTGGGATCTCAGTCCGATGATCGCTTACGTCGACCCGAGCGACTTGCGGTCATCGGCGCCGGCTATATCGGACTACCAACTGCGGCAGGCTTTTCCGATCTTGGTTACACCGTGGCGTGCGTTGACACGAACCAGGAGAAACTGGCTCGACTAACCGCAGGCATAGTGGATTTGCACGAGCCACACCTACAAGACCTCGTCGGACGAGGCTTACGCACGCGACGCCTCCGGTTCACCGACAACAGCGTGGATGCCGTACGAGATGCATCAATCGTCTTCATCTGTGTTCCGACCCCGCAGGCAGACGACGGCTCCGCCGATCTTTCCCACGTTGATGCCGCAGTATCCCAGATTGCTCCAGTTGTACGACCTGGCACCATCATCGTGACGCGATCCACCGTACCCGTGGGCACCGCGGATCGTTTGCGAGCCATCATTGGTCGCAGTGACGTCCATGTGGCCTCCAATCCCGAATTCCTCCGTGAAGGAAGTGCAGTCACCGACTTCTTTCACCCCGACCGAATACTGATCGGCGCACACGAAACGGCTGTACGTCGAAGGCTTGGCGAACTGTACGACGTATTCGGTGTTCCGGTCATCGTCACCGACATTCCAACCGCCGAGTTGACCAAGCATGCTGCCAATGCGTTCCTGGCAACCCGTCTGAGTTTCGTGAATGCCATGGCCAATATTTGCGAGGCAGCAGGTGCGGACGTTCACCAAATGATGAAGGTCGTGGGACTCGACTCGCGTATTGGTTCGAAGTTCTTGTCGGCAGGTCCCGGCTGGGGCGGTTCGTGTCTACCGAAGGACACACGGGCGCTCGCGTACGTTGCGCGGCAACTTGGCGAGCCATTTGAGCAACTTGAGAGCACTGTGGAGACTAACGAGCGCCAGTTTGATCGTGTCGTACGACGTCTCGCCGATTCTCTCGGAGGTTCGTGCAGTGGTCGAAGAATTGCCGTATGGGGGCTGGCATTCAAGGCTGGAACCAACGACCTGCGCGACTCCCCCAGCCTTGCGGTCTGTCGCCGCCTGCTTGCCGAAGGCGCCAACGTAAGTGCCTACGACCCGGCAGTCGATTCCAACCAAATCATCGGCAAGGGTTTGGACTACGCCGAAACTTCCATCGGTGCGTGTTTTGGAGCTGAGGCGTTGCTCGTGCTCACTGAGTGGCCGGAATTCGCGAGGATCGAACCGTCCCACGTCGCAGCTGCGATGACGGGAAAGGTGGTGTTCGACACGCGAAACGTACTGGATGCAAGTGAGTGGACTTCAGCAGGGCTTCGAGTGTTGGTAGTTGGACGAGGTTCGCCGGACCCAGCGAAAAGCAAAGCTAACGCGAGTGCTGCGTAGCCTGCGCAGCAGATTCCCAAGACGAGCAAGTAGCCAACGTCAAGTCCTAGCGAGAGCGCCAGCAGGGCTCCAAGCACGAACGCCAGATTGTAGACGACGTCATAAGTCGCAAAGACCCGACCGAGATAGTCACCATCGACATTTGATTGGACTGCAGCATCGTTGCACACGCGCATGTTCTGAAAGGCCAACGCCGCCACGATGATCCCACCAAGTGCGGCGATAAACGAATCAATCAACAAGATGCCGCCGATCGATATTGACGAAACTGCGGCTGCAAGCACGCAAACCGACTTTCGCGGCACATGCTCAATGACCCACTCGGCAGTAACTGTTCCCAGGAAGGTCA
>Ga0208721_1000045_pt1 | contig 25797 bp, 26 predicted proteins | sample LakMenEpi17Aug10_FD_150705 | JGI IMG/M metagenome (GOLD analysis project Ga0208721, IMG submission 150705) | Freshwater microbial communities from Lake Mendota, WI - 17AUG2010 deep hole epilimnion (SPAdes) | ecosystem: Environmental > Aquatic > Freshwater > Lentic | place: Lake Mendota, Madison... | reverse complement strand
GAAAGATGGCATGCGGACACAGGCGGCTGGCATGCGCCGATGCCATCGCCGAGCGAACTCCGAATTGACGGGCTTCGTACGATGCCGCCGCAACCACGCCGCGCTTGGCCGATCCGCCAACCACCACGGCCTTCCCCACCAGCTCCGGTCTTCGAAGTTGTTCGCACGCAACGAAGAACGCGTTCATGTCGACGTGCAAGATGCGCCTCGGCTGCGGCCGATCGTGCGGCGTGACGGGTGTCCCCGCACCAATCGCCGACATGGAGGCAACCTTAGTAATACCGTGTTGGGACGGTGAACGAACGTCCGCTCTCTGCTCTTCCGTCTCGCTTGGCTCGCGCCGTGGCGTTCGCTTCGATCGTGGTGGCTGGACTGGCCGGCGGGACCATCGGCTATGCACTCGTCGATGTGCAGTGCACGGACAACTGTGGGGTCGAGTCGGGTGTCGGCATGTTGATCGGCTCGGTGAGTTTCGCCGCCGGCATGAGCGTGGTGGCGGTACTCGGCTTGCGCGCAATGGGCGAATGGCGCGAGCGCTCGTGACCGCGTCACTTCGCAGGCTTGCCGAGGACCTCGCACGACAGGCCGGAACGCATGCACGAGAAGGTCGGGCGCAAGGCATGCAGGTGGTCGGCACGAAACTCACCGACACCGACATGGTGACCAAATTCGATCGCGAGGCAGAAGCGATGATCATTGCCGGTCTGCGCGCGGCACGACCGAATGACTCCATCGTTGGCGAGGAAGGCGGCGGACACCGCGGCTCCTCGGGGCTGGAATGGCACGTGGACCCGATCGATGGCACCACGAGCTTCATGTACGGCTTGCCCACGTGGTGTGTATCGATTGGAGTTCGCGACGACATCGGCGCAGTTGCAGGTGCGGTCTTCATGCCCGACCTCGGCGAGATGTTCTCGGCCGAACGTGGATCTGGTGCAACGCTGAACGATTCCCCGATTCGCTGCTCCCCACTTACCGATGCAAGCAAGGCACTGGTTGCCACCGGTTTCAGCTACACGCCGTCGCATCGCACGGTTCAGGCGCGGCGTGTCACCGAATTCATTCACCGAATTCGCGACGTTCGTCGCACGGGTGCGGCTGCCGTCGACATGTGTTTCGTTGCCTGTGGACGAGTTGATGCCTACTTCGAAGAAAACCTGCACTCTTGGGATGTGCTGGCTGCCGAGCTCATTGCTCGAGAAGCTGGTGCTCGCAGCGGAGATTTCAGCGGCGGCACGCTACGCCCCGAAGAAGTCCTTGTTGCGGCACCGGGCGTGTTCGATGCCCTCTCGACGCTGCTGGTCGCCGCCCAGCAACTCCATCCTCACACCAGCGATTGACCATTCGTCGCTGGAGGCGTCGTCACCAGCGCAGAACATCAGCGCACGACGGGCCGAGCGCCACGGCACTACCTTGGTGCGTCGTGGGCACGCGCATCCTCACCGTTGAAGACGACGAACGCATCCGCGCCTCCGTTCGACTTGCTTTGGAAGACGAAGGTTGGACTGTCGACGAAGCAGCGACGGGCGAAGATGCAGTCACACGATTCAACGAGCAGCCCGCCGACGTCGTGCTGATCGACATCATGCTTCCCGGCATCGATGGATTCGATCTGTGTCGTCAAATTCGCGCCAAGAGCAGCGTCCCCATCGTGATGGTCACGGCACGGAGCGATACCCACGATGTGGTAGCCGGTCTCGAAGCTGGTGCGGACGACTACCTCACCAAACCATTCGCGCCCAAGGAGTTGTCGGCACGCATTCGGGCTCTCTTGCGTCGAGTACGTCCCAACGACCACCCACACTCGACACTCACATTCGGCGATCTGGTCATCATCCCCGAAGAAGGTCGCGTCACCTTGCGCGGCACGGAAGTGCCCGTCACGAAGACCGAATTCAAGTTGCTCTGTGTGTTGGCCGAGAACCCGAGTGGCGTGTTCAGTCGTGAGGCACTGCTCGAAAAGGTCTGGGACTACGACTACTTCGGCGATGGTCGGTTGGTGGACGTTCACGTTCGACGACTGCGCATGAAGATCGAGGTCGATCCGGCCAACCCGCGTCACGTGGTGACCGTGCGCGGCTTGGGATACCGACTGCAGTCGTGACCAGCCCCATTCGTCCGCCACATGCAACGTTGCGCGCAAGGATCCGCGCATTTCGTAGACGATGGAGCCCGCGACGTGTGGGAGTACGGACGAGGATTCTCCTCACCTTTTTGGTGGGTGCGCTGGTGCTCTCGGGTGTGTTGTTCTTCTTCACGTACACACTCACACGAAGCAACCTTCGTGAGCGCGAAGGAGAACTTGGCCTCAGCAACCAACTGATTGCCGAGACGCTCGGCAGTGTCCGGGCGTCACTCGTTCTTGCGACGGTGATCACGGTGCTGGTGGGTCTCATGTTGGGAATCGTGTCCAGCGAGCGTGTCGTTCGCCCGCTGGCTGGCGCTGCCGATGCTGCGCGTGCCATCGCCGACGGACGTCTCGATACGCGACTTGAACCCACCGACGACCCGGATCTCAATGCGCTCACCGATTCGTTCAACGACATGGTGGCCCGGCTGCAGGATCGCGTCGAGCGTGACGCTCGATTTGCTTCCGATGTCAGCCACGAATTGCGATCACCGCTCATGACCCTGGCCGCGTCGGTGGAGGTCATGGTGTCGCGACGCGACGAACTACCGGAGCGTGGCCAAGCTGCCCTCGACTTGTTGGCTGCCGACGTTGCCCGCTTCAGCGGACTCGTGGAGGATCTTCTGGAAATCTCCCGCTACGACGCCGGTGCGGTTCGCTTGACGCGCGATGAATTACAGGTCGGTGAGCTCGTGCAACAGGCGGTACTTGCCAGCAGCATGCCGCGCTCCTCGATTCATCTCGACGAACGTTGTCGCAACGCCAGAATTCATGGCGACCGTCGGCGCCTTGCACGAGTGGTGGCCAATCTCATCGACAATGCGCGCACGCACGGTGGTGGTGCGGCCGCCGTCCATGTGCTTCCTGCCGACGATTCTGCGGGTCACCTGTGGCTCGCCGTGGAGGACTCCGGCGAGGGTGTTTCCGAGTCGGACTCCGAGCGAATATTCGAACGTTTCTCCCGCGGCGCGGGGGCCAGTAAACGTGGTTCGAGTGAAGGCGCCGGCCTGGGACTTGCGCTGGTGAGGGAACATGTCCGCCTGCACGGCGGTCGAGTCTGGGTGGAACCACGCCGCGATGCAGGTACCGGAGCGCGTTTCGTGGTTGAACTTCCGTGTGATACCACGGCACCGCAGTAGCGCAGCTTCGACACGACAACGCGCCACTATTCTCTCGCCATGGCCGGCGGCGAGGATTCCCCCCGCAAGAGCAGTGGGGTCGTTCTCGCCATCGATGCGGGAACTACCGGCGTTCGCACTCGCGCCGTGTTTTCCGACGGTCGTGCTTCGATATCCGATTATCGCGAGTTCACACAGCATTACCCGCAACCTGGCTGGGTCGAGCATGACGCAGAAGAAATCTGGCAGGCGGTGCGCGCCACCATGCAAACGGTCTGCAGACATATCGACGAACCGATTGCTGCCATCGGCATCACGAATCAGCGAGAGACGGTGGTGGCAATAGATCGACGCAGTGGTGCGCCGCTGCAGCGAGCAATCGTGTGGCAAGACCGCAGAACCGCGCAGCGTTGCGATGCGCTCACCGACCACCTCCCGGCTGTCCGCGCCACCACCGGGCTGGTGCTCGACCCGTATTTCTCGGGCTCCAAGGTGGAATGGCTGTTGCGCAATACCGAAGTGGCCGACAATCCGAACCTGGCTTTTGCGACGATCGACGCATTCCTAATTCATCGCCTCACCGGCGGAGGTTCATTCGCCACGGACGTAACGAATGCTTCTCGCACGATGTTGTTCGATATTCGCTCCCTGCAATGGAGCGCCGAGATGTGCGACATGTTCGGCGTCGATCGCGCAATGCTCCCCGAGGTGGTCCCCTCGAGTGGGCGAATCGGTGCAACGGTGAGCGACGGCCACATACCTGCCGGCATCCCCGTCAGCGGAGTGGCCGGTGATCAACAGGCGGCGTTGTTTGGCCAGGCGTGCTTTACCCCCGGTAGCGCCAAGAACACGTACGGCACGGGAAGTTTCGTCCTGCTCAATGTCGGCACGACATGTCCTGAGCCAACCACCGGCATGCTCACCACGGTCGCATGGAAGCTTGGTGCGGGTCCTGCCGTGTACGCACTCGAAGGAGCAATCTTCGTGACCGGCGCAGCAGTGCAATGGCTCCGCGACGGACTGAACATCATCGATGAGTCGCGGGAGATTGGCCCACTCGCCGAAACCGTGCCGGATGCAGGTGGCGTGGTGATAGTGCCGGCGTTTGCCGGGCTCGGTAGTCCATGGTGGGACCCGTACGCGCGAGGCGCGATCTTTGGGATTACCCGTGGCACTCGTCGCGCGCACATCGCACGAGCGGTGGTGGAGTCGATGGTGTTTCAAACACGAGACGTCATTGATGCCATGACCCGCGCATCCGGAGTTCCCATACGCGATCTGCGGGTTGATGGCGGCGCTGCAGTCATGAACCTGATGTTGCAGATGCAGTCCGATCAACTCGGGGTTGACGTCGTACGGCCGACGGAATTGGAGACCACCGCGATCGGTGCTGCGTATCTGGCAGGACTTGCCGAGGGGGTGTGGGGCTCGACTGACGAGATTGCCTCGCGTTGGGAACTGGAGCGACGCTTCTCACCACGCAACGCCGACCGTGACGCGGCACATGCCCAGTGGCTACGAGCCGTTGAGCGCTCGCGTGATTGGATTTCCCATTAACCGACTCACCCCAGCGCAAGTTGCACCACGGCGATTGTCACGGCAATCGTCACGACACTGATACCGACGAACAACGTCACGCCTGTCGCGATGACGGTGGAACGAAGTTTCCCCAGTTGTTCCACCGCCCGGCGCACGCCGTCGACGTCCTGCTGCAGACGTGCTTGGGCATCTGCGATTGCATCGGCGGCGGGACGTCCGAGCGCGCCACGCAGCGCACGGCGAAGATCGTATTCCGCAGTCATCGTCGGCTACCTCCCGGCAAATTGGAGCATCGCCACCATGAGCCCACCCAGGCCAACGAAGAGCGAGATTCCTACGGACGCTCCGGTGAGGACGATCGTGGTTCGCAAGTTGCCAAGTGCTCGAACCTCGTCGCGAACCTCGGCAATCTGTCGCTCGAGCCGATCGATTCGCGCCTCCAGGGCATCGATTCGTGCGTCCAACCGCGCCTCCAAGGCATCGATCCGCCCACCCATCGCATCGATTCGTGCGTCCAACCGCGCCCCGAGTGCATCAATCTTGGCGTCGAGGCGACGTTCGGTGGCGTCGAGGTCGCAACGACGCACCAGATCGCCCCAGCCGCTGGGTGGAAGAAACTCCATGAGGTCATCCGCCACGGCGGTACCGATGTGGTGCTGGAGAGATTGGTGCAACCGAAGGCGCTTGGCGTCGGGCGATGGGACCCGATGGCGGTGTGTTGCGTCGGGCGATGGGACCTGATGAATGGTTTCTGTAGTGCTCACACCCACATGTGTGCGCGAGCACGCTCGAGTTGGCAGAGATTCTCTGGGGTGCCATGGCGAGGCACAATAGGTCGCTCTCCCCACTTGTCAAGCTGAGGTGGCGCGACGTGAAGGTCGGCTTTTGGGCCGAGCCACCCGGAAGGACTACAGCTTGGGCAGGCCGTGATCGAGGTTGCGCACCGCCTGGTGAATTCGCTGCTCGTTCTCTATGAGCGCAAAGCGTACGAAACCTTCACCTCCGGGCCCGAAGCCCGACCCCGGAGACAATGCGACGTTGCACTCGTTCACCAAGTGCGAGCAGAACTCCACGGAATTCATCTCTCGATACGCCTCGGGAATCGGCGCCCAGACGAACATGGAACCACGTGGGGATGGAATCGACCATCCGATGCGCTCGAGACCTTCGATCAATGCATCACGCCGCGACTGATACGTCTTGCAGACCTCCACCGGGAAGTCCTGAGCTTCGTTCAGGGTGACGGTTGCTGCGATCTGAATCGGCTGGAACGTCCCATAATCGAGATACGACTTGAGTTTCACGAGCGCCTGTACCACTTGCGTGTTGCCGACGAGGAAGGCACATCGCCATCCCGCCATGGAATAACCCTTGGTCATGGAGTACAACTCAACGGCGCACTCCATCGCCCCTTCGGCTTGCAGAATCGACGGCGGCTCGTAACCATTGAAACCCATGTCGGCGTATGCAAAGTCGTGAACCACGATCATTTCACGCTCGCGACAGAAGTCGACCACTCGTTGCATGAACGACAAATCCACCGTTGCACCGGTTGGGTTGTGCGGGAACGAAATCACGAGTACCCGAGGTTTCGGCCAACCGACTTCCCATGCCTTGTGCAGAGCATCAAAGAACTCCTCTTGATACTCGACGTCGACATCCGTCGCGGACAGTAGACGCCGTTGACTGCGCATCGGGATCTGGCGAAGATCGGCCCCGGCAAAGAGCGGCCCGAAGATGTGAATCGGATAACTCGGGCTCGGAACGATTGCGGCATCACCCGACTCCAGGAGCACCCACATCAGATGACTGAAGCCCTCCTTTGCGCCGATGGTGTTGGTGATCTGCAGGTCGGGGTCGAGTGTGACCCCAAACTTGCGCTGGTACATCGATGCGACGGCTTCTCGCAACTTCGGAAGTCCCCTCGACAGCGAATACCGGTGGTTCTTGGGGTTGTGCGCTGCTTCTGCCAGCTTTTCCACCGCAACGTCGGGCGACGGAATGTCCGGATTTCCGAAACCAAGATCGATGACGTCGTCACCCTCGCGACGAGCGGTGATTTTCAGGTTGTTGATGATCGTGAACACATACGGCGGCAGGTTGCTGATGCGCCGAAAGTCCACGGGTCAAGCCTAAGTCGCGCTGGCAAATCGAGGCAGGAGCGCAGCACCAATCGCACCGGCGTGCTCGCCGAGTTGTGCAACCCTGAGGTCCGGATGCTGTCGCTGCTCGGGTGAGTACAACGTTTCGAGGAACCAGCGTCGCAACATCGGCATGAAGAAGTCCGCCGCTACCGAGACACCACCTCCGATCACGATGACATCGGGGTCGCTCACGTTTGCGAGATTGGAGAGACCGATTGCCAGCCAGCGTGCGTAGGCCTCCAACACTGTGACCGCATCAGCGTCGCCTTGCCGAGCACGTTCAATGACGCTCTCACCCGACTCCCCGCTGGCGAGCATGCGGAGTCCTCGGCCGGATGCGTAGACCTCCCAGCAGCCCTTGCGACCGCAGGTGCACCGCGGTCCGTCCGGATTCACCACCATGTGCCCGATCTCCCCTGCGAATCCGTTCACTCCTCGCTGCAGAGTCCCGTTCACGACATGTCCACCGCCGATACCCGTACCGAGGGTGACCATCCACATGTTTCGCGACTCGCGGCCGGCGCCGAATCGCCATTCAGCCAGAGCCGACGCGTTGCCGTCATTGTCCACCCAAATTGGGCGGCCGAGTCGGGCTGCAAGTTCGGCCTTCACTGCGACATCGATGGATCCGGGAATGTTCGGTGACGCGCGCATGACGCCATCCAAGGTGATGAGCCCCGGTACCCCGACCGACATCGTTTCCACTTCGCCGAGCTCCGTTGCCAATTGGGCCAGCGTGTCGACAAGTTGCGAGGCGTGAGGCGTTGGGTACCGAACTTGGCGGATGATGTCACGCTCACTCGAAATATCGGCATCGACATCGATCACGACGCCAAGGCACTTCGTGCCACCAACGTCTATTCCTGCTGCGAGCTTCACGACTCGGCGCGAGTCTTCAATTCTTTCAAGGTGTGCAGAATGCGCACCTCGGCGCGACGCTTCACAAAACCCGGAAGTGGAACGATGAGTTCGATCTTCAGTGAATACGTGATGTCGGTTCCGTCACCGGACGGGGAAAAGGTGTAGGCGCCATCAATCACCCGCATGATGTCACCCTCCACGAGTGACCACGAGATGCGTTCAGGGGCTTGCGAATAGTCGTACGACAACGTGTAGTGCGTGCTTCGTCCGAGCGCACTCGCGCGGTACTCCACCTTGGTTGCGCGACCGCTGGCATCCCGCTCGAGCACGTTGGCTTCCTTCACGTCGCGCGCCCACTCCGGGTACCGCTCAAAATCCACCGCGACGTCGAAACAACGCGATGCCGATGCCGCGACGTGCTCGGTGTCGGTTGCCTGGTCGATCACGTCGGCAAGGCTAGTTGGTGATGCGCAGTGCAGCGGCGAGGCGGCCAACGAGCACCGAGTAGTCGAACTCGGCAACGGCACGGGAGCGAGCCGCCATGCCCATCGATGTGCGTAGTGACGAATTCGTCAACAAGTGGGACAGTCGTTCGGCGGTGTCGTCTACGCTCCGTGGGTCGCGCACCACGTAACCGGTGAGTCCGTCCTCGACAGCCTCTGCTGCACCGCCGCTATCACCGGCGATCTGGGGAACCGCGCACGCCGCAGCCTCGGCAAACACGATGCCGAAGCCCTCTTGTTCGAGTCCACCCCAGCGATGTTGACACGGCATCATGAACACATCAGCGCATCCATAGAGCGCCGGTAGGTCGTCGTCTGGCACGCGCCCCAGCAGACGCACCGGTGCGTTCAGTTCTTTGATGAGTGCCTGCAATCGATCGTGTTCGCGCCCCGTACCGCCGATCAACATGTTGACACCATCGAGGTTGGAGTCGTGGCGCGCCACATTCGCAACACGGGACGCCGCCACCTTGGCCACCGCACGAATTGCGACGTCGAAGCCTTTTCGTGGCACCAAACGACTGACTCCAACCACCAGCGGCGCATGTGGTGATACACCGAATTTTTCGCGAGCCGCCCGTCTCGCCGAATCGTCGAGCGGCACGAAGCGCTGCGTGTCCACCCCCGGAGGAATCTGCACCACCTCCGACGATCGATGGCCGTGGCTCATCGTTCCCCCCATCGCTCGGATTGCTTCCGCTGCCGGGTATCGACCCGACGCAAACACGTGCGTAGCTCCCCGCAACACACGTGCGAGGGCGTGACGCGACACAGGCAGTCGGCCGGGAACCACGATCTCTGCACCATGCACCATCACGCTGTACGGCAAGGACAGCGAACGACCAACCATTCCAAGCGGCAATGCCGGGTCCAACACCACATGCTCCGCACCGAACTCGCGAGCCAGACGCTCGATTCGTCGCACCATCAACGGGTGCGGAAGCAGTACGGGTTCACGTACGCGATCGACCCTGAAGGGCTGACGTGCATCGAACTCGGCAGCATCCGCATGCGGACTCGTGAGCACCGCAAATGAAGTTGGGTCGAGTCGTCGCCACAACTCCCACAACATGTTCTGGATGCCTCCCACCTTCGGCGGGAAATCGTTCGTGACGAGCAGATGCTTCATGAATTCGCCAATGCGTCGAGTGAAATCACGGTACGTACTCGGCGCTGAGGAGGTCCGTTCGACCAAGTTTGTTGGCCGCCCAACGTGCGTGCTCGCTCAGTAAGTCATCGTCGCCGTGGATGTATCGCGCAAGTGCCAATGCCACTTCTTCATTCTCTCCCAAATTGCTGTTGCCCAGGATGATGAGCGCATTGCGCCGCACCCAGCGCGGATTCCGATCCGCCACGTACCACTCATCACATATCTCGAGGACTTTCGATTCGGGCGCGGTGAGAATTTCCAGAGCATCCACCACGTTGCGTGTCGTCCCGTCGGCGATGCTGAGCGCGGTGGCACCGCGCCGAGTGGGTGGGCACACTTCTTGACAGTCATCGCACCCATATATACGTGTACCGAGCGCATCACGGAATGCGGGATCGAAAACCCCGGGCTTCTGGATGAGCCACGCCAAACACTTTCGAGCGTCCACCACACCGGGCGCAACGATCGCACCAGTTGGACAGGCGTCCAGGCACCGACGACACGCCCCGCATCCATCGGCAACCTCGCGATGAGTGGGCGACAACTCTGCGGTGGTCACCACACACCCGAGCACGAACCAACTTCCAAGTCCTTCGAGCAGGAGATTTGCATTCTTTCCGTACCAACCAAGGCCCGCCCGGTACGCCACTTCGCGATCGACGACGGAATTGTCGTCGGCAAAGACCGTCGCACGATGCCCATCTCGTTTCAGTCGTTTCGCGGCCACGCGAAGTGCCTCGCGGAGCGGTTCGTAGTGGTTGCGCCAGGCATATCGTGCAACCTGCGCCGGCACGATAGCTGGCACGGTCGACGCCGCCGTTTCAACGCTGTCCCCGCCCACCGAGCGCGCGTCGATGTAGTACGAACGAGCGGCAACGATGATGCTCTTTGCACCCGGCACGGACATGGTGGGAGTGGTTGATCGTTCGGGGTTTCGAAACGTGAATTGCATGCCATCTGCCATGCCTGATGCGATTCGGAGCTCAATGGCTTCTCGGGCTCGCGTGAGCGGCTCCGCAGTGGTGACCCCGACACGGTCGGCTCCGGCTTCACGCACCAAGCGCATCAGTTCTTCGCCGTACGACGTTGCGCTTTCCACGAAGCCGAAGGCTACGAACGCCTGGAGGCGTGCTCGCTGCCCCGGCCCTGGTGCGTCAGGCGCTGCGTTGGTGCCGTAATCCGGGGGTGAGTCCTGCTGTGGCCAAGGCTGCCAGCGTGCGCAACTCTTCGTAGTCGAAGATGACTGCTTCTGGCTCACCACACAGCATTGGGACGATGCAGTCGTCGCATGCAGAAGTCTCCCGCATGACGCAGGTGTCACACGAAATGGTGATGCTCACCACTTGCCGACCACCAACTGGTGCCCCATCGACTGAGTGCTGCATGACTGAGTGCTGCATGACTGAGGGCTGTTCTCGCATGCGTTCAACATGACGAAGGGGTGTAGCGAGGTTCGCGAAACTGCACGCAACGTTGTCATACCCCTGTGCAACGCTGTCTTCGTGAGCATCGACATCATCGAGGACGGCACGCCGTGCGACTATTGCGGCACGCTCATCCAATTCTTCGACGACGACTTCACCATCTGCCCGGAATGCGGAAACGAGTTCTGGAACATGGACTACACCGGCGAATTCCCCGGCGACCGGCCCGATCGCGCGTAGACGAATCGTGCGGCGGACCGAGTTGGACGCTGAGATGGACGGTGAGACCCCACATCAGACCGTGCTGCGTGCGTACACCTTTCCATGACCACATCAGCACCCACCACTTCCACGAGCAGCGATTTTCTCCCCACCGTACGCAACATCGACGAAGCACGCGACATCTGCGGCGACTTCGCCAGCGTGCTCACCGTTGGACCGCATCGCTCCGAGGTGTCCGACTTTTGCCATCCCAACCACAAAATCGTCACCTTTGACGACATCACCGTGTCGTACGCCGGCTACCAAGCCCCCACGTTCGATCACGTGTGCGAATTCGTGGAGTGGGGCACGGGGCGCCCCGATCTTCTGGTGCATTGCCACGCAGGAATGTCACGCAGCACATCAGCGGCCTGGGGTATCGCGATCGCCAATGGTTTCGATCCGCAAGAGGCGTACGACCACCTCAAACTGAATCATCCGATCGTTCGTCACCGTACATGGAATCCCCAGGCGGACGTCGCGACGTACCTCAAGCGACGGGCATTCATTCCCAACGAGTTGGTACTCAAGCATCTCGAGAAATTCTTCGGTTTCCGTAGCGGCACGCTGCGCGACATCGCGATCAACGGCAGTGCTAGTGCGCCACAGGACCGTTGACGTCGATCTGAAGTCGATACGTGGTACCGCTGCGTGGCAACGCACTCATGACGGCATCTGCCCGACTCGGTTCCACCAGACACGCCATGGTTGGGCCCGATCCGGACAGCCATGACGCATATGCCCCGGCCTTGACGGCTGACTGCATTGCGTGTTTGGTGTCGGGGACGATTGCCAGTCGAACGTCCTGGTGCAGCCTGTCGTGAGTGGCGTCGGCCAACGCCGCAACATCGCCGGTAACCATCGCGGCCACGAACAACGACGATCGTGAAATGTTTGCGACTGCATCAGCCAGGCTGACCGTGGGGCTCAGCTTCGTGCGCGACTCTTTGGTCGATGTCGTGTTTTCGGGCACCCACACCACCACATCGGCGTGTACGGCAACCGGCACGCGAATCGCTCGCTCACCCGTAGCAACGGTGAGTCCACCAAGTGCCGAAGCCGCGGCATTATCGGGATGACCCTCCAGTTCGCCCGCGATCGCAAAAGCGGCGAGTCGCGACTCGAGCGAATTGGCCGCGACAACGCCCTCCCGCTGAGCAATCGCCAATAACGCCCCGCCGACCCGTGCCGCACCGCTGAAACCAAGTCCGCGACCCATTGGAATTCGATCGTGCGACCAGATGGTGCCAACTCCACCGTTGCGTGCAAATGCGACTGCCGCCGGGTGATGTGCATCACAGTTGCGCGCATTGCTCGGTTGGTGCGCTTCGGCAAGGCCGACCTCCAGATACATGGTGAGCGCCAATCCAAGAGTGTCAAAACCGGCACCAAGGTTCGCCGTGCTGGCGGGAACCGTTACACGAATCACGAATTCAGCGTAGTTTCACGGACAAAGGCATCCAGCGTGGCGCGAGCCGTGCCACTGTCGATTGCCGCAGTAGCCAGAAGCGCCCCTCCGGCAAGATCGCGAGCAACGCCCGCCACCACCAAGGCCGCAGCCGCATTGAGCACCACGACGTCGCGAATCGGACCATGCAGTCGGGACTCCAATACTTCTCGCACGATGGTTGCATTGCGAGTCGGATCATCGCCACGCAAGCGATCATTACCGGCACGCGCAAGCCCGATGCTTTCTGCGTCGACGGAAGTGACGCCCCCACTGGTGTCATGCACGTGGTTGTTGCCGGCCAGCGACAACTCGTCGAGTCCACCGTGACCATGCACCACCCAGGCGCGCTTCGTGCGTGTGGCAAGCGCTCGAGCCATGGAGTCCACTCGACGAACATCGGCGACCCCCACCAACATGTACGACACGGGTGCCGGGTTGGCCATTGGCCCCAACAAGTTGAAGATGGTCGGAACTCCGAGTTCACGTCGAATCGGCCCCACATGACGAAACGCGGGATGGAATGCCGGCGCAAAGGCAAACCCAAATCCGATTTTGGTGACGCTGCGGGCCACCCGCTCCGGCGACTGTTCGATTCGAGCGCCGAGAGCTTCCAGCACGTCTGCGGTGCCACATTTGCTGGAGGCAGATCGATTGCCGTGCTTGCACACGGGAACTCCGACACCCGCAACGACGAGTGCAGCCATGGTGGATACGTTGACCGAGCCGCTCTTGTCTCCCCCGGTGCCGACGATGTCGACGGCCTTCTCGGCGATTTCCGGTGGCAAGGGAACCGACGTGGCAGCGTCGCGTACGGCGCGCAAGAAACCACTGAGTTCATCCTCCGTTGCTTCACGAGCGTTGTACTCGAGGAGAAACCGACGAATCTCGTCGGGCGACATCCCTCCCTGCAGGATCTGCTGCATCCGCGTTCGCGCAGCTTCGTACGTGAGCGGATCTCCACCGAACGGAACGCTCGCCACCGCACGAAGGCTACGAGCGTCACCAGCGGCTCACCCCAACGGTGCTACGAGTGTCCGACAGAATGGACGGCTGTGTCAGGCATCGTCGTCAGCGAGCTCGAGTACGGACCTCCAGGTGGGGATCAGTTGTTCTTTGACGTGAGCTTTCGGGTGGCCCCCGGGGAGCATGCTGCAATCGTCGGAGCAAACGGAGTTGGCAAGAGCACCATCCTGCGAATTCTCACGGGCCAAATCGAGGCTGACGCCGGCGAATTTTCCATCAATGGAACGATGCTCTACATGACCCAGGACGTCGGCATGTCACGTCCCACCGACACGCTTCGAGAAATGCTGATCGAAGTTGCACCGCCTGCGCTGCGCGAAGCCGGACGCGAGTTGGTGCGAGCCGAACACGCCATGCACACCGGCGCGGACGATGGCATGGCGTATGCCACGGCCCTGTCGCACTGGGGCGACCTCGGCGGATACGAGTTGGAATCTCAATGGCAAGCCTCGGCTCAACGAAGCGTGAAGAGCCAGGTAGACGACGTGTTCACCCGCCTGGTGTCGGAACTCTCGGGCGGTGAACGCAAACGGCTCGTACTCGATCTGTTGCTGCACTCGGGTGCAGACGTATTGCTGCTGGACGAACCCGACAACTATCTGGACATCCCAACGCGACAGTGGCTGGAGGACGAACTTCGTACTTGCCCTTCCACCATTTTGATGGTGAGCCACGACCGTACGCTCTTGGAACGCTGCTCGAACAAGATCATCGCAGTGGAGGGTTCTGGATGTTGGGTACATGGTGGATCATTCGCCACGTTTCCCGAAGCCCGTGAAAAGCGACAGGAACTTCTCGGCGACGACCTCAAACGGTGGCACGAGGAAGAGCGACGTTTGTTCCACCACATGAAGATCATGAAGCAACGAGCAGCGCAAAATTTCAAGAATGCCACGAAGGCAAACGCTGCCGAAACCCGTTGGGAGAAATTCGTCGCCGCCGGTCCACCTCCCCCTCCGGTCCCCGACCAACAGATCTACGTTCGATTGCGCGGTGCCGACGCCGCGCGACGTGTTGCACAACTCAACGGCGTGTCGATGCACGATCTCTTCCGTCCGTTCTCCGACGAGATTTACCACGGCGAGCGCGTCGCACTGATCGGGCCGAATGGCACCGGCAAAACCCACCTTCTCAAGGCACTATCGCAGGAACTCACGCCCACAGCCGGCGAGGTTCGCTTCGGACCACGCACATCGGTTGGAGTGTTCACCCAAATCAACAACCGGCCCGACTTTCTCGGTCGTGAGTGCATCGACATCGTGCACGATCGCATCTCCGACGAGGAGCGGGCCATGAAAACCCTGGCGCGCTACGGCCTTCGCAATCAAGCACGCCAGAAGTTCGAGACACTGTCCGGGGGTCAGAAGGCTCGGCTGGAGATCTTGCGACTGGAGATCGAGGGCCACAACGTACTTCTGCTGGACGAACCAACCGACAACCTCGACATCGAGTCGTCCGAGGCACTGGAAAAGGCACTCGACGGGTTCGAGGGCACCGTGGTTGCCGTCAGCCACGATCGCACCTTTCTCGCACAGTTCGATCGCTACATCATGATCACCGATTCGGGCGAGGTCTACGCCCTCCCTGACTTTGACGTAGCCCTACGCGGGCTGCAGAAGCCTGATCAGCTCGCGACACTCAAGCTTGCAAAGCCGCTCCACGAATAAAACAAACATCCGCCGGCAGACCCACTTTCGTGAGCCCACCGGCGGATGGTGGAACGTTTCAATTCGTGTTGTTTAGAGCGTGCTCAAGTCCACGGTTGGCGGCACGATCACCGCGTCGATCACGTGGATGACACCATTGCTGGCGGCCACATCGACGGAAATGACGTTCGCCCCGTTGACCTTCACACCCATGTCGGTGGTGATCGCGATGGTCGAACCCTCGACTGTTGCGACATCCCCGGCGGTGACGTCGGTGGACATCACTTTTCCTGGCACGACGTGGTAAGTGAGGATTGCGGTCAACACGGCGAGGTTCTCAGGCAAAAGCAACTTCTCGAGCAGCCCTTCTGGCAATGCCGCAAATGCTGCTTCGGTCGGAGCAAACACGGTGAACGGACCGTCTCCTTGGAGGGTCTCGACCAGTCCGGCTGCAGAGATGGCTGCTACCAACGTGGCGAAGTCCGGGTTGGCGCTGGCAACGGCGACGATGTCATCGGTTGCAACAACTTCTTCGGCAATGGTGGTCTCGGCAACGGTGTCCTCTGACGATTCGTCATCGGATCCGCAGGCCGCAAGGGTGAGTGCCGCTGCAACAGCAACTGCAAATACTTTCTTCATGGTGTTTCCTTTTTGGTTGGGGGTAAAAGTGGCTGATTGCCACGTGCCACACCGTAAAGGCAATCTCGCTCATGCGTCCCGCTTTTCAGCGAGACAAGCGACACCTTGCGGGTGCGACATACGCCACGCTCGCATCTCCACGTCACAAGCCGTGCGGACAAACGTACTTTTCGCAATGACCTGACGGATCTTCCGTCAGCCCAGGTTCACGCGGATTCGAAACTCAGACGTCCTCGCGCAGATCAGTGAGCAACTCGGCGACGGTGAATTCGGGCAGCTCGATGACTTCGAGATAGTTCGGGTGGTCACAACGAACCTGAACCCCGCCCTTGGCGAACTGTGCAACCTGTTCGGGCGTGAATTCGAAGCGTACGTAGTGCACGGCAGCGGTGACGGTCTCACGAGTGAGTCCTTCCGCGTGTTGCTCGTCGACGACACTGCGAATCTGCGTTCCGTCGGCCAGGCGAATGACGATGGAGCGCTCGATACCGACCAACTTTGGCAGCCACTCGCGCATCTGGTCCTCGGTGGTCAGCTCGATGAACAGCGTGGCACAGAGCTGGCCCGGCTCTGGAATCATCGGGTTGAACGCTTTCAACTCCTCCATCACGCCCTCGTCGGTAACGACACGCTCGACGCGCAACATCTCCTGGATCTGATTGAGCATCGTTGCCCGGTTCTCGAAAGAAACGGTCACAACGGTGCCGAGGTGCAGCCGACGGCGGCGCTTCAGTTCGATCACGTTCGCACGGGAGGCCTCGCGTGTTCGCTCATACGCACGATGATCGAGAATGTCGGCGAGGTTGAGTTTTCGGGTCTTCATATCGGTGGACATGGGGGGTATCTCCTTCGATGTGGTTGTGGTGGATGGACTTGGAATTACTCCGTATCAAGGCCGTAGGCCTGAGCGACCACTTGCAGTGGATGCAAGGGCGCCACACCTGCCTGCTCGGTGATTGCAGTGTTCGCAAGGTGACAGTCACCCGCCACGACATCGCCGTTGGCGTCCTTCACCATTTCTCCGAGTTTCTTGCCGATGGGGATGCTCAGCTCGGCGTTCTCCGCACGTAGACCCCACATCCCATCGATGCCGGAACACTGTTGCACGAGTTTGATCTTGGCGCCGGTGAGTTTCATCAAGTCACGGCTCTTCAAGCCGATGTTCTGGGCGCGCAAGTGGCACGGCGTGTGATAAGTAATGGTTTCGGGCACCGATCCGCCGAACTCGGTGTCCAATGAGGATCCTTCCGTTTTGTGCACCTTCATGAGGTATTCGGCGGCGTCGTACGTGTGTTCCGAAACGAGCTGGGCATCCGGTCCACCGACGTAGTCGAGGTAGTCCTTCTTCAACACGTAGCTGCAGGTGGGTTGTGGCACCACGATGTCGTTGCCTTTACGGACTTCCGCAGCCAATGTGGCCACATTGTCGACGGCAACCTTGGTGAACTTGGCCATGTCGCCACTGTGCAGGTACGGAGCACCACAACAGCCGGCGTCGGTCAGCGAGCATTCGATGCCGTTGTGCTCGTACACCTTGACGAGCGCCTTGCCGATCGCTGGCTCCTGATATTCCACCAAGCAGGTGGGAAACACCGTCACCTTGCCTTGCTTCTTGCCAACGCGAACCTTGGGTCGCTTGTTGTACCACGTCGAGAATCGCTCGCGCGCAAACTTCGGCAACAACCGAACGCTTGAGATACCGGCAGTGGCCTCCACGGCCTTGCGGAGGAGCGAGCCGGGCTTTGCCCCCATGACCTTGTTGGTGAGCTTCACGGTGGCAACCGAAACCTTGCCGATGGCATCGGTGTTTCCCATGAATGCCGTGGTGGCTTTGTCACGAAGTGTGACTTGTCCGTTGGCGCGACGCATCGCATCGGCACGCAACATCAAACGCGGAAAGTCGAGCGCCCATTCGTGTTGACCGGGGATGTACGGGCAGTTGACGTAACACAACTTGCACTGGAAGCACTCGTCGATGACATGGTCTTGCTGTGCGGGCGTCATCTTTCCGGCGTCTTGATCGTCGTGACGATCGATGTAGTCGAACAGTGTGGGGAACGATGGACAGAACTTGAAGCACAGACGACATCCGTGGCACAGGTCGTACACGCGAGTGAGCTCGGCGCGCGTATCGGCCTCGTCGAGGTACATCGGGTGGTGTGGGTCGTAGGTAATGGTCATGAAAGTTCAGTCTGTGCGGCGCCGAGCGCGATGTGTGGAGATGTAGGAATTGAGATTCGGTTGATGTGTGCGGTGCGAGTCTGTTGACCCGAGCGCCAGCGGGGGGAGCTGGCCACTCGGGTCAACGAAACGAATTAGGCGAGAGCCTTCAAGCCTTCACCGAATCGGCCAGCATGGCTCTTTTCGGCGCGGGCAAGAGTCTCGAACCAGTCGGCGATCTCGGCAAAGCCTTCGTCGCGTGCGGTCTTGGCAAATCCCGGGTACATCTGGGTGTACTCGTAGGTTTCGCCGGCGATCGACGCCTTCAGGTTCTGCTCGGTGTCACCGATGGGCTCGCCGCTGGCGGGGTCACCGACTTCAGCGAGGTAATCGAGGTGGCCGTGTGCGTGTCCGGTTTCGCCTTCGGCGACCGAACGGAACAGGGCGGCTGCGTCGGGGTATCCCTCGACATCGGCCTTTTGGGCGAACCACAAGTATCGGCGGTTGGCTTGGCTCTCGCCAGCAAACGCTTCCTTGAGGTTCTCATGTGTTTTGGTGCCGTGCAATTTGGCCATGAGTGTTCTCCTTGGTTGGGGTTATTTGTTGGATCCGCGACTCGTACGCCGAGGCGTGCGCTTCGTGGATTTCGCCCGCACGGTTTGCTGCCGAGCGGGAGACTTGGTGGTGACGGCACGCGTTGAACGCGCGCCGATTGATGAAGTGTTGGCGACTCGCCCGTGAAAGACGATGCTGACGTTCTGTACTTGGAAGCCGGCTGGCAACTGTGCGCGAAGGGCATCGATGTTGTCGACGTACACATCGAAGAGTTCGCCGGTCTCGGCACACACCGCATGGTGATGTTCGTCGACGTTCGGGTCGAATCGCACTGCCCCGCCGTCGCAGTGCATGAGTTGAATCTCGCCCATCTCGGACAATTCATCGAGCGTTTGGTAGACGGTGCGCAGTGAGATTCCCGGCATTCGCTTGCTGGCCTCTTCGAAGAGTCCCTCAGCGGTGGGGTGTGTTTCGTTGTTGTGCATGAGCTGAAACAACAGTTTGCGCTGGGGCGTCAAGCGGCGACCCTGCTCTTTGTACCTCACTGCGACGATTTCTGGCGAATGCACGACGTGCAGAGTATTCGCAGTACATGCTTATTTGCAAATCATGCGAACAACAATGAGGTGGTCAGGCGTCACACCAACCTTGGACGCCCATGGCCCCCACTCGAGATCTCGGACGGATGACGTGGCACCACGACTTCTAGGCTGGCGCGCGATGGACTCGGGCTTGGTGGACCATGACACCGCGTTGTCCACACAAGCGCCGGTCACCGCACCCCCGGCAGTGGCGACTCGCAGGGCCGCAATCGATCGACTTCGCTCCGAGTCCTTCGACGTCCTGGTGGTGGGCGGCGGCATCACTGGCGCCGGCGTCGCCCTCGACGCTGCATCGAGAGGACTTCGAGTAGCGATCGTTGAGCGAGTCGACTTTGCGTCCGGCACCTCTTCCAAGAGCAGCAAGTTGATCCACGGTGGACTGCGCTACTTGCAGCAGGGCGACGTGGCCCTGGTGTACGAAGCACTCCACGAGCGCCAGCGACTGTTGCGGAACGCACCACATTTGGTGCGCACGCTTCCCTTCATGATTCCGATCATGACTCGCGATGGCGTGGTGTCCCGCAAGATTGCACGTGCGCTGGGTTCGGCGTTGTGGATGTACGACCTCACCGGCGGTTGGCGCGTGGGCAAGTTGCATCGAAGACTGCGCGCAAAGACTGCCCTTGCCCACATGCCAACCATGCACGCCGACAAACTCTCGTCGGCGTACCTGTACTTCGATGCCGAAGCTGACGACGCACGCCTGACATTGGCGTTGGTGCAGTCGGCCGTCGCGCGGGGCGCCGTGGCGGTCAACTATTGCGCGGTGACCAACCTCCGAAAGGACTCAAGTCGTGTGAATGGCGCAACCGTTCGAACGCACGAGGGCGACACCTTCGACGTGGATGCTCGTGTGGTGGTGAATGCCACTGGCGTGTGGGGTGATGCCATGCGAAGAATGGACGTGGGTGGCGACTCCGTCACCATTCGTCCCGCAAAAGGAATCCACATCACGGTGCCGTGGGAACTGGTACAAAACGACATTGCCGTGGTCATCCCCGTACCGGGCGACAAGCGATCGCTGTTCGTCGTGCCCCACATGCCGAATGGTGACGGAACCTACCGATACACCTACGTCGGCACCACTGACACCGATTATCAGGGCAGCATCGACGATCCGCAGTGCACATCGGATGACATCGACTACTGCCTGCGCGCACTCAACAAGGCGGTGTCAGGGTCTCGCTCCATTACTCGTGATGACGTGGTCGGCACCTGGGCTGGCTTGCGACCCCTCGTGGTGTCGAGTGACGGCGAAGCGGTCAAGGGACGTACCGCCGACTTGTCGCGTCGACACAAAGTGATCGTCAGCGACTCGGGGATGGTCACCATTACGGGTGGAAAGCTGACCACTTATCGCAAGATGGCCGAGCACACCGTTGACACGGCACTCGAGCAGCTACGCAGCAGCAACAGTGGTCCGGCTCCTCGCGCACGACGGTGTGCCACCAAACGTCTCCCACTGCATGGCGCAACGTCCCGCGATCGGGATGACCACCTGGTGTCGCGCTTCGGCACACAGAGCAAACTGGTTCGCGAAATGATTTCTCGCGACGCCAGCCTCGGCGAGCCGCTCATCTCAGGACTTCCGTTCCTGCGTGCCGAAGCGGTGTATGCGGCCCGCCACGAGTTCGTCGTGACACTCGACGACGTGTTGTCACGTCGAGTTCGCGGACTGCTGTACGACCGCAATGCCACCGCCGCGGCCGCGCAGGCCACGGCACGCCTCATCGCACCCGAACTCGGCTGGGACGACGCTCGCATCGCCCATGAGGTGAAGTGCTTCGCCGACATCTGCGCCCATGAAGTGGCGGCGACCCGCGCGTGACAGAGTAAGTGGCGTGACCACGCCAAACGATCCAGGCAAGAGAACGCAGCCAACCCCACCGATTGCCTTCGGTGGCGGCGTGATTCAGTCGAGGTGGACCTCTGCGGAGACCGGCCCCGCCCACACCCCGACAAGCAGTGGCGGAGCCGAAGCGCTCCTGCGCGACCTGGCCGCAGTGTGCCACACCAGTACACGGTTGCCCGAACTTGCAGAACATGCCCGCGACTGGTGGCCGCTGGCCATGCGCTGGGCGTTGCAGTCGCAGGTTCCCCGCCTACCGGTCGTTGTTGCATCACCGCGGAACACCGACGAAGTCCAACGTGTCGTGCGCATCTGTGCGGCGCACGATGTGCCTCTCACGGTGACGGCGGGTCGAAGTGGTGTGAGCGGCGCATCAATCCCGATGTTCGGTGGTGTGGTGCTCGATATCAACGAGCTGCAGGGCGTGGTGTCGGTGGACCGCCACTCGGGCGTCGTGGAGGTTCTCGCGGGCACGTTCGGTCCGGATCTGGAGCGTGAAGTCGCGAAGCATTCACTGACCGTCGGACATTTTCCCCAGTCGTTCGACATCTCCACCGTTGGCGGATGGGTTGCGTGTCTCGGGGCAGGCCAATTCTCCACTCGATACGGAAAGATCGACGAGATGGTGGTGGGTCTCGAGGTGGTACTCGCCAACGGAAACATCATTCGCACCGGCGGAGCGCCTGCTGCTGCGCACGGCCCCGACGTGTCATCGATGTTCATCGGTAGCGAGGGAACACTCGGCGTCATCACCCGCGTGTGGTTGCGAGCCCACGATACGGCGCCAGTGCGACGTAAAGCTGCATATTTCTTCCCCACGTTCTCCGATGGCGTTCGAGCCATGCGCGAGGCAATTCGCGCAGATGCCACGCCGGCGGTGCTACGGCTGTACGACGCCATCGAGAGCCAGCGCAGCCATGGCGGCGACGGCAAGAACAGCACATTGATCGTGCTCGATGACGGCGAGCAGGAAATCGTCGATGCCACACTCGCGGTGGTCGATCGCTGTGCCCGCAGGCACGGCGCGGTGAGTGCAACGGAGGATCGCGTGGATCACTGGCTCGCCCACCGCAACGACACGAGCGGCCTGCAAGCACTGACCCACAAGGGTTTCGTCATCGACACGATGGAGGTTGCTGCACCGTGGTCGAACATGGACGATGTGTATGCACGAGTGTGCGCAGCAGTGTCGGCTGTACCCGGGGCGAGAAGTATTAGCGCACACGTGTCGCACAGCTACCTGGACGGTGCGTGCATCTACTTCACGTTCGTCGGACAGATTTCATCGCGCGACATCAACGATGCAACCACTGCAGAGCACCAAGCCCTTTACCTTGCAATCTGGAATGCGGCTCAACGCGCCGCCCTGAACGGGGGTGGCAACTTGGCTCATCATCACGGAGTGGGATTGAATCGTGGTCGCTTCATGCGCGATGCGATGGGTGAAGCCTTCAACGTGCTGGTGGCCATGAAACAGGCACTCGACCCGCAGGATCTCCTGAACCCTGGCAAGCTCGGGCTTCCCACCAAACGTGGAGAGGTTGCCTTTCCGTGAGTGTCCTCGTTGTCGATGTCGGCACCACGGGTGTACGCGCCGCAGTGGTCCGCAGCGATGCGACCATCGCTGGCTTCACTTACGAGCCACTTCCACCATCGAGCCCATTCGCCGGCCTGGTGGAGTTCGACGGCGCGGCCATGCGCGATGCCGTGTTGCGAGTTGCGCACGCTGCACTCAAGGTCTCCGGATCGGTGCAAGCGGTTGGCATCACGGCACAACGTGCCAGCACCATCGTGTGGGACTCGCGAACAGGAGAGCCCGTCGCGCCGGGTTTGAGTTGGCAGGACCTTCGAACCGTTGGTGACTGCATTCGACTTCGCGGTGAAAAAGGTTTGGTGTTTGCCCCGAACCAGACCGCCACCAAACTCACGTGGCTGACTTCGAACGTGGAAGCTGCCCGCTCGCCGCACGCACGTGCCGGCACGGTGGACACATGGGTTGCAGCTGTGCTGAGCAAGTTTTCCGTACACGCGACCGATTCGTCGAACGCTGCCGTGACTGGCTTGGCAGACCATTCCTCCCTCAGCAAGCACCAGTGGTCCGCGAATGTTCTACGGACACTGGAAATCAACCCTGCGTTGTTGCCACGAATCACTCCGACGATGAGTCATGTCGGCGACGCCACTGCACTCCCTGGTGCGCCACCAATCATGGCGATGGTGGGTGATCAGCAGTCGTCACTCGTCGGGCAGGGTGGCATCGTTGCCGGTGCAGCCAAGGCAACGTTCGGAACCGGCGGCATGTTGGACATGTACGCAGGAACTGCAACCCCGTCGCATTTGGCACGCACATCGAACGGAACATTTCCCATCGTGGTGTATTCGCAGGGCGACACCTTGCACTGGGGCTCCGAAGCAATCATGCTGACCGCCGGCAGCAACGTGGAGTGGCTGGTGAGCGACCTTGGACTCATTCCCGATGCCCCATCAAGCGAGGCGCTGGCAGCGTCGGTGACATCGAGCGATGGGGTGATGTATGTGCCGGCACTCATCGGCATGGGCACACCGCACTGGGATTACGGTGCACGCGGCACGTTGCTGGGCATCACGCGCGGAACCACCAGGGCTCATGTGGTGCGCGCGGTGTTGGAAGGTGTCGCTCATCGCGGTGCCGATCTCCTCGAAGCGAGTGAGGCCGACACCGGTCTGCGTGTAGAACGCCTCAGAGTGGACGGAGGAATGAGCCGGAACTCGGTGTTCGCTCAAGCGCTTGCCGATGCAACGGGTCGCCCAGTTGATGTGTCTCGCGATACGGAGGCAACCACCCTTGGCGCCGCCTTCCTCGCAGGCGTGACGGCGGGGGTATGGGACAGCCTCGAACAGGCCACCGCGTTGGTGCGACCCCTACGTACCGTTGAGCCAACATCACCACGGGCGCCGTCGAAAGCTGGTGGCAGCAGCGCATCGACTGTCGCTCGAGCACAATGGCACGAAGCGGTACGGCGTGCTCGCGGCTGGATTCCAGAACTCTCGGCACTCGATTTCTAGCGACTATTCTTTTCACGGCTCACTCGGGCAGTTCTTATGACTCTTCCCTCCACCGTCACTCCCCCCACAAAGGCAGACCGCGAACTTTTGGCATTTGCCAACTCCGCTGAGTTTGCTGCGCGCGACTTGTACGCCGCCGCTGCAGCACTTCCTGCCTTCAGCGACGACGAAAAGACGATGCTGGTCGGATTCCACGACCACCATCGCGCGGCCGGACAGGCACTTGCCGGAATGGTGGGATCACTTGCCACCAACGTTCGCTCTGACGAGGTGTACAACGCGTTTCGTGGTCGCGTCATGGGGTCCGACAAGAACGCTGTGCTGGATGCACTCCGTGACCTCGAGAACACACTTGCCAGCACACATCTCTCCTTGGTTGGCGCTCTCGAGGGCTCCGAAGGTGCAGCGCTCGTCGCTTCGATCCTCAACATTCAGGCTCGTCAGTCCGCTGCGCTGGGGCTACTCGTTGGTCGCTCGCTGGATGACGTGCTCGTCAATGCAGCGGAGCCATTGGCTCCAGGAGCTGGCTCATGAACCGATTTTCACGACGTGACGTTTTGCGCTTCGGCGGCGTAGGCGCTGCCGGAGTACTGCTTGCTGCATGTGGCAAACAGGCTGGCGTCGAGGAAAGCAAGAATGTGAAGTCAGTCGGTGTCATGCCCGAGGCCGAGGGGCTCCCCAACGTGGAAGTGACCGACATCGTCTTGCTGCGAACTGCGGCATCGCTCGAATACAACGCCATCGACACCTACGAAGCTGCACTCGGACTGGGAGTGTTCACCGGCGCATTCGCGGCAGCGGGTGAGATCGCCAAACGCTTGCGCGACGACCATCGCGGTCACGCGGACGCGATCAACGGTTTGATCACCACGTTGGGCGGCAAGCCCTTCACCTGCGGCAATCCGCGTGTGAATGAGATTTACATCTCCCCTGCTCTCGCTCTCATTACGGATGCCGACAACGAAAATCCGGCGCTCGATGTAGTGGTACTCGCGCACGCTCTGGAGAATCTGGCTGCGCAGACGTACCAAGGGGTCGTCACGTTGCTTTCCGACAAGGCCCTTCGCAAAGCCGCCATGGGAATCGGACAGGACGAAGCACGTCACGCCGCAGTGCTCGCGCAAGCCCTCAATCCGGGAGTCGCGGGTGTGCTCCCGAGCATCGACGAGGCAACCGGCAAGCCCCGAGTCGCCGCCGTGCCAGCTGCATTTGGTCCGCTCACCCCAATCCCCGTCACCGTGGGTCCGGTGAATGCCGACGGCACGCGGTCGTCGTTGATTCTCGAGACACCGAGCCTGAATTCGCTCGCGTACGACAACGTCACCTGCGCCTAACTTCGCCCTTTTGCCGATAATCGGCCGTACTTGACAAAGTGCGAATTCCAAGAAACACTGCCTGAGTTCGCCACTTGCGCACACAGCAAGGCGTGAACAACCTCATCAACATGCCCATTCAACATCCAGTCACCATCGAGACGCTCGCTGTCCAAAACGGTGAGATTCGCCTCGAGATCCTGAAACAAGGTGGTCAGATTCGACATGAATTGACGACCGAAGCCAAGGAGATCCGCAGCGAATTTGCTGCGGACATCAAGGATCTCGGCAACAGACTCTCTGCCGAGTTCAAAGAGGTTCGTGGCGAAATCGGTGCATTACGAGCCGAGATGCACACCGAATTCGGCAAAGTACGCGCCGAGATGC
>Ga0208721_1000044_pt1 | contig 25909 bp, 18 predicted proteins | sample LakMenEpi17Aug10_FD_150705 | JGI IMG/M metagenome (GOLD analysis project Ga0208721, IMG submission 150705) | Freshwater microbial communities from Lake Mendota, WI - 17AUG2010 deep hole epilimnion (SPAdes) | ecosystem: Environmental > Aquatic > Freshwater > Lentic | place: Lake Mendota, Madison... | reverse complement strand
ACCGTGATCGGCACGTCGGGAATCGTCCCGCCGAGCAGCTTCTCGCGGATCCAGCGGCCACGGTGGATCGGGTGGTTGTCCACGTTCGATGACTGCGCGATCAGCCACGCCGGCTGCGTCAGCATTCCCATTCGCTGCCCCGGCGGCGCATCGATCGGCTCAGGCACGGGCGTGTCGAACATCTCCGGTGTCAGCCGAAATCCGTTCCAGGCGGCATGCCTGAGACCATCTTCGTCAAGCAGATGGACACCATGAAACTGCCCCGATAGCCATTCTTCCAACACCATGAACCCGTAGACCTGCCGGGTCCACATCCCGACATACCCCCCCCCGGGCGACATTATTCCTTGGACGTCGTACTTCTTGTCCTTGGGATCGAACGGTTTCCCCGCTCGGGCCGCTTGTTCCGCGTCCTTTTTCCTCTGGGCCTCGGCCCGTTGCAGGGCGTCCCGCCGGCCCTGGCTGGCGGCGGCGAGCACGAACAGCTTGGGCGTCGTCAGGAGATTTCGCAGCACCTGTCGATCATTGGCCACGGCCCAGTCAACGAGCGCATCGGTGTCCGCGACGGTCTCCGGGAACCCCTGCCCGTCATGGATAGCCCTGATCCGGTGATACTGGCTGGTCGTGTTCGGATCCTTGAATACCGAATCCGCCGGCGTGTAGTCGAAGTACTCGCGGAAGAACTGGCGAATCCGCGGCTTCACGATCGACTCGTCGTCGAGGATCCGGCGCACCTGCCCGCGCACCTCCGCAGCCGTCCGCAGTCCCCCTGCCTCTGCCGCCTTGATGAGGTCCGCGTCCGGCTCGCGGTCGGTGAGCGCGAGCGCGATCGACCGGGCCAATGCCCGCGGTTCCTGGATCGCATCGGGGCCGGTCCCCGGCTGCTCGACGCGATACAGCACCTCGGGATGGCTGAGCACCGAAACCAGGAACATCTCTGCCGCCGCCGGATCCTCCGCCTCGAGCCCCCGCGCCAGAAACCCTTCGTACCGCGGCACCTCCTCGGGGCCCGGCTCGCGTCGGAGCAGTTTCGTGAACGCCTCGCGCACCGCGGCCGTTACCGTCTCCGCAGTCGCCGCCTTGCCCGCGGCGGCGGCGGCCTCGATCGCCGGCAGTGACCGCTTTTTCCGCAACGCCTTCGCGAACGTCGTGCCGTTGATGACGTGCACCTCGAGTTCCGCCTCCGTGAGCCGGTGCGCGGCCGAGTAGTCGCTGAAGTCCCAGGTCTCCGGCAGGCCCCACGGGCACTTGATTGGTGACCCCTCCGGCGGCATCAGGTTCAGCATGAAGTCGCCGTCGATCCGCTTCATGAACTCGGTGTAGGCCCGGGCCGACACCCGCCACACGCGGCCGGCCGTGCCCGCGTGGCCCGCCGTGCCACGGGCCGGGGCCGGCGCCGAGAACAGCGCGTTATGATCGACCCGGTTGCCACGCGACGACGCGAGCGGCTTGAGTTCGTCGAACCGCTCCCCCCGGGCCCTGAGCGCCGACTTGATCCAGCCGATCGCCCGCCCGCGCTCGTCGGCAGACGGCTGCTCGGCCTCGATCGGCGGCATCTGCAGGCCGTCGAGACGATCCAGAACCTGCTTCCAGACGGCGATCTGCAGCGGCGTCTCCATCGCGGGCGTGATCGCCGCCAGCGACAGGTCCCCCTCCGGGTCCTTGGCCCCGTGGCACTCCACGCAGAACCGGGTCACGAGCGGGACAACCTGCTCCCGAAACGCGGCATCGGCCGCGGCACTGGGCCGCTCGCCCCCCAGCCAAGCGACCGCCGCGAGCGACAGACACGCGATCAGCGACTGGAACGGCCTCGACGAACGCGACATGATCGTGACCCCGTTCTTGGAATTCCGACGCCAAAAAAACCTTTTGCCACTTTGAATCGTTCACTATCGAACCGTAAGATTATCGTACCCGGAAAGCCTTGTCCGGCAAAGAGTAGGCTTTGAAATCCGGAAGTTGGCCGTCTACTCTCCGTCACTTTCCGAGGAAAAAGCAGTGGTGAGCAGCCTTCTTCACGGATTTTCTCCCGTCCGCCCGGCCGGCGTCGGCGGCCTCCTCGCCCTGGCGTTCGCCCTCGCATGCTCGTCCGCCTCGGCCACCGACCGGCTGGTCTGGATAGGCGCGTCGGCCGGCACGCCCCGTATCGACGGCATCTACGCCGCCCGCTTCGACGACGCAGCCGGCACACTCTCGCCACCGACCCGCGTCGCGGCCGTGCTCAATCCCTGTTGGCTCGAGGTCCATCCCACGCTGCCTGTGCTCTACGCCGCGGCGGCCATCGCGGAGGGAGGGCGGATCGAGTCGTACGCGATCGATCCGTCCACGGGCGGCCTCGAGCCACGGGGCAAGCTGCCTGGAGTCGCGACATCGCTGGCCGTCGATCCCGCCGGCAAACGGCTCTTCGCCGGCGTCGAGTTGAGGTCGGCTGTGCAATGCTACGGGATCGCGGACGACGGCGTCCCACAGGCGGCCGTCAAGAACAGCCGCGTCGGTCAGGGGGTTGAGGAGGGCGACAAGGAGCGGCGAAAGCAGCCGGGCTACTACCGGGCACGACAGGAAGCGCCCTTCGCCGCCGCGGTCGCCAGCAGTGCCGACGGCCGGTTCGTGATCGCCTGCGACCTCGGTCTCGACAGACTCTTCGTGCATGCGGCCGATGCGACGCAGCCGACGCTCGCGGCCCACTCCAAGACCGAGGTCGGCGTCGGACACGGCCCGAGGCGATTCGCCTGGCACCCGACCGGCCGCTTCGGGTACGTGGCGAACGAACTCGACAACTCCGTCACCGCGCTGGCCTTCGACCCGCAGGCCGGCACGCTCGCCGTCATCGAAACCGTCTCCACGCTCCCGGCGGACGTGGACGAGTCATTCCGCGGTCGCCACTACGCCCAGCGGACGTTCGCCATGGACGTGGCCATGCACCCGGCTGGCGGCCATCTCTACGTCGCGAACGCCGGCCACGACTCGGTGGCCACCTTCTCCATCGACCCGGCGACCGGCAAACCGACGTTCGTGGCCACCCAGCCCACCAAGGGCAAACACCCGGTGGTCATCGCCGTCGCGCCCGGCGGCCGGCACCTGCTCGTGGCCACCCACCGCTCCGGGGGCGTGGAGGTGATGGCGATCGACGACACGACCGGCCGCCTCAGTGCCACGAAGGCGACCGCCGAGATCCCCGCCCCGGCCTGCATCCGCTTTCGCTAACTTCCCGTGGGAAAAGCCATCCCTGGCCTTTTCCCACTTGGTCGATCACGGGAAACGCCGAGGGTTTCCCGGATCGACGACCGCCGCTTCCGGCGGCGGCTTCCCGTGGGAAAAGCCATCCCTGGCCTTTTCCCACTTGGTCGATCACGGGAAACGCCGAGGGTTTCTTCGCGGGGAGACAGGGAGCCGGTCGGAGGCACGCGCAGGAGTCCGGGGTGCTTTGCCTGCACCGCAGGACGCACCATGCCGCAAGAGGCGACACCGGCAAAGTCCCCCGGCGACGAGCATGCCTCCGACCGGCGGGCTGCCCACGAGCCCGGCATGCCACGGCAACGGCGGTTCACCCGCGCCGGACGGCTGCTCAGCGGTCGATCTCGCCCATCACGATGTCGAGGCTGCCGACGATCGCCGGCACGTCGGCAATCAGGCAGCCCCGGCAGAGCTCCGGGGACACGGCAAGGTTGGAGAACGAGCTCGACCGGGCGCGAACCCGCCACGGGATCGCCGAACCGTCACTGACCACGTAGAAGCCCATCTGCCCCTTCGGCGCCTCGGTCTCCAGGTAGGCGTCGCCGGCCGGCAACTTCTCGGTGAGCTTGAGCGGCTCGCCGATCGTTCCCTTGCAGGCGGAGTAGCGGTCGATCGACTGCCGGACGAGGTCCATCGACTGCACCACCTCCAGCATGCGGACGAAGAACCTGTGCCAGCAGTCGCCGAGCACGGCGTCGGCGGGGACCGGGGGATATTCGTGGTCGCGGGGGTAATGCCCGTCTTTCATCACGGCGACCTCGAAGGCGTAGCCGTCGTACATCACGGTGTAGATCGGCTCGCCGTCCCGCCGCATGTCCTGATCGACGCCGCTGCCGCGGAGCACCGGCCCCGAACAGCCGTAGTCGATCGCCATCTCCCGCGACAGCACGCCGATGGCGGCCGTCCGCTTCACGAAGATCGCATTGGTCGTGAGCAGCGTGTGGTATTCCTTGATCACCGGCTCGAACTGGTCGAGAAACGCCTCGCAGCGGCCCAGCCAGCCGGGGGGCAGGTCTGCCGTCAGGCCGCCGACGGTGATGTAGCTGTAGGTCAGCCGGGCCCCGCAGGCCTCCTCGAACAGGTCGAGGATCTTTTCCCGTTCCCGGAAGGCGTACAGGAACGGGCTGAACGTGCCGAGGTCGAGGCCATATGCCCCCATGCCCACCAGGTGGCTGGCGATCCGGCCGAGTTCCGCAATCAGCACCCGCAGGTGCCGGGCCTTCTCACTGACCTCGTACTTCATCAGCTTCTCGACCGTCAGCGCCCAGCCGAGATTCATGTTCATCGCGGCCAGGTAGTCCATCCGGTCGGTGTACGGGATCCACTGCCGGGCCGTCAGGTTCTCGCCGATCTTTTCGGCGCAGCGGTGCAGGTAGCCGATGTGCGGCTCGATCTCCGACACCACCTCGCCGTCGGTGCGGAGCACGAGGCGGAGCACGCCGTGGGTGCTGGGGTGCTGCGGCCCCATGTTGACGAGCATCTCGTCGGTGCGGACGTCGAACTCGATGATCCGCGGATCGTCGTCGAGCAACTGTGACATTGGTATCAGCTCCTTGCGATCTGTCGGTGCCGACGGCGGGACGCGGGGGACCGCATCACATCAGCGGCCGCGGATGCCGTGGTACTCGAGCGGTTGCTCGTAATCCTTTCGCAGCGGATACCCCTCCCAGTCCTCGGGACAGAGAATCCGCCGCATGTCGGGATGCCCGGTGAACATCACACCGGACAGGTCGTAGACCTCGCGCTCGTGCCAGTCCGCCCCGCGCCAGACGCACGTCACGCTGGGGATCTCCGGCACCTGCCCCGGCACGTCCCCCTGCCAGCGCGGCAGCTGACACTTGATCACGAGGCTGACCCGGGCGGCGACGCTCCACAGGTGGTAGACCAGTTCGGTGTGCGGCTGCCACGTTACCTTGGCGGCCTTCTTGGGATCGGGCTCGTGCCAGTCGATCGCGGTGATGCACTCCAGGGCATCGAACCGGACGGGGCTCGACGACTTGAGCCACCGACAGACGTCGACGATCCGTTCCGGGGCGACCTCGATCCACGGGTCGATGGCATCGAGCGTTCGCGACGTGACCGCGCCCGGCAGGGCGGCTTCGAGCTGTTCGAGGAATCCGGGACCGCGCATCGTGAGGCCGTGATGGGTGGAGGGAATGGCTCAGGTGGACCGCTCGGCGGCGACGGCCCGGACCCAGTCGAGGTCGCCCCGGTGCCAGACGTAGGCGAACCCGACGAGGAGAATGGCGAAGAACGCGAGCATCTCGACCGCCGCCAGCCGTGCCAGCATCCGGCCGGCCTGCGCGGCCGACCACGCGTTGAGGGCCTGATCGCGGCTGCTGTCGGCCCCGATCGCCGCCGTGGCCGCGAAGGCCTGCTCCTGCGTCGGTGTGAGTGCGGGAACGACGGGATTCTCGACACCCAGTTCACGGAGCAGCCCGGCGGCCCCCGGAGACAATTCACCGCTCGCCTGCACGGTCACCAGGGAAGGATCGGCCAGTTGCGTCGCCTTGCCGAAGACCGTCGCCCAGGGAAAGAACAGGGCCACCTCGACGTCGAAGATCAGGAACAGGAGCGCCACGACGTAGAACCGGAGGTCGAACTGCACGAAGCTCGAGCCGATCGTCGGCTCACCGCACTCGTAGACCTCCAATTTCTCCCTGTTCGGCGCCCGCGGCCGCACCAGCCAGCCGACGAGCAGGTTGACCGCGAGAAAGGCGGCGCCGACGGCGACGAACAGGGCCACGTAGCCGGCGATGAGGACGGGATGCATGCTTGCTGAAACCTGAGTCGAGGCGTGACGGCCTATTGGTTCGGGCCGCCGTGGACGGGATCGACGATCACCTTCGACGCGGCGACCGCCGTGGGGTTGAGCGTGCTCCGGCCCCAGGCGACCTCGACCGGAAGCCGGGCGAAGTCGACGATCGTTCCGTCGCGGCTGTAGCAAGAAAGGTCGAGCGTCGAGCCCATGAAGATGCAGTCCACCGGGCAGGGCTCGACGCACAGGGCGCAGAACATGCACTTCGAATAGTCGATCGCGAACCCGGTGACCTGGAACCCCTTGCCGTTCTCGACCCGCTCCTTGCCGATGTAGATGCAGTCCACCGGGCAAGCCTTGGCGCACTGATCGCAGGCGATGCAGGTCGTCAGGTCATAGCGGTGGAAGCCGCGGTATCGGGCTGCGACCGGGGCGGGGAGTTCGGGGTATTCGAAATGCTCGGTGAACGTCCGCCGCTTCTGGTCGTAGGTGCTGCCAAACACCCGCAGCGTCACGCGCATGCCGTCGACGACGGTCCAGACCGCCGTGATCAGGTTGCGAAACCAGGCTTGCAGGGCGCCCATGGGCGGGTCCGGGAGGGCTGGGAGGGCGGCCGACGACCCAGGTCGTGGTCTACGCCGAGCAGTATAGAGTCGCCCGCCAGACCAACAAGGTGCCGCGAACGGGCGGCCGCCACGCACGTGTCGACCAGACCCGTGACGGAGTTCCCGGAGCGACTGAGCATTCGCGCCGACGTCGGCAGGGAACTGATTCGCACGAGGTGTCCGCACGTATCGCGTCCCCTGGATCGCGTGCAGCGGCTCGAAAAATGCCTTTTTTCACGCGGCCCGGGATTTGCTTGACCGGACCTGAAAAACATTTATCTTTGGGAAGTTTGCGGTGACCGGCGGGCACATGACTCCCGGTCCCGGCGGTCCCGCACCCGCGTTCCCCACGCGCCAAAGGAATGGCCATGCTGGTCCTGTCGCGAAAAAAAGACGAAAGCATCGTCATCAACGACAACATCACGATCGTCGTGGTGGAGATTCGGGGGGACAAGGTGCGGCTCGGAGTCGAGGCGCCGAAGGAGGTGCCGGTGCACCGCCGGGAGGTCTTCGACGCGATTGCCCGGGGCGAGTCGATCGACGAACCGCCGCTGCCGAATGCGGCCCATCAACGCGGCCACGACCGGGACCACGACCGAAGCCTCGAGGAACGCTCCTCCGAAGCCCAGCCCTGACCGGGTCGTGGCCGACTTTTCCCCGCGTGCATGGTCGGTTACGATCGATGGGGTATCGTGTCGGTAACGGGATCCGGATACCAGTCCGCGATGTTCGTTGTTTCTCACCCGTCCTGTTCTCCACCCGTTCGCAGGTTGCACGCGGCCCCATCGTCTAGAGGCCTAGGACATCGCCCTTTCACGGCGGTAACCGGGGTTCGAATCCCCGTGGGGTCAGTTTCCTTCCTGGATCGCGTTCAACCTCGCCATGATGCCGGCCCCATCCGACCGAGAAGGCGAACGTCCGTCCGCGTATGACGCGGTGCTGCTCGTCTCGTTCGGCGGGCCCGATGGCCCGGAAGACGTGCTCCCGTTTCTCGAGAACGTGCTCCGGGGGCGGAACGTTCCCCGCGAGCGGATGCTGGAAGTCGCCGAGCACTACCAGCACTTCGGCGGCCGAAGTCCGATCAACGAGCAGAACCGGGCCCTGCTCGCCGCCCTCCGTCAGGAACTCGACCTGCATGGGCCCCGGCTGCCGATCTACTGGGGCAACCGTAACTGGCACCCGCTGCTCACCGACACGCTCCGCGAGATGGCCGACGCCGGTGTGCGCCGGGCAATCGCCTTCGTGACCAGCGGCTTCAGCAGTTACTCCGGCTGCCGGCAGTACCGGGAAAACATCGCGGCCGCCTGCCAGCCGCTGGGTGATCGCGGGCCGCTGGTCGACAAGATTCGGGTGTTCTTCAATCACCCCGGGTTCGTCGGCCCGATGGCCGCCAACGTCCGGTCGGCGTTATCCCGGTTTCCCGAGGCGGAGCGGGCGAACGTGCCCGTGTTGTTCACCGCCCACAGCATTCCGACGTCGATGGCGGACGGCTGCCGCTACGTCCCCCAGCTCCGCGAGTCGTGCCGTCTCGTCGCCGAGCGAGCCGGCGTGTCGAACTGGAGCCTCGTGTTCCAGAGCCGGAGCGGTCCGCCGTCGCAGCCCTGGCTGGAACCCGACGTCTGCGACGCGATCCGCCACCTGCACGCCGCGGGCGGACGGCGGCTGGTGATCGCCCCCATCGGTTTCATCTCCGACCACATGGAGGTCCTCTACGACCTCGACACCGAGGCGGCCGAGCTCTGCACCAGCCTCGGCATCGACATGGCCCGCGCAGCCACGGTGGGCACGGCGCCGGAGTTCGTGTCGATGGTCCGAGAGTTGATCGCGGAGCGGGCCTGGAGCCTGCCCGACCGGGGTGCGATCGGCCTGCTGCCGGCCAACCACGACGTCTGCCCGATCGACTGCTGCCCTGCGCCGGTCCGCCCCGCGGCTGCGGCCGGTGCCGGCGGCCGCCCCGCCTCGCGGTGACGACCGCGCCGTGACCATGCACGCCGCCCCCCCGTCGCACGTTCCCGGCCTCGTGACCGACCGGCAGTGCGTCGTCCTCGTCCACGGCTATCTCGCCAACACGTTGCTGCTGGCGATGCTCGCCCGCCGGCTCCGCGTGCGCGGCTACCGCACGGATTGCTGGGGCTACCGGAACATGTGGAGTTCGATCCGGGTGCTGGCCGACCGGTTCGCGGGCAGCCTTGCCGCACTCGATGCCGACCCCGGCATCGACCGCCTGCACCTCGTGACGCACAGCATGGGGGGCATCGTCGGCCGGGCGGCGCTGGAGCGTTATCGGCCAAGGAAACTGGGCCGCTTCGTGATGCTGGCGCCTCCCAATCGCGGCTCCTTCGTGGCCACGGCCATGGCGGGCAGTTTCGGCCGCGTGCTCAAGCCCGTCGCCGAACTGTCGACCGCTTCCGACAGCATGGTGAACTCGTTGCCGACGCCCGCCGACGTGGAGATCGGCGTCATCGCCGCGGCGCACGACGCGCTGGTGTCGTCGGAGAGCACCCATCCGGACGTTCCGCACGATCACGTGACGCTCCCCACGTGGCACACCGGGCTGCTCTTTCGCCGTGACACAGCCGACCTCGTCGCCGACTTCCTCGCCACCGGCCGGTTCCCGGAACGGTCGGCGGTCGGCGAGGCCGGCGGGTCGGCCAAGGCCGCTGCGCTCCGGCAGGATGCACCACGGGAGACCGGGGCGTGAACGCCGCTCCCCGCCCCCTCGGATCGTCGCCGGTGTCCGTCGGCCCCCTCGGCCTCGGCTGCTGGCCGCTGGCCGGCATGACCCGTGCCGGCGTCACGCCGGCAGCCGCCGTGGCCACCGTTCGCGCTGCGATCGACGCCGGCATCACCCATCTCGACACCGCCTACTGCTACGGCGAGCAGGGGGAAAGCGAGCGGGCCATCGCCGCCGCGATCGCCGGCCGCCGTGGCTCCGTCGTGCTGGCGGGCAAGTGCGGGATTCACTGGGTGGCGGACGCTTCGGCCACGCCGCCGCGCCGGCAGGTCGTCGACGGCCGGCCGGAGCGGCTGCGGGCCGAGGTCGCCGAGAGCCTCGGCCGCCTCGGCACCGATCACTTCGACCTTCTCTACCTGCACGCGCCCGACCCGCGGGTGCCGATCGAGGAGTCGGCGGGGGAACTCGCCCGCCTGCTCGCAGCCGGCACGACCCGGGCCGTCGGCCTGTCGAACGCCACGGTCTCCCAGCTCGAGCGGTTCGCCGCCGTCTGCCCGCTGGCCGCCTGCCAGATGCAGTTCAACATGCTGCAGCGACAGATCGAGGCGGACGTGTTGCCCTGGTGCCGAGCGCACGACGTGGCGCTGGTCGCCTACTGGCCGCTGATGAAGGGGCTGCTCGCCGGGCAGATGCGCCGCGGCCAGGTGTTTCCGGCCAGCGACAGCCGGCACAAGTACCCGATCTTCAACGGCGCCGAGTTCGACCGCAACCTCGATTTCATCGATGCGCTGCGGCCAATCGCTGCCCGGCTCGGCTGCCGGCTGGCCGACCTCGTGCTCGCTTGGACGGCGGAGCAGCCGGGGATCACGAACGTGCTCTTCGGCGCGACGGCGCCGGAGCAGGTCGCGGAGAATGCCCGGGCACTGGCCTGCGAACTCGACCCGCAGGCCCGTGCCGACATCGCCGCGGCCATCCGGGGGCGGGGATTCGTCGCTGGCCGGCAGCCCGCCTGATCGGGTCGCAGCCGGGTGCGAAGACCGTCGCAAAACCTGTCGGGCGGCGCCAGGCCGAAGCCCATCAGGCGGCCCCGACCGGCTCGGGCTGCAGGGCCGCCACGCTGACGTACGCCTGCCGCGCCTCGAGGCAGACGCGACGGAACGACTCGGGCCGGCTGACGCCCGGAAGCCGCAGGGTCTCCACGGGGCCGCGGCGGAAGACGAGGTCGCCGGCCGCGTACCATTCCTGGCCGGGATGCACCTCCAGATCGATCGCATCGAAGCGGTCGAGATCGACGTACTGCTGCACGCGGGGATTGATCCCCTGCTCGACGATCACCCTGCGGTTCGTGAGCCGGTACCGCCGGATCGCCCACGGCAGTCGCAGCGACAGGTAGAGCATGAGCCCGAGCGGGATCGTGGCCAGCAGGGCGAGGCGGCCGACCGACAACGGCCCCACGCCCCCCTTGATCCTGTACAGGCGGCCGAGCGCCTGCCCGAGACCGATCGAAGCGACGGACGGCCAGACGGTCATGACCGTCGCCTCGGCGACCGCCGGGGGGACCACGCCGGAAATCATCTGTCCAGCCATCGTTGTCCAGCCATCGTTGAATGCTCGCTGCGAACCGCACACGCAGGCCAGACGACATCCATCACGTCCGAACCCGAACACGAATGCGTATCGTACCTGCCCAGCCTGCCGGGGGAAGGCCCGGCGACCGAGCCGCTACTTCGGCGGCTGTCCGCCCACCTTCCGCCGGCAGGTCACGACGACCGTGCCCGCCTCGGCCTGTGCGTCCGCCACAGCCCAATCGGCAGGCGGCTGGCCGCCGGCAGACGCCGCGGTCGTATCCGGCAATTGCTCGCGCAACAGCGGCCAGGCTTCGTCGATCCTCAGCCCCATGCCGTGCGTGTGCCCGAGGGCATCGGTCCTCGGCAACGGGGCCTCGAGGCCGACGAGATGTCCGTTGCGATCGACGATCGGGCCTCCTCCCGGCCCGCGGGCCACGGCGCCACGATGGAAAAAAACCGCGGGGCCAGCGCCGGGGACCGCGGCGACGACGCGGCCGCGCACCGGCCTGGCCGGGCCCCGCCCCCGGCCATCCGCGGGCTGCCCCCAGATCGTCACCTCCGTGCCCGCCACCGGCCCCTGGGCCGCGACGGGGAGCGGCTTCGCGATCAGGCCGTCGCAACGGAGCAGGAACAGGCCGAAGTCGCCGTTCGCTGCCACCTCGCGGGCTGCCAACTGGCGGCCGGGCGCGGTCGGGTCCGCGACGAGGATCTCGGTCGCCTCGCGCACGAGCGGCAGCGTGGTGAGCAGGAGGCCGTCGCCGACCACGGCCGCCTCGCCAGTCTGGATCTCCGCGATCCACTCCGGCGGTTCCGCGAGTTGCTGGGCAAGATCGGCGACGTTCAACGTTCCCTTGGCCGCGGAGATCGGCTGGCCGGACGGCGACTTGAATTTGAGATTGATCACCGGCCCGGGCGCGAGCGGCTTGAGCGACGGATGCCGGAGCACCGCACGGTAACAGTCGTTGAGCTCAGCGAGCAGCTTCTCCGGAAGCTTCGGCCGCAGGCTGGGCGCCTCGCGGATCAGCAGGCCCAGGTTGTCGGCGATCACCTGGTCGTCCACCGCCAACTCGGCCGCGCGGACGAGATGCGACACGCCCCCGGCGTACTTTCCCGCGACCATCTCCGCGAGCCCGAGGTCGTTCAGGGCGTGGATGTTGTCGGGCTCGCGGCGCACCGCCTCGGTGAAGAATTCGGTCGCTTTCACGAGGTTTGGCCCGGCGTCGCCGGGGATCTTCGGCTTGAGCAGGAAATAACCGAGCCCGAGCACCAGTTCGGCCGCGGCGAAATCCGGATCGAGCCGGCTCGCCTTCTCGAGCTCGTCCTCGGCCAACGTCCAGTTGCCGAGCCGGATGACCTCGATCGCATGCAGCAGCTGATCCTGCGCCGCCCGACGGGCCTGCGCCCGCTGCTCCGGAGGCACCCATGCATCCCCCATCCGCACCCGCTTCTCGTCCGCTCGCTTCGACCACTCCGCCAGTCGCGTTGCAGCCGCCTGCCTGTCATCGGCCGTCAGCTCGGGAGCCGAGCCCAGGTGCAGCCAGTACGCCTTCAGGGCGTCGGCCGCGGTCCGACACCAGATGGCGTCTGTCTCCACCCCTTTGAGCGACTCCGGCACCGCCAGCGTCACGCGGCCGGTCGGGCCGCGCACGGAGAGGGCGCCCGATGCGACCACCGGCGGTCGCTTCCCTTCGCCCCGCCCCCGCACCAGCTGCCGATCCACCTCCGCCAGCGCTGCCAACGGCACCTCGATGCGGCTCCTGTCGGGGAGTTCGATGACCGCGACCGACTCGTTTCCCGACTTGAGCCCAACGAACGCGCCGTTCACCTGCCAGACCCGGTCCTCGCCGCTCACCGACGAGCCGACCAGGCCCACCACCAGTGCGACCATCCGGTAGAAATCCCGCATCGCCTGCGCTCCTTCACGCGAACCTCCGCCCCGCGATGGCACGAAGTGGCGGCCCGTCTCACGCGGCAAGTGTAGCGGGTCTGCGCATGAAAAACCCGCCTGGGGCTCGACTGGCCCCAGGCGGGTCACGTGATCTTTTCGATCCGGCAGCCTTGCCGATCACCGGACGAATCCGGAACCGGCCGATCTCTTTTGGCTGGCAACACGATCGCCTCCACATTCAGTGTCGCCGGATGCAGCGGGCCTTTCGACCCTGACTGACATCCTGCTCACTGATGGCCTCCGCGGACACTGGTCAAGCCAGATCCGGTTTGGCATTTTCCTTTAGAAAGGAGGTGATCCAGCCGCAGGTTCCCCTACGGCTACCTTGTTACGACTTAGTCCCAATCGCAGAGTTCATCTTAGGCGCCTGGCTCCTTGCGGTTACCTCAGCGACTTCGGATGCCCCCCACTTTCGTGGCTTGACGGGCGGTGTGTACAAGGCTCAGGAACACATTCACCGCGGTATGCTGACCCGCGATTACTAGCGATTCCAGCTTCATGTAGGCGAGTTGCAGCCTACAATCCGAACTAGGGAGCGTTTTTTGGGATTTGCTCGACCTCGCGGCTTTGCTTCCCTTTGTGCGCTCCATTGTAGGACGTGTGCAGCCCTAGTCATAAGGGCCATGAGGACTTGACGTCATCCCCACCTTCCTCCGGCTTAACGCCGGCGGTCTCTCTAGAGTCCCCGACTTTACTCGCTGGCAACTAGAGACAAGGGTTTCGCTCGTTAAGCGACTTAACGCGACATCTCACGACACGAGCTGACGACAGCCATGCAGCACCTGTGTATGTTCCACCCGAAGGCGTGGCCCTACTTTCATAGGGTTAATCCATACATGTCAAGACTAGGATAAGGTTCTTCGCGTAGCCTCGAATTAAGCCACATCCTCCACCGCTTGTGTGAGCCCCCGTCAATTTCTTTGAGTTTCAGCCTTGCGACCATACTCCCCAGGCGGAGCACTTAACACTTTCGCTACGTCTGAAAGGCTATGGAGGACCCTTCAAACAAGTGCTCATCGTTTACAGCTAAGACTACCGGGGTATCTAATCCCGTTTGCTACCTTAGCTTTCGTGCCTCAGCGTCAGAAGAGACCCAGTAAGCCGCCTTCGCCACCGGTGTTCCTCAAGATATCAACGCATTTCACCGCTCCACCTTGAGTTCCGCTTACCTCTGTCTCCCTCGAGCACGGGAGTTTTGAATGCAATTCCCCAGTTGAGCTGAGGGCTTTCACATCCAACTTTCCGCGCAGCCTACGCACCCTTTAAGCCCAGTAATTCCGAGTAACGTTTGTACGGTTCGTCTTACCGCGGCTGCTGGCACGAACTTAGCCCGTACTTCCTCCTAGGATAGGTCAAGCAGGAGGGAGAACCCTCCTGCATTTCCTCCCCTACGACAGCGGTTTACAACCCGAAGGCCTTCATCCCGCACGCGGCGTCGCTCGGTCAGGCTTTCGCCCATTGCCGAAGATCCTCGACTGCAGCCACCCGTAGGTGTCTGGGCAGTGTCTCAGTCCCAATGACGCGGGTCGTGCTCTCACACCCGCTACCCATCGTCGCCTTGGTGAGCCGTCACCTCTCCAACTAGCTAATAGGATGCAGGCCCCTCCCGAGGTGGAATCACACCTTTGGTCCGAGGACATTATCCGGTATTACCTGCAGTTTCCCGCAGCTATCCCAGACCTCGGGGTAGGTACCTACATATTACTGTCCCTTTCGCCGCTGTCCCCGTATTGCTACGGTTCTCGCTCGACTTGCATGCCTAATCCACGCCGCCAACGTTCACTCTGAGCCAGAATCAAACCCTTCAATTGATTGGTTCGTCATGCCGCAGCCACCAAAGCGGCCGCGGCGTTGATTCGCCTGAATCTCGTGAAGAGATCCGATCTGTCTGATGATTAAATGGTTCGTGATCGTTCGGTCGGTTGCCCGACCGATCGGTCACTTGCCGGTCACGATCGCGTGCCGGCCGAAACCAAAAGAGATCAACTGCCGAATTGTCAAAGATCTGCCGTCGCGGACACCCGAAGGCGACCGCAGCGAGTCCCCAAGCATAGCAGGCTCGCCGGCCCCGTCAACAGGCCCGCAAGAATTGGTCCTGTGTCAGCCGGGGCCTCTACGTATCGGCCGGTCTTCCGGCCCGGTCCAGTCTTTACGGCGACCGCCCGCGGGTGGTTCGGAACCGTGGGTGGGCCAGCGGAAAGGCTATTTGGAGGCGTCGAGAACGAGCGGAATGTCGAGCGAATGCCCCTCGCGTCGCACGGTCAGCAGCACGTGCTCGCCCGGGTTTTTCGACTCCACGGCCGACAGGAAATCGTCCGCAGTCCGCACGGCCTGCCCCGCCACTGCGACGATCAAATCCGCTCCGGAACGATCGACCCGCTCGGTCTCCACCACAAACGGCCCTTGGCGGCGCCGTTCGCGCACCACGCGGAAGCCGCGGACCCCGGCCCGTTCGGCGGGACCGCTCGGCGTCAGCGAGGCGACGACGAGGCCGGCGTCCGACTGATGGACCTGGGCGATTCCGGCGTCCGGACGGATCACCCGGCCGCGGCTGATGAGCTGGGGCACGACGCGGGCGAGGGTTCCCACCGGAATCGCGAACCCGACGCCCGCGCTCTGGCCGGTGCGGCTCGCGATCGCGGTGTTCATGCCGATCAGCTTCGCGCCGCTGTCGAGCAGCGGCCCGCCGGAGTTGCCCGGATTGATGGCCGCGTCGGTCTGGATGATCGACTTGATCGTCCGGTCCGTCCGCGTCCGCATCGGGAGCGACCGATTGAGGCTGGAGATGATTCCCGTCGTGAGCGTGCGCTCGAGGCCGAACGGATTTCCGATCGCGAACACGCGCTGCCCGACCCGCAGATCGTTGGACGTGCCGAACACCACCGGCTGGAGCAGGTCGGCCGGCGCATCGACCCTCAGCACCGCGACATCGGTCTCCGGATCGGCCCCGACGAGCGCGGCCGCGTGCGACGACCCGTCGAAGAGCAGCACCTGGATCTCCTTGGCACCGTCCACGACGTGAAAGTTCGTCAGCACGTGCCCGCGCTTGTCGAGGACGATACCCGACCCGGCACCATCGGAAGGGACCTCGATCAGCAACAGCCCGGTGGCCACCGTGGACTTCGTGTTGATGTTCACGACACTCCGGTTGACGGCCTCGTAGACGGCGATGTTCGTCCGCTCCTCGGGCGCGAAGGCACGGCCGGGATCGGTCGCCCCCCCTTCCGGCCGCACGGCGGTCGCCGGGGGCTCGGCGCCGGCCGCGGCACCGAGGGCGATGACGAGCCAGCAGAACGCCCCCGCCCGACACGGTCCCCGCGCTGCCGGCCAGAGTGGCCCCGCCCCCCCTGCCGAGCCTTGAGTCACCTGCCTGGATCGATGGTGCATGACGTGCCTCGCCCGTGGATCGCCCCCGGTTCGCCGTGCGCGCAGGCCGCCGGTCTGATCACGGCCGGGCGGCCACGATGCGGGCCGGGGCGTGAATTATTCCTCCCTGACGGGGAAGTCCCAATACCGAAACCCGGAAATCGCGACCGCGGGCTTTGCCACCTTCGCGGTTTCCAAGCCCGAATCGATGTTGGCGTGCGCGAGCCGGGAAAATATGCTTGTGGATGGCAGACCGTTCGTTTCCGCCCTGGAGCGCCCCCGATGACCTCCCCCAGCCTCCGCGTCCTGCCGTGTCTCGCGATCGCCTTCGCCTACACGATCCCACGTGCCGCGCATGCAGCAGACCCGGTCGCTTCGATCTCCTTCGTGGAAATGGCCGAGCAGGCCCCTGCCGCCCGTGACGCGGACCCGACCGCCGCGGGCATCAGCGCCGTCGGCGTCAAGGCAGCCGCTGCCGCGGCTGCGCGGCCGACGGACATCCTCGTCCTCTTCGACACGTCCGCCAGCCAGATGGGGGACTTTCGCCGCAGCGGCATCGACGCGCTCTCGGCCCTGCTGGACGCGGCCCGGCCCGGCGATCGCTATGCCCTCGCCGCCATCGATGTCGAGTGCGTCCCGCTGGGCAAGGATTTCGGCCCGGCCCGCGGCCCCGAGATGACGCGGGCGCTCCAGTCGCTCGCCGCCCGCACGCCGCTCGGCTCGACCGACCTGGTGCGCGGCCTGCTCAAGGCGGCGGAACTTTTTGCTCCCGGCGATCGGCCGCGGGTCGTCGTCTATATCGGAGACGGTCCGGGCGTCGACGGTGTCGAGCCGGCCGAGTTCGCCGCGGCCCTCGACACGCTTCGGGCGCGGCGGATCGCCGTGACCAGTCTCGGCATCGGCCCGCAGATCAACTGGCCCCTGCTCGCCGCACTCGGCCACGCCACGGGCGGCATGCTCGTCATCCCCGGCGAGAACCACGAAGCGAAGGCGGCTGGCACGCGAACCGGCAGCCTGGCCGTGCAGGCCGTGATCTGGCCCGAGGATTCCGCCCTGGGCGCGGCTGGCAAGGCCGCTCTCCGCATGCTGCCGTCACGGCTGCCCCCCCTGCGTTCCGACCGCGAATCCATCCTGCTCATCGAGGGGCCTGTCAAGGATGCAATGCTGTCGTTCGCGGTCGATGCGGACGGCGCCAGAAAGCCCGTCCAGCTGACGCTTCCGGCTCCGGTCGTCTCGCCGGACAACGCCTTCCTCGGCGAGCTCGCCCGCAACGCGCGGGAGACCGACGGCATCTTCCTGCCGATCCTCGGCCGCGAAGGCCTGTCGCTCACGCGCGCCGCGATGGTCGGCGAGGCGGCGACGTTGGCCTTGCTGTCGCGGCAGGCCGAGGCCGCCGGCTCCCATGCCTCGGCGGTCCGCCTTGCCGAGGCATCCTTGCGGCGCGACCCCGACAATCGCGTTGCGGGGATCGTCCGCACCGTCGCCCAGAAGCGGGCAGGGGACGCGCCCCCACCGCCGGCGCCGGCGTTCGATGTGCCCCAGGGCAACGGCGAGCTCGCCGAGCTCGAGGCGATGCGCCGCGTGCGCGGCCAGCAGTTGGAGCGGGAGACGGCCGTGCGGATCCGCGATGCCCGGCAACTGCTCACCACCGATCCCGAGCGGGCCCGCAGCGAGCTCAAGGAGGCCCAGGACCGCGTCCGCCTCGACCCGGACCTCGATGCCACCGCCCGCACCACGCTGCTCGCCCACCTGGAAGCCCGCATCCGCGAGGCCAGCGTGCGGGCCCAGGAGAAGCTCGACCGCGACCTCGCGACAGAACGGAGCACCCGTATCGGCAGGGAGCGTGCCGAGCTCGTCCGCGATCTCGACCGCCGCGAGGCCAAGATCAAGCAGCTGATGGACCGCTACAACGCCCTCGTCGAGGAGGGGATCCGGATCGGATACCACCAGGCGGAGCGCTACCCCGTGGTCGTCAACGGGGAGGCCGTGATCGGCGGCGAGGAACCGACGCTCGCATTCCGACAGGCGGACCGCGTCGTCGGCGAGGAGATCGCCCGCGAGACCGGCGACATCTACGCCAACTATCCGATCCCGATGACGGCCCGGGTCGTCGGACGGACCGCGCCGTTGGTCGCCAGGATCCTCGACTACGACGCCGAGAACACCCGAGTGAAGCGCGACCAGGAACGGGGCTTCATGGACTGCCTGCATCTGGTCGACGTGGCGGCGATCCCGTTCCCCGACGAGCCGCCGATCATCTATCCCGACGCGGCCCGGTGGCGCGAGATCACGAAGAAGCGGCAGCGCTGGAAGTCGGTCGACCTCGCCAAGCCGGGCAGCGCCGAGGAGAAGATCTACGAGTCGCTCTCCAGGAAGCTCGACCAGCCGCTGGAGTTCGTGGAGAACCCGCTCCGCGACGTCCTGAAGACGATCGGTGACGCATCCGGATTGAACATCCAGATCGACCAGAAGGCGCTCGACGAGGCGGGCATCGATCCGGAGACGCAGGTCTCCCGGACGGTCTCGGGAGTCACGCTGCGGTCCGCCCTGCGGATCATCCTCGGCGATCTCGACCTGACCTACATCGTCAAGGACGAGGTGCTGAAGATCACCACCAAGGACAAGGCGGGCGAGGAACTGATCGTGAAGGTTTATCCCGTCGCCGACCTCGTGCTGCCGGTCAACCCGCAGAGTGGCGTCAACCCGTTCCAGATGGGGGGCGGCCTCGGCGGTGCCGGAGGCGGCATGGGCGGTGGCATGGGTGGTGGCATGGGCGGCATGGGTGGCGGCATGGGTGGCATGGTGATGGGAATGGGCGGGATGTGCTGGGTGGCCCGCGAGGTCTACGGGCCTCACGATCCGCGCTGGCTCGTGTTCCGTGGCTGGATGACGTCGGAGGCACCGCGCTGGCTTCACGACCTGTATGCCGCTCACGGCGCGTCGTTCGCCGACTGGCTCCATGGCCGTCCGGCCGCCAGGCACGGCGTGCGGCTCCTCATGGACCTCGTGGTCGTGCCGCGCATGGCGAACGTCGACGTCGCCAGCGGGCAGTTCCAGGTATCCGGCGCGGCGCAGCACCTGGCCCGTCGTGAAAAGCCGGCGCTTGCCCCCGGGGCAGCCGGCGTGCCCGCGGCCCCCGCCGCCGATGAGCAGGAAGAGCGCGTTGTCGCGGAGGCGATCGGCCTGCCGGCCAGCGTGCTCGACGCGACCGACATCCAGACGGCCCTCCGCGACTACCTGGCCGCAGCGGCCAAGCAGGATGCCGCTCGACAGGCCGCCGCCACGAAGGAAGACAAGCCGAACGCTGATCGCGAACTGCGGCGCTGCCTGGCCCAGATGCGGAACTCGGCAGCCTGGCTCGGTTCCCAAGAGCAGTACGCTCGGGCGGCCGACCTGATTTCGGCCGCGATCGGCGCTGGCCATGCAGAGCCGTGGATGTACGAGGCCCTCGCCCTGTCGATGGAGGCCGCGGGGAGGCCCCGCGGCGACGTCGAACGGGTGCTGCTCTCCAGCGCCGATCTCGCAGGCAGTCCGGCAGATCTGGTGACGCTCGCCCGGTACATGGCCCGGCTGGGCTTTTCCGAGCAGGCGATCCGCGTCTGTCGGCGGATCATCCGCATCGAGCCGACCAACCGGGAGGCCTATGCCCTGGCGATGACGCTGGCCGCCAAACGCGACGACGTGGACACGCTCCTCTGGGCCTGCCCCGGCGTCCTGGCCCACGAGTGGCCGGTCGCCGAACGCGACATCGCCGTCCGTGCGGGCCGGATCGCGAAGGGCACGATCGCCGCCCTGGAAAAGGCCGGGCGCAAGGAGGAGGCGGCCGCGCTCAAGGCCGCCGCCGACAAGGCGCTGGTCCGCGATCTCGTGGTGGAGGTATCGTGGACCGGCGATGCCGATATCGACGTCTTCATCGAGGAACCTTCGGGATCGGTCTGCTCGCAGTCGATGCCCCGGACCCTGGCCGGCGGCGTGCTCCTCGCCGACGAGGCCGCGGGGACTGACGGCAGCGGCAAGACGCACAAGGAGCGATATGTGGTCGCCGAAGCGTTCCCGGGCCAGTACAAGGTCCTCGTGCGCCGCGTCTTCGGCACTGTCGCCGCCGACACCGTCACGGTGAGGACGACCGTGCGGGCGCGGGCCGACAACGAGGAAACGAAGACGTCGCCGCTCCGGCTGGCCGGCAACGAGCAGCTCCTCACGATCGAGCTTCCTGATGGGCGCCGTCGTGCACCGCTCTTCGACGCCCAGATCGCGCAGGACGTGGTCGTGCAGCAGCACGTCACCAAGACCGTCCTCGCCCAGCAGTTGAACTCGCTCTCCGATCCCGCGGTCGTGTCCTCGATGTACGACGGACCGCGGGCGGCGCCGCGTCCCGGCGGGCCGGGCTTTCCCGGCTTCGGCAGGAACGGCGCCGTCGGCTACCAGCCGCAAATCTCCGTGTTGCCCGAGGGTGTGAACCTGTTCGCACGGGCCGTCATTTCCGCCGACCGGCGCTACGTCCGCGTGACCGCGACGCCGTTGTTCTCGGGGGTCGGTCAGGTCCAGTCGTTCGGTGGCGGTGGCGGCGGCGTCGCGGCGGGTGGTGGCGGCGTTGCGGCTGGCGGCGGCGTTGCGGCTGGCGGCGGCGTTGCGGCTGGCGGAGGCGTCGCAGCGGGTGGCGGCGTCGCGGCGGGTGGTGCTGGTGGGCCTGGGGGGGCTGTCGGCGGCGGGGCCGGCGCTGCCGTTGGTGGCGGTGCCGGAGCGGCAGTCGGAGGTGGTGCTGGGGCCGCCGCAGGGGCCGGAGTCGGCGTTGCTGCAGGGATTTGCTGGGTGGCCCGCGAGGTCTACGGCGACGACAGCCCGCGCTGGATCGTGTTCCGGCATTGGCTCGTCACCGAGGCGCCGCGGCCGCTGCACGACCTGTACGTCGCCCACGGCCAAGCCTTTGCGGCCTGGATCCATGACAAGCCGCTCGCCAAGGCGGTGATCAGGTCCGCGATGGACCGGGCGGTGGACGGCGTCCTCGCCCGCGCGGCGGTGTCATGCCCCGATTCGGAGTGATCCTCGCCGCGGCCGGCCAAAGCAGCCGGTTTGGCAGCGCTGCCTACAAGAAGCCGTTCGCGCCATTGGCCGGGCGGCCGGTCTGGCTGCATTCGGCGGAGAAGTTCCTCGACCGCGACGACGTCAAGCAGTTGGTGGTGGTCGTCGCGCCGGAGGATCGCGAGGCGTTCGTCGACACGTTCGGCGCCAACCTGGCGTTCATGGGGATCACGCTCGCCGAGGGGGGCGCGCAGCGGGCCGACTCGGTCCGCAACGGCCTGGAGAAACTGCGGCCGGAGATCGACATGGTCGCGATCCATGACGCCGCCCGCCCCTGCCTCGCCCAGGCCTGGATCGACCGCGTGTTCGCGGCGGGCGTGCGCGACGGTGCCGCGACCTTGGGAATCCCCGTCGTCTCCACGTTGAAGCGGGTCGGAGCCGACGGCACGATCCTTGAAACCGTCGACCGCACCGGCCTCTGGGAGTCGCAGACGCCCCAGGTCTTCGCCCGCGACCTGCTGGAGCGGGCATTCGCGGCCCGGCGCGACGGACAGCCGACCGACGAGGCGCAACTGGTCGAATCGCTCGGCCAGCGAATCACGATGGTCCCCGGATCACCGATCAACCTCAAGATCACCTCCCCCGACGACCTCCGTCTCGCCGAGAAGGCGCTCGGAGCGCTCCCCGCGCCGAAGTTCTCCGGCCCGGCCCACCCCTTCGCCGGCGACGACGTCTGGAGATAGCCACGGTCATGCGCACCACATCCGACCTGCTCGCCGAGTTCGAGGCCCGGGGCCTCGTCCAGCAATCGACCGACGCCGGCGCCCTGCGAGCCTGGCTGGCGACGTCGGGCCGGCGGGTCTACGCCGGCTTCGACCCCACGGCCGACAGCCTCCACGTCGGCCACCTCGTGGCGATCGTGCTGCTGCGCCGCGTCGCCGCCGCCGGCCACGAGCCGGTGGCCCTCGTCGGCGGCGCCACCGGGATGATCGGCGATCCGAGCGGCCGCAGCGAGGAGCGGTCGCTGCTCACGGCAGACGAACTGGCAGCCAACATCGCCGGCGTCGAGCGGCAGATCCGCGGCCTGCTCGGCGACGTCGGCCGCACCGTGCACGTCGTGAACAACGCCGACTGGATGCGCGGCGTCGGCTTCCTCGACTTCCTGCGCGACGTCGGCAAGCATGTGCCGCTCGGGCAGATGCTCGCCAAGGACTCGGTCCGCAGCCGGCTGGAGCGGGAGGGGGGCATCTCGTTCACCGAGTTCAGCTACATGCTCCTCCAGGCCTGGGACTTCGTGCACCTCTCCGACGCCCTCGACTGCCGGGTGCAGATCGGCGGCAGCGACCAGTGGGGGAACATCACGGCCGGGATCGAACTCGGTCGGCGGCTGCGGTCGCGCGACCTGCACGGCATCACCTGCCCGCTGCTCACCAAGGCCGACGGCACGAAGATGGGGAAAACGGCCGCCGGCGCGATCTGGCTCGACCCGCGACGGACGAGCCCGTACCGCTTCTACCAGTACTGGATCAACCTCGACGACGCCGATGCCGGCCGCTGCCTGCTGCGGCTCACGGAACTTCCCCTCGAGGAGATTCGCGACCTCGACGCGCTGCGGGCCGCCCACCCCGGCGCCCGCGACACGCAAAAGCGACTGGCGGATGAGCTGACCCGGCTCGTCCACGGCGCTGCGGGGCTCGCCGCCGCCCGCCAGGCGACGGAGATCTTCTTCGGCGCCGAGATCGCGAGCCTCGACGACGCGGCCTTGGCAGAAATCTTCGCCGACGTCCCCAGCCACACCTTCCCCCGCGCGGTCCTCGACGCCGGCCTGCCGCTCGTCGAGGCCCTCAAGGCGACGGGCCTGGCGCCGTCGGCAAGCGCCGCCCGGCGCACGATCGAGCAAGGAGGCGTGGCGGTCAACAACCGGCGCGTCGCCGACGTCGGCCATCGGCTCACCGGCGCCGACCTTGCCGGCGCGACGACGCTCGTGCTCCGGTCGGGAAAGAAGTCGTATGCCCTCGCCCGCTTCGGCTGACCGGCCGCGTCCCGGCCGGCAGCGTCAGCCGCCACAGTAGTCGATGGCCCGGGCGATCTCGCTCTTCAGGTCCTTCCGCGCCACGATTCGGTCGATGAACCCGTGCTCGAGGAGGAACTCACTCGTCTGGAAACCCTTCGGCAACTCCACCCGAATCGTGGCCTTGATCGTCCGCGGCCCGGCGAAGCCGATCAGGGCCCGCGGCTCGGCGAAGCACAGGTCGCCGAGCGACGCGAAACTGGCGGCCACGCCCCCCATCGTCGGATTGGTGAGCACCGAGATGAACAGGCCTCCGGCCTGCGCGTAGCGGGCCAGGGCCGCAGACACCTTGGCCATCTGCATCAGCGACAGGATGCCCTCGTGCATCCGGGCTCCGCCTCCGGAGGCACTGATGATGATCAGCGGCAGCCGCTCGACGGTCGAGCGTTCCACGAGCCGCGTCAGCCGCTCGCCGACGACGCTCCCCATCGACCCCATGATGAACGACGAGTCGGTCACGCCGCAGGCCACGCGGCGGGCCCGGATCATCCCGCTGCCGGTGAGGGCCGCATCGGACAGGCCTGTCCGGCGCTGTTCGGCGACGAGCCGCTCCACGTAGGGCTTCTTGTCACGGAAGCCGAGCGGGTCGGTGGGATGGAGGTTGCCATCCCATTCCTCGAACGTGCCGGCGTCGAGGAGTTGCTCGATCCGCTGTTGTGCCGAGACGTACCAGTGATAGTCGCACCGCGGGCAGACGTTGAGGAGTTCCTCGGCCTCCTTGCGGTAGATCGTCGCCCCGCAGCCGCCGCACTTCAGCCACAGCCCTTCGGGCACGCCACGCTTTGGTCGCGGGCCGCCGCGGGCCGCCGCGTCGCGCCCGTCTGCCAGGCCCTTGTCTGCAGGCGCGTGCCGCGCCGCCTGAGAATCGCTTCCTCGTTCAGCGGGGGGCGCGGAGGTGCTGGGACGGCGTTCCATGCGGGACGAGGGGTGCGAGGATCGGGAGTCGGGGGAGGCCGCAGAGACCACAGTGTAGCCCGAACGCCCCCCGCCATGCTGCGCCGGAATCGACGGGCAAGTGGCCCGCGGCTGTTCGGACGGGGCGACTCAGAGCGCCTGGGCCCGACGGCGCCGTGTCGCCGCCCGCCACTGGGCCGCGATCGGGATCTCGACGGGGTTGTGCCGATCGGGATCGATGCCCCACAGATCCCCGAGCGGCGCGCCGGCGACCAGCCAGGCGACGATCCTGTCGAGCGGCGTCGGCACGATGAGCGCCACCCGACCGGAGGGGTGCCGCCTGACGAGTTTCTCCAGGGCCGCCGCCACTCGTTCGCAGGCCTCCTCGACGAGTTCGCCTTCGGGGGCGGCGACAGACCACGGGTTGTCCTGCCACTGGCGATGAAGCCGCGGCTGCTTCCGCCGGATGTCTTCGATCAGCATCCCCTGCCACAGACCCTGATCGAGATTTCGCAGCCGTGCGATGCGCTGCAGCGGCAGCCCGCAGGCGGCCGCGACGATCCGTCCGGTCTCGACCGCGCACGCGCTCGCCGCGGCATGGACAGCGTCGATGCCCCGGCCGGCCAGCCCCGCGCCGATCCGCTCGGCCTCGGCGATTCCGGCCGCGCAGAGCGGGATGTCGAGCGTGCCGCGGATGCGGCCCTGCACGTCGTAGTCGGTCGCGGCGGATCGGATCAGGATCAGGTGCTCGGGCATGTCGGCGGTGCAGGCTCCGGTGGTTTGAACATTCAGGCGGCGGCGCGGGCGATGCCCTCGAGGTCGGCGATCGCCCGGGCGTAGTCGGCCGAGCGGATCACGGCGCTGCCGGCCACGATCAGTTCCGCGCCGGCCGCTGCCACGGCGCCGACCGTCTCCACGCCGATGCCGCCATCCACCCCGATGCGGTACCGGCCGCCGGTCTGCCGGCGCCGTTCAGCGAGCCGGGCGATCCGTCCGACCGCCTCCGGATTGAACGGCTGCCCGCCGTAGCCCGGCTCGACGCTCATCACGAGGACGCCGTCACAGACGTCGAGCAGCGGCTCGATGCGTTCCACGGGGGTGCCGGGGCTGATCGCGAGATGGGCCCGCGGGCCGAGGGCCGCGATCGCCCGCAGCAGGGCCCGCGGGTCGGAGGTCGCCTCGACGTGGACCGTGATCACGTCTGCCCCGAGGCGGGCGTAGTCTGCGATGGACCGTTCCGGCTCCTCGATCATCAGGTGAACCTCGATCGGCACCCGGGCCGCCCGCCGAACCGCTTCGACGACCACCGGGCCGTAGGTCAACTGGGGCACGAATCGGCCGTCCATGACGTCGAGGTGAAGGGCCCTGGCACCAGCCTCCTCGAGCCGCTCGACCTCCCGGGAGAGGTGGCCGAAATCGCAGAGAAGCAGGGCGGGAAGCACGATCGGGCCGGGCGATTCGAGCACCGGCGGGGAGCCGGTCGAAGCCTGTGCTGACGGGGATTTCACGTGCCGTGGCTGCGCGGGAGGAGCGGCCGGCCACCATGCCGAACGCGATAACGGAGTCTACCATGGGCCCCGATCCGTGCCGCCGAAAAGCCCGTCGAAACGACTGACAACCGATTGTGCAGCAACATCTTACGAATCGGCGGCACCTCCTTCATGCAGCGACACGACAACCGTCCGACAACCGTCCGTGCCTGTCCCGTCCGTGCCTGTCCCGTCCGTGCCTGTCCCGTCCGTGCCTGTCCCGTCCGTGCCTGTCCCGTC
>Ga0208721_1000043_pt1 | contig 25913 bp, 19 predicted proteins | sample LakMenEpi17Aug10_FD_150705 | JGI IMG/M metagenome (GOLD analysis project Ga0208721, IMG submission 150705) | Freshwater microbial communities from Lake Mendota, WI - 17AUG2010 deep hole epilimnion (SPAdes) | ecosystem: Environmental > Aquatic > Freshwater > Lentic | place: Lake Mendota, Madison... | reverse complement strand
CGTCGTTTCGCATTCACCGCTTTAGTAGTAGTGGGCGATGGCAATGGCATGGTTGGTATTGGTTATGGCAAAGCACGCGAAGTGCCACAAGCAATCCAAAAAGCTGTTGAAGAAGCCAAAAAATCATTCTTCAAAGTTCCAAGAGTTCAAGGAACAATTCCTCACCCAATAACCGGTGAAGCAGCAGCAGGCATCGTGATGCTTAGACCTGCCTCTCCAGGAACAGGTGTAATTGCTGGTGGACCAGTGCGTGCGGTTTTGGAAGCAGCTGGAATTCATGACGTATTAACAAAGTCTTTGGGATCAGGAAATGCAATTAACGTGGTTCATGCCACAGTTGATGCATTAAAGAAACTTGAAAGACCAGAACAAGTTGCAGCAAGACGTGGACTACCTGTTGAACACGTTGTTCCTGCAGCAATCCTAAAAGCACAAGCTGCAGAAAAAGCTGGTGTTTAATATGTCATCTTTCAAAATTAAACAAATTAAGTCTTCAATTGGTGGCACAAAAATCCAATTAGAGACTTTAAAAAGTTTAGGTTTAGGAAAAATTGGATCCCAATCAGTTAAACCTGATCGCCCAGAATTTCGTGGAATGCTTAGAAGCGTTGCACACTTAGTAACCGTTGAGGAGGTTAAGTAACTCATGCCGATTAAAGTTCATCACCTTCGTCCAGCACCTGGTGCTAAAAAAAGTAAAACCCGTAAAGGTCGTGGTGAAGCAAGTAAGGGTAAAACTGCAGGTCGAGGTACCAAAGGATCTGGTGCTCGCCGCAATTATTCAGCCGCTTTTGAAGGTGGTCAGATGCCTTTGCATATGCGTTTACCAAAACTTCGTGGTTTCACACCACCTAACAAAATTAGATATCAGGTAGTTAACGTTTCTGATATTTCAAGATTGTTCCCACAAGGTGGCGAAGTTACTCCTGCATCTTTAGTTAAAGTTGGCGCAATTAGAAAAGGTCAACCAGTTAAAGTTCTAGGTTTTGGCGAAATTACTGTCAAAGTAACTGTTGTTGCTGACAAATTTAGTGAATCAGCAAGCAGCAAGATCGCCGCTGCAGGCGGATCAATTAAAGCTCTTTAGGAGTTTGTTTTGAACATAAATTTTGCGTGGTTAACTGATGCTTTTCGTACCCCAGATTTGCGACGCAAAATTTTGTTTACTCTTTCAATGCTTGCTCTTTATCGTTTCGGAGCTGCAGTTCCCACCCCTGGTGTTGACTATCCCGCAATTCAACAATGTGTTGAATTAGTTGAAGGAGATTCTCTTTACGGTGTCATTAACTTATTTTCCGGTGGAGCGTTACTGCAATTAAGCATTTTTGCACTTGGCATCATGCCCTACATCACCGCTTCCATCATTATTCAATTGTTAACAGTAGTAATTCCTCGTTTAGAAATGTTGAAAAAAGAAGGACAATCAGGCCAAGCAATCATTACCCAATACACCCGTTATGTGACTATTGGTTTAGGTCTATTGCAAGCAACATCAATTTTGGCTCTTGCTAGAACTCCAGGACAATTATTAAGAGGTTGTCCAAATGATTTAATTCCTAACCAAAGTTTACCTGTGATGATTTCAATGGTTCTAACAATGACTGCAGGAACTGCATTAGTGATGTGGTTTGGTGAATTAATTACTCAACGCGGTGTTGGTAATGGAATGTCACTCTTGATTTTTGCCTCTATTATTTCTTCAATTCCAAGTCAGTTTGCAGCGATTTTAACAATCAATGGACTTTTCACATTTATTGCCACTGCAGCTGTAGGAATCACAATTATTGTTGGTGTGGTTTTTGTGGAACAAGCGCAAAGAAGAATCCCTGTTCAATATGCCAAGCGAATGGTAGGTAGAGCCTCTTATGGAGGAACTTCTACTTATATTCCTTTGAAGGTGAACATGGCAGGAGTTATTCCAGTAATTTTTGCTTCTTCACTTCTCTATATTCCGTCATTATTAGTTCAGCTTTCTGCCTCACAAAGTCCTTGGGCACAATGGGTTTCTCGAAACTTTCAAAATGGAACTGAAGTTCCCTACGTTGTAACTTATGCATTGTTAATTGTTTTCTTTGCTTATTTCTATGCTTCAATCACATTTGATCCTAAAGAAGTTGCTGAGAATATGAAAAAATATGGTGGGTTTATTCCTGGCATTAGAGCTGGAAATCCAACTGCTGAATATTTGAAATATGTGCTTTCACGCCTGATGGCTGCAGGATCTACTTATTTAACGATTATTGCGGTAATTCCATTTATTGCTTTTGGAGCACTTGGAGTAGGAGACAGATTCTTATTCGGCGGTACCAGCTTGCTAATTATGGTTGGTGTTGGTCTTGACACTGTTAAGCAAATTGAAAGTCAATTACAACAAAGAAGCTACGAAGGCTTCATTAAACAAAATCCCACAATTTAATTAAATGCGCCTATTAATCATGGGCCCACCAGGTGCGGGCAAAGGCACACAAGCGGTAAGTATTTCAAAAACATTTAACATTCCTCATATTTCTACAGGAGATATTTTCCGAGAAAATATGAAGAAAGAAACCCCCCTTGGATTGGAAGCTAAAGCTTTTTATGATCAAGGTCTCTATGTTCCAGATGAAGTCACAAACAGAATTGTGGAAGACAGATTAACTTGGGATGATGCCAAAAATGGTTTTCTACTTGATGGCTATCCCAGAACTATTGATCAGGTGAATTTCTTGGATCAAATTCTTGGTAAGAATTCTCAAAAAATTGAAAAAGTTTTAGAATTAACAATTGATATTCCAGTTGTGGTGGGAAGACTACTTAAGCGTTCCCAAGAACAGGGAAGAATTGATGACACTAAAGAAGTAATCACTAAAAGATTAGATGTTTACGCTTCTTCAACAGCACCGCTGTTAGCTGAATACCAAAAACGGGGAATCTTACAAAAAGTTGATGGAATGGGTTCAGTTAGTGAAGTTGAAGAAAAGATTAAATCAGCTTTAGCTAATTAGTTTTTCCACTCAACAGGGATTTGCACTTCATTTCTTTTGAGAAATGAAGGTTTAAATGGTGGATCAAAACGGGCACTACGCCAATTATTATCAAAACCGATTTCAGAAATTGATTCTCTTAGAAGTGCATTTTTCAATAGTTTTATATTTTTCTCTAATTTTTCTTGCGAGTAATTGCCTGTGAATTTTAAACAAGCATAGAAAGCTTGAGGAAGTTGTTTAATTTCCACCTCTGCGTTTTTGGCAATAGGCAAGCTAGAAATATCCGAGCCACTTGGCATGACAAAAGAAATTTTCCATAAATTACTTTTCACTGGAACCTGAAGTACTGGGGCAGTCATAGAAATATTGTTTTGGGAAATGTAATTAAAAAGTGGCCTAAAACCATAACTTCCTGCAGTACTCATTGAGCCTTCAACATTAACTTCTGCAATGAAGCAAGACTCATAATCTCGAATTTCAAAATCAGAGAATTTCTTAACTACTTTGTATTTCTGTTTCTCTGTCATAGCTTTGTGAGAATTTCAGGACCATTTTTGGTGATAGCGATGGTGTTTTCCCAATGACTAGCAAATGATCCTTCACTAGAAACAACTGTCCATTCATCTTCCAGCACATGAACTTTATTGCTACCTAGAACCAACATTGGCTCAATAGCAATTGCCATACCTTCTACTAACTTTGGCCCAGTTCCTGCTTTGCCATAATTTGGCACACTTGGTGCCATGTGCATTTCTGTTCCAATGCCATGACCCACATAATCTTCCAGTATTCCAATTCTTAAGTCTGCGTGTGATCTAACAAAAGTTTCTATGGCAAAACCAATATCGCCAATATGTTTTCCAGGTTGAGCAGCATTTATTCCAACTTGCAGAGCTTGCTTTGTAATATCACTTAATTTCTGGTGCTCAGGCTTTACATTTCCGACAGAAATTGTAATAGCGGCATCTCCATGCCAACCATCAATTATTGCTCCACAATCAATACTTATTAAGTCTCCATCGTTAATAACTCTATTTTCATTTGGAATTCCATGCACAACTTCTTCATTTACTGAAACACAAATCACAGCAGGATAACCGTGATAGCCCAAAAATGAAGGATTAGCTCCTTCCATTTCCATAATTTTTCTAGCGATTAAATCTAATTCAAATGTTGTCATACCAGGTTTAACTTTTGATTCGATCTCTGCCAAACAAAGTGCAACAACTCGTCCGGCTTTTCGCATGATTTCAAATTGTTCGGGTGTTTTCAATTGAATTTGTGATTTATTAAACATTTGGCATTAATCTATCGTGAAATCTCTACCAAGGCTCTTCTGGTTCAAGCACTCTCCAGCAATACCAAGCCGCTATTGAACGATATGGAGCAAATGGGTTACCTAAAGGTTCCATTTGTTTCTCATTAGGCATTTCTTTTAGTCCGTGTGCAATTTGCCATCCTCTGCGTACGGCTAGATCACCAACTGGCCAAATATCAAGTCTGCCCAAGGTGAACATCAAAAACATTTCAGCTGTCCATCTACCAATTCCCCATTGAGAGCTAAGCATTTGTACTGCTTCATCATTTGTTGCATCGGTTAGATCGGCTAGATTAATTTCTTTATTTAGGTGAGCATTAGCTAAACCCTGGATTGTTTTAATTTTAGAGGCTGATAATCCTACCGAGCGTAATTCTTTTTCAGTTCGATTAGAAATTACTCGGGGAGTGATCTTATTGTTGGTTAGCTTTCTTACTCTTTGGGTAATCGTTGTCGCAGCCACCGCAGAGATTTGTTGGGCGATTACAGATCGGACAAGGGATTCAAAATATGAATTTATTGATGGTTCCTGTGGTTTCAAATTACATTTGCCACTTATTTCAACAAAGTGTTTAAGGTGAGGGCATATTGATTTGACTTGCTCAATGCCGTTTCGAAGGTGTGTTGAATGACTAACCATATGATTCCTAATCTATTTGATGTCAAAATAAGGTCATGTTGAAGAACTGGAATTCTCGCTCAATAACTTATCTTTTACTTGCCATAGCAGGATTGGTTGGAACTTGGTATTTTAATTTTTTGGCTATTCAGCAAGGCAGTAACTTTTTTGCAGATTGGTCTAGCACACCAGCGGTTTTATCTGCAACGACAGATTTATTTGTGTTGGCAACAGCAGCCAGTGTTTTTATATTCTTTGAAGGCAGAAGGCTTAAAATAAAGTACTGGTGGCTATTTATTCTAGGTTCTTTTATTACCGCAATTGCGTTTACCTTCCCACTATTTTTAGCAATAAGGGAAAGAAAAATACGTATTAAAGCTTAATAAGCGTAGGACTTAACTCTTTGTAGTAATGGAATCTTTACGCTTAAGACGGTTTCATCATCTTTACCTACAAGTTCAAATTTTAAACCAAGATCCTCGAACATGGAAAATCCAACTCCGGGAACAGAATTATCCTCATCACTAAGTTTTCCGTTATTGGAAATGACTAGCGATAATTCATCATTATCTAGATCAACAGAGGCACCGATTCTCACACTTGTTGCTTTTGAGTGCCTTAATGCATTTGAAATTGACTCAGAGATTATCTCCTCAACAGCGCTTCGTAGCCATCTATTATTTTCAAGAAACTGTTGAGAAGACTCATCAATTGTTATCCCTATATCAACCAACTGTAACCAGTTTTTCTTTAAGTTTTCTAAGATTGTTGGAAGTGGATAAGTTTCACTTTCTTTCCAAAGCACTAACATTTCAAGATCTTTAACAGCATCTTCACTGATTTTACCCAGTTCCGACGCAAGCTCTTCTTTAATTGCTGATGGAATGATTTCAGAATTTACGTCTTTCAGCCTATTTTCAATCAGTAATGTCGCAGCAGTAATTTTGCCTTGAATTCTTCCATGAATTGTATTCAAGAACATTTTTTGAATTTTTCTAACTGATTCAATCGATTCTCCGGTTTGGCTTCTAAGTTTCTCAATATCCCTAAGTAATCTTTTTTGTAATTCTCCATTTTCGCCTGTTAAGGCATAGACCAATCCAATGAAGACCATCATTACTAATGACCAAAGAGGCAGAAGGTAAGTCCAAAGTGGAAATGGAGTATCAGCAAAGCCGGCAGTTCTCCACAGAATAATGAATTGCAAGAGGAATCCATAAATCAAATAAACAATCTGAATAGAAAAAATCTGAGTCTTGTAATGAAACTTATATAATTTTGGTCTGAGATATTTTTGTGCTGGAAAGAAAATAAGAGAAGCTAATAAACTGAGAAAGTAAATTTCAAAAGCAAGTCCAATACCAAATCTAGTTATAAGGATAAAATTTATAACAGGAAAAGGAAGCCAAGTTGCTGTGGGGTAGAAGTCCCAATTTTTTGTCAAGTTCAGAACTTTAAATGATGTCAGCGAAGGAGTAGAAGTTATCAAGAGATTCTGATTTTGATTCAGCAAATCCCTTCCTTGCTGATATTTGATAAAACTGATGGTTTTAATAAGAATTTGATTCCAATCTTTTAGTGACTGGGAGAAATTAATCATTTCCGCTTTGGTTATTTTCTCCTTATTGAGAATATTGGAAAGAATCTCCTCAACTTTTTTGATTGCTGGAAGAACTTGCAAATTAATTGATTTGAGTAAATCATTTTGAAAATCAATTAGGTTTTGAGCCCAATATTTCTGAACTTCTTGAGCCTTTTCATACTCGTAATCTAATGATTTTAACTCATTAACTTTTCTACTTATAGATTCTAAAATCAGCGTCAAAGTAGTTAAAACAATTACAGTAAAAGGTACCGCAGGTATTCTTATTAACAGATCTTCATTTGTTTTAGCAAAATAGTCTGAGAAAAAATCAGCTGAAACGATTCTCACAACACCGAAAAGGAAAAGAACTAAAAATACTCGCCATAGAGAAACTGTCTCAGTTTCTTTTCTTCTTAAAAGTGTCAGGTTTGCAACAAAGAAAACAAGTCCGCAACAAATGTGAACCAAAATAGATAGCAGCAAGATGTCTGCAGGACTAGAGAAATTTCGACTGGCTTCCCAGGTTAAAGTGGTTATGAAAGCGAAGGGAAAGAATAAAACCCAAGAGGTCCAGGAACCTACCCAGTGACTGCCAAGCCTTTGCCTAAAGTTTGTCCGGTTGCGCGTGTTTGAAGCCATTTCACTTCACATTAATTTTGGAAGATTTCCATAACTTAACAGCCTCTACTCTTAAATTTCTAGAATCACTTACCTTTAAATTCAGTGCTTCATAAGTTCTATTAACAAGTGCTTCAACAGCTCTTAAGGTAGTGCCTCTTTTTTCGGCTATTGCTTGATTAGACAAACCTTGGGCAATTAATTGAAGTAGTTCGGCTTGTGTTTTACTAACAAAAATTTCATTTTCATTTTTTGAAGAATGACTTTTGATTGACTTTTTATCGCTGATTACGATTCGAAGAATTTCTTCAAATGTGTTTATTGCATCAATTTCTGATTTTATTACATACCTAACATTGGGAGGCAATTGTTTAAAGCTTGCATCAACCAAAAGAGGGGATCGGTGTGCAGTAAGTACCACTAGATCAATTTCAGGGTGATCTTTGTAGATTTTGTTTATCAGATCAAGCCCAGTGGGACCTTCCCCCAAATCAAGATCAGTAATTACTAAATTTGGTTTGGATTTCTTGATAAAAATTAATGCATCGTTAACATTTGTTACAGAGTTGCAATTATGACCAAGCTTAGAAATCATTTCAGAAACAATATTTTTGGTGAAGGTCTCATCTTCAACTACGAGCACGTCTAAAGATTTTTCAATCACAGCCATTGTTTCAAATCCTATAAGTTGTTTTTACGTTGCAAGTTCACAAAAGCATACCAACCTGGTAAAACTGGCAGCCAGAAAGTAACAACTCTATAAAGCAGTACGGCGGATAACGCAGTTCCAGAAGGAACACCTGCAGCAGTTAAACCTGCAACTAATGCAGCTTCAACTGCACCTATACCTCCAGGGGTTGGTGCTGCTTGACCAATTGTTGCTCCAGCTAGATAAACAAATGCCGCTGTGGCAATTGAAATGTCACTTCCAAAAGCATTTAATGCTGCATAGAAAGAAAGAATGTAAGAGAAATTTAATACAAGTGATGAAGCAATACTAGAAAGTAGTCTTTGAGGTTGTTGCACAATTATGGCTAAGGTGGGTCCAATCTGATCAATTAAAGGCCTTGCCTTATTTATTAACCAGTTTCTAAATGCTGCTATTGAAAACATAATAATTACAATTGCAAAAACTATAACGACGATTACCAAAGTAAATCTTGGTGGTCTAAACGAAAAGTCAGTTTGGGTTCCAGCAATAACGCCAAAAATTACCAACAGAATTATGTGAATAAAAAATATAACAACTTGGGATACTCCTACAGCTGTTGCCGCCGCAGGACCTGGAACACCAGACTTGTTTAAAAATCTGATGTTTACAGCAACTGACCCAAGTGTTGGCGGAGTCACCAAAGTAGCAAAAGATGCGGCAAGTTGAGCTTGTAAAGTTTTAAACCAATTTATCTTTGTTGTGATGAAAGCAAGTAAGAGTGAAGTTGAGGCAAAGTAGGTAAATACAGAACCAGCCAAAGCTATTCCTGCCCAATTCCACTGAGCTGTTTGAATTAAGTCGGCAAGATCAATTTGGCTAAATTGTGGAACCAGAACGTAAAGCGCAATAACTGAAACACTTGCCAGCAAGATATTTCGCCAATTTATTCTTTGGAAAGAAATAGGTTGAATATCGGCACTTGGAGCTAATGCACCTAGACTTTTTCTTAAATCCTTCAATAATTCCTTATCATTTTTTAGGTATTGCCTAGTTTTTCTACTCATAGCAATACTTTGAATTGCAGGGATATTTCTTATGAGCTCTTTAGTTGTAAATAATTTCTTTGCAATTTCAACTGTTACAGAAACTGATGAAGATCTTGCTGCAGTAACCAGAGCTTCTGCTAGGTCAACTCGTTGCTGCAACTCAGTTGCGGCAACTGTTCCAGAATGAACACTCGTTAAAGCAATATCCCCAGATTGGGTAACAAAGATATTTTCTGAAGATAATGATCTATGAGCAATATCTGCATCATGTATGGTTTTAACATCAGACAAAAACTTTTCTATTTGTTCCGACGTTATTCGTATTTTTCTTTCATTTATGTCAGCAAAAGAAGATCCGCTTAAGTTTTCTAGTGCAATAAATATTGAGTCAGGTTCAATTTCTCGCACTAGTTCAACTTCAGGAACCCTAACTCCGGTTGCTGAAATTGCGTAAGTTAATAGCGCTGTTCTTTCAACTCTTCGCCTAATGCTCATGCCTCTAAAGTCACCCGAAGTTTTTACATTCAGTCCACGCCACCAAGATCCCAGAACACCTGAGCCTTGCAATTCCCAGTCAAAGACCCAAACATTTATCTGTGATCCCGTTTTTAATAGTGCTCGATAAATTCGACCTTCAGAAGTTTCAAGAGACAGTTCCATTTTTTCTATAGTTAATCCGCCAGAATTTAATGCATCAGCAATCTTTTCAACTGATGCTCTATTAATCGGAGTGCCAACTAAATAACGAACAGCTAAGCCAATAGACCAGCCCAGCAATATATTAACTACTTGAGTAATTATCGTTGTTTGTCCTGCAACTAATGAAGCAAATGACAAAGCAACGACAGAGATTGTTGCTAACACTCCAAGTTTTCCTCGATCAAAAACTCGAGCGATTACTAAAAATGAAATTAGTCCGGCAATAAGTGGATCAAGGGGTGAAACACCTTCTGTTTTAATGCCGCCAGTCAAAGCCAATATTAATCTTGGTGAATTTGTTTGAACAATTAAAATTGAAATGGCAACTAAAGTTAAGACAGAAAGACCTGCTGCAAGTAGTGCATCAACGAGTTGTCTTGCTCTATTGCGGGTAATTAAAGAGATTGCGACTAAAACCGGAATAATAATTATTGAAGTTGCACCAATAGTGTTGAGAATAAAAAGCACAAAGCTTGGTAACACTCGTCCTGCTGTATTTAGATCAGCATCTATTCCTGCGGTTGTTTGGGCCGCAAAGGTTCCAATCACCGTCACCAAAACCGTTATGGCAAGTGAGATTAGAAGAGTTACTAAATCCCTGGGTCTTCGAGCAGCCCGGCGGGAAGTGTTATTCGCAGAAATAGTCATCACTCCTATCGTCCCATTACCTCACATTTTTTACCTGACCAGACACTTGTCGTAGGTCAATGGTGAAGTAGTCACATGGCAATAAATGCGATCCCTGAAATCTCGTTAGAAAAGACGGCTCTGCCCTTTATTGAGCAACCAATATTTGATGCTGCTCAACAAGAAGTGATTGATCATGAACAAGGATTTTGCTTGGTTACAGGTCGTGCTGGAACTGGCAAGACGAAGGTTTTAGCCGAAGCAGTTGTTAACAAAATAAAAAATGGAACTGCATCTGACAAAATAATTATCTTTTGTTATTCAAGACATTCAGCAAGAGATATGCGCAAATATTTAGCAAGACGCTTACCAGGTTTTTCTGTTCCTCAAGTTGCAACTTTTCATTCTTTTACACATTCAGTGATGCAAGCAGCTTATAACCAAGGAACAGTGGTTGAAGATTACTCATTTTCTCCATTGAGATTACTTTCTGGACCTGAGCAAGATGTAATGATAAATGAATTGATTAAAGGAACAATTGAAGACAGATCTATTAATTGGCCACCTAATTTAATAAGTGCTTTAAGAACAAAAGGATTTGTTAGGCAGGTAAGAAATCTATTAGCTCGCATGAGATCACTGGGAATGGATCCGGAGCAATTAATTGAAACAGGAATTAAACATGACAATGAAAACTGGATAGCACTTGGTCACTTTGCTGAAATGTATCTAGATAATTTGGATGCATCTGAAACAACTGATTACGGTGAATTAGTTCACCGCGTTAATTTACTCCTTGTTAGATTAAAAAGTTTAGAAGAGATAGGAATAAAGTTTACCCATTTCTTTGTTGACGAATATCAAGATATTGACCCAGCTCAAGTTAGATTACTTAAATCTCTTGTTAGACCAAACAAGTTTTTAATTGCTACAGGTGATAAATCTCAAAGTATTTATCAATTTAGAGGCGCTGATTTTGAAGCAATCGATAGATTTAGTCAAGATTTTGGTCAGAGTAAACAGATTGAGTTAGTCAATAATTATCGACAGGAAAAACCAATTGATATAGAAGTTAATACTTACGATTCAACAAATGCCCAAAGCTTTCACATGGCAAATGAAATAAGAAGATTTAAACAACAAAACTTTGATGCCAAGTGGTCTGATGTTTTGATAATTGTTAGAAATGCAAGCTCAATTAATCCCATCAGCAGAGCCCTAACTAATTATGCAATTCCAGTAAGTGTTCAGGCAGATGATTTGCCGCTGGCAAAAGATCCAGCAGCACGAGTATTACTTGATTGTTTAGGCATTGCTGGCCAATTAGCTTTAGGAAACCCTGATCCAAGTAATAGTGAAGTAATTAGAGATTTACTTCGAGGACCTTTAATTAATGCCTCTCCTTTTGAATTAAGAGAAACAGCTCGATTACTTAGAAAAAGGTCTCGGGAAAGTAATGAGCACCCTTTAACTTCTGACCAGGCTTTATACAAGGCCGTGATTGACCCGAAATATCTAGTTGAAATTCCTAGCGAAATCTCCCAAGGAGTAAGAAGACTTGGAGCATTGCTTGCTAGTGCTAGTGAATTAATAGTGAAAAAAGTTCGAGTAGAAATAGTGATGTGGAATATTTGGAATTTAGAAATAAATGAACAAAACACAAAACTTTTTGATGTTGAAAAAATAACTTATAAATGGAGTAAAACTCTAAGAGAAAATGCTCTCAGAGGAGGAATTGAGGGTAGAAAAGCTGATAAAGACCTTGACTCAATCCTTGCTCTTTTTGATGCTGCCTCTCGAGATGATGAAAGAACTCTGGGCACAAGGGGAGTTTTAAATTTCTTAAACGATTTAGGAATGCAAGCATTTCAGGCGGAAACTCTGGCACAAAAACCTATTGAAGATGACCGAGTTCAAATTGTTACCGCCCACAAATCAAAAGGGTTACAAGCAAAGTTTGTCTTGATTCCTGATGTGCAGGCAGATATTTGGCCTTCTTCTCGTTTGCGAAATAATTTATTGGAAGTTGAAAGATTAGGTTATGAAACAGTTGTCAGATCTCCAAGTAGAAATGAAATTATTGCTGAAGACATAAGACTTTTTGAAGTTGCCAAATCAAGGGCTAGTCAAAGACTCCTAGTGTCAGCCATAAAAAGTGATTTTGCCGATAATGGTGAACCATCAGGTTTATTACACAAAATAAATTCAGGAAACATTAATCATATTTCAGGATTTCCTCATAAACCACTTTCTTTAAACGCAGTTGTCTCTGAAATCAGAAAAACTGCACAAGAAGATACCTACAGCGTTGATTTCAAAAAAGCTGTTGCCAAAAGATTAAATAAGTTAGCCACTACAAAGGACGCTTTTGAAAGAGATATAAGTAAAGCAGCAGATCCAGAAAATTGGTGGGCCACATTTAAACCTGGTTCAACTCAAAACAAGATTGCTCCAGATGATCAGCCAGTTACAGTTTCTGGTTCAGGATTAGCCACTTTGAGAGATTGTGGATTGAAATGGTTCTTGGAGAAAAAAGCGGGAGCAAATGTTCCACGCCAAAACTCTGCCAGTATCGGTTCAATTGTTCACGCTCTTGCACAAGGATTAAGCAATGGTGAAATTGAACCAGAAATACAAAAGCTAAAGGACAAATTAGATCAGATATGGCCCCAATTATCTTTTGACGCAGATTGGATAGCTCAACGCTCTTACGACGAAACCTTAGAAATTATTTCTAACTTGCTCACTTGGCACCTCAAAAGAACTGGCAGAAAAGTAATTGGTGCCGAAGTGAACTTCTCCTTTGAAATTCCTATGGAAAGTGAACTTCCAAATCAGGCAGTTAAAGTAAGTGGATTTATTGACCGAGTTGAGTCAGAAGTAGATGATGAAAAGCGACTTCACATTATTGATTTCAAGACTTCCAAATACACATTGACCAAAGAACAAGCAGACGAAGATCCCCAACTTGGGGTTTATCGCTTGGCGGTTTCGCAACAATCACTGAAAACAGAGGTACATCCAGAAAGTGTTGATGCCGGTGCAAGTTTAGTTTATTTAAAACATCTACAAAAAAATGGTTTAAAGGAATTACCAACAGCATCAATTGAAGACAATGGCATTCTTGAAATATTGAAAGAATCTTTTAGAAAGATTAAAAACGAAGACTTTAGTGCCACTGTTTCTCCTCTGTGTAGAACATGCCAATTCATCAGAATGTGTCCTGCGCAATCTGAAGGCAAAGGAGTTGTGGAATGAGTAAAGAAACAAAATTGAATTTAACTCCTGAACAACTTAAAGCAATAAGTGCACCACTTGAACCAGCTCTAGTTATTGCAGGTGCGGGTACAGGTAAAACCAGTGTTATGGCCGAACGAGTTTTGTGGTTAGTTAGTGAGGCAGGAATTGACCCCGCAGAAATTTTGGGACTCACATTTACAAATAAAGCAGCACAAGAATTAAGAATTAGAGTAAGAGAGACACTAAATAAAGTTGATAAATATCAAAGTACTTTTGATTTAGTGGAACCAAATGTTTCAACTTACCATGCATTTGCGATGCAGATTCTTAATGATCATGGACTACTTATTGGAGTTGAGTCAGATTTAAAACCAGTTACCGAAACCACCAGAGCAAGTCTTGCTTTTAAAACTGTGCTGAATACCAAATTAAGTTTATCTCATTTAGATAAATCTCCTCGATACATTGCAAAGCAATTACTTATGCTTGATAATCAATTAGCAGAACATGATTTAGATACTGAAATGTTAAGTAAATACACTCAAGATTTAATCACTCAAATATCTTTAACTAGACCAAGAAAAGATCTCAGAGATCTTGAAAAGACAAGTCTTGCGCGCTTGGAATTAGCTCAACTTGTTAATGAGTTTAGAGATCTTAAGAGAGAAGAAGCCATCATTGATTTTGCAGATCAAATGAGATTTGCCCTAAAACTAGTAAGGCTTCACCCCGATGTGGTTACCCAATTAAGAGATCAATACAAAGCGGTATTGCTTGATGAATACCAAGACACCTCTGTTATTCAAAGATTGCTTTTGACAGAAATATTTGGACAAGCTCATCCAGTAATGGCAGTGGGGGATCCTTTGCAAGCAATTTATGGTTGGAGAGGAGCTTCAGTCTCAAATATTGATAATTTCTGCACACATTTTCCACTTCAGGATCAAAGTCCTGCAAAAAAGTATCCATTGACATCAAATTTTAGAAGTGGTCAAAAAATATTGAATCACGCAAATCAAGTTTCAAAAGATTTACGAGATATTCATGATGCCATTTCATCTCTGGTTGCTGGCAAGGGAACTAGTAGCGAAGTAAATATAGGACTAAATCTAACTTGGAATGATGAAGTTGAGAGCATCGCAGAGCAAATTAAAGATTTAGTGAACAACAAAAAAGTTGCACCAGAAAGTATTGCTGTTTTAAGTAGAAATGGAAAAGAACTTCTACCAATTTATGATTTATTGATAAAAAAAGGAATCCCTGCAACTTTTGCAGGCAAAAGAGATCTGGTAGATGTGCCTGAAGTAAGTGAAACACTTTCGTATTTACGTCTGATGGATGACCCAACACACAACCCATCCTTGGTAAGGATTTTGGCTGGACCCAGATTTGAAATAGATCCAAAAGATTTAGCGCTGCTTGCTAAAAGAGCAGCAGACTTGGTTAAAGACCACAATTGGGATAAAAGTAAAAGATCTTTCGAGCAGAGTTTATTGCAATCAGTTGATGGCAATGATGTGGCAGAACTTGCAGTATTAGCAGATGCCTTAAATGATCCAGGAAATTATGACTACGGGATTGGTGTTAAAGAAAGATTTCTGAAACTAAAAAATGAATTAGAAAGTCTAAGAAGACATATCACAGAACCACTAAGCGATATTGTTTATCGAATTATTAATCAAACTGGATTAATGATTGAAATTTTAGCTAGCAATCAAATGGTGGCAGAAAGTAGATACGAAGCGTTAATGAGTTTGCAAGACCTAGCTCAAAGCTTTGACCAAGGCTCACCCCATGGTGTCGTTAGAGAATTCTTAGCTTGGCTTGATGAAGCCGATGAACTCGAAAGCACAATTGAATTTGCACCTACTGCAATAAAGAATGCTGTTTCATTAATGACAATTCATGGGGCAAAAGGTTTAGAGTTTCCAATAGTTTTTATCCCAGCAGTGTGCGAAAGCGTATTTCCCCACAATAAAACTTCTACTTGGGTAAAAAGACCTGAACTTATTCCCTTTGAATTAAGAGTTGATTACAAATCTCTTCCACAAGGTTTCAAAACAGAAACAAAAGAATTCGATGCATACTTAGAGCGATGTAAAGATTACGCAGAACTAGAAGAAAGAAGATTAATGTATGTTGCTCTGACTCGTGCTGAAACTGAAATTTATGTTTCTAGTCATTGGTGGGGAAATACACAAAAGAAAGTAAGAGGACCATCTAAATACTTATTGCAACTAAAAGAAGTTGTAGAACAAGGGCATGGAAAAATAACGACCTGGGTAGAAAACCTTGAAGAAAATAATCCAACCCTTGATCAATTAGTGCCAACTCTTTGGCCTGCGCAAACAAACCAAATAGCCAGGGAAAAAAGAATTGAGTTTGCTCATTTAGTAAAAAATGTGGAAGAAGTTGATGAAAGTCAACTAAGTTTATCTGAAAAAGAATTTCTTGAAAACATTGATAAAGATATTGATTCTTTGATCACTGAATTAACCAGTGACAAATTGATTAAAAAAACAGTGGCAATTCCTGACACTCTCAATGTCACTAAAACTATTGCACTGATGCGAAACCCAGATGATTTTGCTATGCAACTTGTTAGACCTATGCCTACTAAACCAATTGATCAAGCTCGACGAGGAACACAATTTCATTTTTGGATTGAGAAGCATTTTGGAATGCCTGCTTTGTTAGATTCTTTGGATCTGCCAGGAGCAGCTGATGAAAAATTAATATCTGATGACCAACTAGAAAATATGAAAAATGCTTTTCTAAACTCTGAATGGGCTAACAAGAAACCAGTTGCGTTGGAGTGGCCTTTTGATATTTCAATTGGCGGAAGATCTCTTCGAGGTCGAATTGATGCAGTGTTTGAAACAGAAAATGGAATTGAATTAATCGATTGGAAGACCGGGGTGGTAGGTAAATCTGATGATTTGCAACTTGCTTGGTATCGATTTGCGTGGTGGAAAATGACAAACATGCCACTAGAAAAAATTACTGCGGCCTTTGTTTATGTGCCGAGCATGGAAATTAGTAGACCTATTGATTTACTTTCTCCAGAGATTTTGTTAGAGAGCATTTCAGGCTAAATCACGCTCAATTTTGTCTGCAAAAAGAATACGTGAGAGGATAAAGTCATGACCCAATTAACAATGTACTCAACCCAGTGGTGTGGTTACTGCCAAAGATTAAAAGCTCAATTAGGCCGTGAAGGAATCACTTTCACCGAAATTGATATAGAACATGATGCTGAATCTGCTGCTTTAGTTGAAAAAGTAAATGGTGGAAATAGAACAGTTCCAACAGTGGTTTACGAAGATGGCACAGCTGTAACAAATCCTTCCCTGGGACAGGTGAAAGAGAAGCTAGGTTTGTAAATGCCTGGCCAACGCCAAACACTTGATTCTTTAGATGATGCACAACGAGCAGTTGTTGAAGCTTTAGAAGGACCAGTTGTAATTTATGCTGGCGCGGGAAGCGGTAAGACTCGTGCCATAACCCATCGCATAGCTCATGGTTGTAACACTAAAATTTATGATCCACAAAAAGTATTAGCTGTAACTTTTACAACTCGAGCAGCAGATGAAATGTCATTAAGACTTTCGGCGTTGGGAATAAGAAATGTGGCAACACGAACTTTTCATTCAGCAGCTCTTCGACAACTCAAATACTTTTGGCCTAAAGCAATAGGTGGAGAAATTCCTAAAGTAATAGATAATAAATTTAAAGTCCTATCAGCTGCTTTAGAAAAAACAAGCTTAGCAACATCCAAAAACTCAATTCGTGAATACTTGTCGGTAATTGAGAGCGCTAAAACAAATAGATTAGACACAGATTCAATAACAAATCCTGATCACGCCAGTGCATACCAAGCGTACATCGACTTCACCGACAAAAATAATCTAATTGATTTTGAGGACGTATTGTTATTACTTGTTGCCGTATTGGAAGATGGGGAAGATTTTGCTGATGAAGTTCACCAAAATTATCAATGGCTCACGGTTGATGAATATCAAGACGTAAATCCGCTGCAACAAAGATTGTTAGAGCTTTGGCTAGGCGAAAACCGAAATATTTGTGTGGTGGGAGATTCTGCACAAACTATCTATACATTTGCTGGTGCTTCAAGCAAACCTTTAGAAGATTTTGCTAAAAAATTTGATGACGCAAATGTTTTCAGACTAAACAGAAACTATCGATCAAAGCCAGAAATCATTGACTATGCAAATAAGTTATTAGCTCAAATGCCTGCTTCCAATGCCAGCGTTGGATCTCTCATGGCAACTAAACCAGCTGGTGCAAAAGTTGAGGTTTTACCGTTTGTAAGTGATTCCGCCGAGGCTGACTGGATTGCTCAAAGCATCGTTGATCTTTTGCAATCAGGTCAAAAAGAAACAGACATTGTGGTCTTAGCAAGAATAAATTCACAACTTGAACTGATTGCCGCAGCACTTGAAGAAAGAGGTGTTGATTACTGGCTCCAAACAGGGGAGAGATACAACCTCAAAAGCAGACTTGAACCAAAAATAACTCTTGCCACAATTCATGCCACAAAAGGCTTGGAATGGGAAAACGTTTTCATAGTGGGTGCAAGTGATGGTTACCTGCCATATGTTCAAGCAGATTCTGATGAAGAGGTTGCTGAAGAGTTAAGACTTTTTTACGTTGCTGTGACCAGAGCCAAAGAAAGATTGTTTATAACTTGGTCAAGAAGTAGAGAAAATGGTGGTCGAGACAGGATTAAGTCAAGATTTATTACCAGAATTGATTCAGAGCTTTCTAAAACAGCAAACGATGAAACAGTATTTGCACCATCAAAAGAAAGACAAAATTACCGGAAAGAATTAATGCGCTGTTCAATTTGTGACAAAGCATTAGTAAGTGGCACAGAAATTATTTTGCAAAGATGTAAAAGTTGTCCAAGTTCGACTCCAAGTGAGTATTTAGAAGCAGCAATTGAGTGGAGAACAACCCAAGCGCTAATGGAAGCAATTCCAGAATTTCTAGTGCTTAGCAACGCAACTTTAGAAGCATTTGTTGATGCTTTATATGAAGCAAAAACGGAAGAAGATTGTATTTTAATTCCTGGGGTAGGAGTTGAAAAGTGTGCAAGATACTTTGATGACTTAGCAACTGTTCTGGCTGCTGTTAAACCAAGTGACCCAAAATTAATTGATTTAAAGCCGTAATAGTTTCTCTGTGGATAACTTTTATCCACAGCTTCGAAATGTGTTCTAATCCTTAAAGCCTAGATTTAAGGAGCATTAATGCGCTTGATTCTGAATCCAGAAATAGACGTTTTATGGCGAGATAAAACAACTTTACAGGTTAGAAACCCTGATGGCACCAATAATACAATTTCAGATCTGCCCAGTGAGATGAAACTAATCATAAGCAGTTGCACAGGAATCATTAACATCTCGGATATTTTGATGAATCTCAATATTGATGAAAGAATTCATGAAGATATAAACGTAGCTTTACGTTTTTTAATAGAACACCAAATACTTATTAATCAAACTCATCTTTTTGAACAATCAGAGAAATTACATAAAAGCTACGTTCAAATATTGGGAATAAACACTTTTGCTTATCAAATTGGCCACCTTCTTGCATCAGCTGGGGTTGGACGAGTTGTGTTTGATTCTTTAGTTAAGAAACATAGCGATGTGAGTTTGGGGGATATTAATATCTTTGGCCCAAAAGCTAAAGAAATAGGAACTTCTCTAGCTCAAAGCTTAAGAGACTCTCTTTTGGTTATGGGTACAAGAGCTGAAAAACCAAACGTTATTCAAAAACCTGATTTAGTTATAATTTGTGAAAATGCTGAATCCTTTGAGATAAACGATTTAATGCTAAATAGAATTCCTCATGTATTCATCGGCAAAACAGGGGAACAAGTAAATGTAGGTCCCTTTGTAATTCCCGGGGTTGAAACCTGTAATAACTGTTTGCAATTGAATTCATTAAAAAAGAATATTTTTATATTCCCACTAGATCGCAAAAGAAAGAAAGTTCGTCAAATCGATAAGAATCCTGTTTTAACGACTTTGGCTTCATCCTTACTGGTCACAAATTGCATTTCATACTTAACAGGCGAATTAGTTAATTCAGGTCCAAGTTTGCTAAATGTGGTGTGCGATCTAGATGCGATTGGACCAACAATTATTTTCAGAAAATTACAACCAAATCCGCAATGTGGGTGCAGGTGGGAAGCTGCTTAGAAAAGCAGATTGCCCTTGGTTTAATTTCTCAAACCAAGGGCAATGAAGACTGCTGCGGTCTTTAGGCTTTACCTAGAATGCGGGTTACCTTGGTGCCACAAGTTGGGCAAATTCCTTTGGCCATGCGACGACCATTAGTTTCGTGAACTTCACCAGTAAACTCGCGTTTGGCTTTGCACTTAACGCAGTAAGCTTCGCCTGTATATGACTCTCCGGCCATGTGTCCTCCTTGCGATCGCGAGGGATTATTCCCACGCACCCTTAACCCTAGGCGCACCTTGGGCTTGTGAGGGCGAATTTGAGCCTGCCACGCCGTGTTTTCAAGCACAACTCCCCACAAACTGAGCGCAGAGGGCATGAGGCCTAGGCCAAAAAGTGAAACCGCCAGGTTTGATCAAAATGTGAACTTTATGCACTTTCCCCAGATACACAAAGCCAGTCTTGAATCAAAACCCAGCGGTTCAATAGTGAGAAGTTATGTCACATGAGGGGCATGCGTCAAACGTGGCTGTTGATGAAGTTGTGGATTAACTGTTCAATCTGTGGGTAATTGGGTTCATAACTTGGGGATAAAGATGTGGGAAAGAAATTGTTATAAACCAAATAAAGGCTCTGAAGTGCAGGTTTACTTGAGAGTGTTTGTGGATAAAAAATAGTTTGAACCCCTAGCGTTAAATTCATGCCCAAAGCCATGAATCTGCCTCCCAACGTTGAAGTGAGGCGATCAAATAAGCGTAAAAGAACAGTCTCAGCCTCTCGTGAGGGAAATAAAACGGTGTTAAACGTTCCCCACAGAATGAGTATTGCTGAAATTGAGCAAATTGCTCGCGATCTAATTACTCGCATGAATCAAAATGATCCCAGAGCTTATTTCTCGGATGAAGAATTGTTCAAAAGAGCACACGAATTATCTGCAACTTATTTGTTTTCACAAGCTGATCCAAAATCGGTTGCGTGGTCAAATAAATTAACTTCTACTTGGGGAATTTGCACACCACTGGAAAGAACTATAAAAATTACTTCAAGATTACAAGGTATGCCTCAATATGTTTTGGATTATGTTTTATTGCATGAACTAGTTCATTTAGTTATCAATGATCACGGAAAAGATTTTGATGCATTCATGAAAACTTTTGAGAAAAAGGAAAGAGCAGAAGGTTATTTAGATGCACTAGATGAATTGCCATCATCTGTTTGGTCGTCTGGTTCTTTAGGTGCAACACCTGCTGAATCCAATGCAGAAATATCTAGAGGGGCTTGAATCTTAGAGAAAAACTCTGGATCTTGTAATTCTTCAATAGAAGGTAGTAAATCTGGATGATTCCACAAACTATCTCTCACATTTGTGCCAAAGGTTAATGTTTGCTTATTCCAAAAAGTCGCAGCTTCTCTAATTAATTTTGGTCGAAGCTCCAAACCAATCAGTGCACCAAATGTTTTTTCTGCAGGCCCACCCACTGCTCTTCTTCGAATCATTGCCTCTTGCAAGGCAGATACTCCTGGCAATCTGCCCAAAGCAGCGATATTTACTACTTCATAAATCCAGCCTTCAATTAAGGCTAATAATCTTTCGGTTCTAATTAAGGCAGCACTTTGGGATTCGTTTAATTGTGGTTCGAACAATCCACCTGTTAAAGCTTCTTGAATTGATTGAGGATTAGTTGGATCAATTTGACTCATTACGTCATTTATTTTGTTGCTATCAACACTTATTTGAGAAGAGTATTCTTCAATTGCACCTAGCAGTGTTGGAGCAAGCCAAGTGACACTTGAAAATAACCGAGAAGCTGCAGATTCTCGTAATGCAATAAATGCAATTACTTCTGACTCATTTACCTGTAGGCCTTTAGCAAATTCTTTAATGTTTCGAGGAATTAGTGCAGGAGTTGTTGTGTCTCCTAAAGGAATACCAATATCTGTTAAGCACAGAACTTCACTTGATAAAGCAGATAAACCATTACTTATTTGCATTGAAAACATCGCTGCAGACATTGGTTTAAGTGCATCTAGTAAAGGTTTAAGCATTTCTTGTTGAGATGGATCCATACCAGGAATATTTGGTAATGAATTTGACATTGAGTTTTGAACACGTTGTGCTACTGGATCAACAATTTTTTGCCAGGTGCTAACAGTTGCTTCAATCCACTCACTTCGACACCAAGCTTTACTTGCAGTTGATGCAGCAGGAACAGTTGTAACTCCATTTAGCCAGGTTTGTGCTAATTGAACGTTTGTATTGATTTCTTTTATTTCAGAATCATTAACACTTGGGTCACCGGCTTGCACAACATTTGTACGAGCCATATTTACCGCAGCCTCCCAACCAACAGGAGCACTTCCTGCACCCTGCATCATCTGTCCAAGTTGGCTTAAAATTTTGCCAAGCTCTGCTGGATCTATGGGACACCTCACAACTAGTAAAGCAATGCGAATACTTAAGTATCTCGCGACTAGTCGTAGTGTTGTTATATGCAGGTACTTCTTTGGCTTCTTATCCCGGTGGCAGCAGGACTTTTGGCCACAATTTATTTGGCGATTAAGTACAGACCATCTAGACCAGCAAATGCCCATCGAGGCATGGCAGGTCTGGCTGAATTCAGAGACGCCATGAATAGACCACTACCAAGAGACAATGACGAAAAAAACAAAAAGTAAAAAGAAAAAATTAATTCAAGCTCTAGCCAAATTTGTTCCAACTTTAATCACTGGATCAATTTTAATTCTCTTATTACTTATTCCTGTCCCATTTATAAAGATTGCACCCGGCCCACTTTTTAATACTGTTGGAATTGAAAAAGATAAAGAAGTGATTTCTATCAGTGGCGTAGAAACTTATAAATCAAAAGGGGAACTTAATTTCACAACTGTTTCTGAAACAGGCGGTCCCTTTGGAAGACTAGTTTTAATTGATGCAATCGTTGCTTGGATTAACCCAACTGAAGCAGTTGTGCCAACAAGAGATTTGTATCCCGAAGTAATTGATCCAGAAATTATCAAGAAAGAGAATCAAAGAGCTTTTTCTTCATCTCAAACAGATGCAATTGCTGCTGCTTTAGGTTATTTGAAAATTCCAGTAGAAATTAATGTTGTGGTTGATAGCGTAGTTTTAAAATCTCCAAGTGATGGAATCATTGAACCTGGAGATATAATTTTAAGTGTCGATCAAAAAGAAGTAAAAACAGCTGGAGATGTAGTTAAGTTTGTACAGAGCCGTAAACCAAATGAAAAAATAGCAATTAGTCTTGTTAGAGATAACATCACAAAAAATGTTGAAATAACTGCAACAGAATTAAAATCAGATAAATCAAAAGCATCAATTGGTATATCTATTGGTCCAGGAATTAATCCTCCATATGATTTTGATTTTGGTGTTGCAGAAGTCGGAGGACCAAGTGCAGGCCTAATGCTGAGCCTGGGAATTATTGATGAATTAACTGAAAATGATTTAAGTGGAGGAAAAATAATTGCTGGAACTGGAACCATTAATTATTTAGGTGAAGTTGGCTCAATTGGTGGAATAAGACAAAAACTTGAAGGCGCTAAAGATAATGGTGCAGAATTATTCTTAGCTCCAGTAGATAACTGTCAGGAAGTTGGATCCAAGACTTATAAATCCATGCCGGTTGTCGCTGTTAAGAACCTCACCGAAGCCGTCCAAGCAATTGAAAAGTTCACAGAGGATGGCGACGTATCGGGCTTAAGGAGTTGTGAATAAAGAAAAATGGACATATTTCTCTCACAAATTAACCCCGATTGGACGAAGCAAAAGTTGTTTCGTATTGTCGAAATATGACCTTTCCGCGTCCAGATTTTACCTTCAATCGCCCCAAGGGTAAAAATTCATACTTACTAATTTCAATAGGTGCTCTATTTATAGCTTTGTTAACTTTGTCTGGTTATTACACCGATTGGCTTTGGTATAAATCTGTAAGTGCTCAAAGTGTTTATTTAACAGTATTAGCTTGGCGTATTGGTTTATTTGTTTTCTTTGCAGGAATTACTGGATTCATAATTTGGCTAAACGTTCACCTTGCCTACAAACACAGACCAATGTATGCAACTGTTACACCTGATCAAATTAGTTTGCAAAGATATCGCGAAGCATTAGATCCAATCAGAAAATCTGTCTTTATCTTTGGTCCTATTCTTTTAGGCTTTCTTGCAGGCGGATCAGCATCTGCTGAGTGGAGAAGTTGGGTTCAAAGATTAAATTCAGTACCTTTTGGAGTTAATGATCCTCAATTTGGAATGGATCTAAGTTTTTTTATTTTTGATTACCCTCTTTATCGAAACCTAGTTACTTTTGGAATAAGCACGATTGTGCTTGCTGGAATTGCCAGTGGAATCATTCACTACATTTACGGTGGAATTACCCTTCAATCACAAACTCAAAAAGCAACTAAGTTTGCTCAATCGCAAGTATCAATTTTGGTTGCGCTGTTATTTATATTGAAAGCATTTGCTTACTGGCTTGACAGATTTGGTTTGGCATTAAAACAAGACCCATTACTGGTTGGATTGAAATACGCGGATGTAAATGCAGTGTTGCCTGCAAAATCCTTAATGATGTATCTATCGCTAATTGTGGCAGTTTTATTCATAATTAACGCATTTAGAAGAAAATGGTTTATTCCAAATATAGGAATAGGTGCATTACTTGTTACAGGTATTTTAATTGGTGGCGTTTATGCAACTGTTGTGCAACAGTTTGTTGTAAGACCAAGTGAAGCTGACAGAGAAGCACCATATATTCAAAAATCTATTACCGCTACGCGCGAAGCTTATGGCTTATCAGGTGTTGAAGTATCTGATTACCCTGCAAGCACAGTTGCAGATCTTGAAGTTTTAGCTCAACAAACTGAAACTATTAAAAATATAAGATTAATGGATCCAGCTTTGATCTCTGCAACTTTTAATCAGTTGCAACAGATTAGAGGTTTCTATAGTTTTGCTGACACACTTGATATAGATAGATACCCAGTTAATGGTTCAAATCAAGGCACAGTAATTGCGGCAAGAGAAATAAATCTTGCCGGTATTCCCAATGCTCAAAGAAATTGGATTAACTCACATTTGGTTTACACTCATGGATTTGGTGTTGTCACAGTAAAAGATAATGCTGTCAAAGCTGATGGTGAACCAGAGTTCACAACAAGTGATATCCCAACAAAAGGCTCGCTAAAAATTGATCAACCAAGAATCTATTTTGGCGAGAATTCACCAAGTTATTCAATTGTTGGTGGAGCTGCTGGAAGTGAACCGCGCGAATTAGATTATCCAGATGACACCAGTCCAAATGGTCAAGCAAATAATACTTATTCAGGAACTGGTGGAGTTCCAATTGGAAACTTTTTCAACAGAGCACTTTATGCATTGAAGTACCAAGAAATAAATATTATTCTTTCAAACTTAGTAAATAATGATTCCAAAGTTTTGTATTATCGCGATCCAGCCGAGCGAGTGCAAAGAGTTGCACCGTGGCTAATTCTTGATGGAGATCCATATCCAGCAGTAATTGATGGAAAAATTACATGGATGCTTGATGGCTACACGGCAACTAATTTTTATCCGTATTCAACTAGAACAAGTTTAAATACAGCTACAGCAGACTCGCTCAACCAAACTTCAACTGCTTTAAGAGTTCAATCTGCTGCATCAGTTAACTATGTTCGAAATTCTGTCAAAGCAACAGTTGATGCTTACAATGGAACTGTTTCAATTTACGCGTGGGATGAATCAGAACCAATTTTGAAATCTTGGTCAAAGGCATTTCCAGGAACGGTGAAACCACGTTCTGCGATGCCAGCAGAAGTTGTAAACCATGTCAGATATCCAGAAGATTTATTTAAAATTCAACGAGAAATCTTAAGCAAGTACCACGTTAAAGATGCTGGAGCATTTTATGGTGGACAAGATTTCTGGATTATTCCAAACGACCCAACTCGCCCAGGTGTTCAAAGTGCTCAACCTCCTTACTATCTCCAGTTACAAATGCCTGGTGATGTAAAACCAGTATTTTCATTAACAACAACATTTGCTCCGACCAGAAGACAAACTTTGGCCTCGTTTATGTCTGTATCAAGTGATCCAAATAATAATTATGGAAAAATTAGAGTTCTACAACTTCCTAGAAACACCACAATTCCAGGACCAACACAAGTTCAAAATAACTTTGAATCTAATCCTGATGTAGGCGCACTGCTTTCCCTACTTCGTCGTGGTGGTTCCGATGTTGAATTAGGAAACTTACTATCTCTGCCGATCGCAGGAGGTTTGTTATACGTAGAACCTGTTTATGTAAGAGCAACAGCTG
>Ga0208721_1000041_pt1 | contig 26084 bp, 17 predicted proteins | sample LakMenEpi17Aug10_FD_150705 | JGI IMG/M metagenome (GOLD analysis project Ga0208721, IMG submission 150705) | Freshwater microbial communities from Lake Mendota, WI - 17AUG2010 deep hole epilimnion (SPAdes) | ecosystem: Environmental > Aquatic > Freshwater > Lentic | place: Lake Mendota, Madison... | reverse complement strand
AGGCCTCGCGCAACTTCGCCAACAAGCTCTGGAACGCCACCCGCTTCGCCCTGATGAACCTGGGCGGCGAGACCCCCGCCAGCCTCGGTGAGCCCGATGCCGCTGCCCTGCAGCTGGCGGACCGCTGGATCCTCTCGCGCCTGGCCCGCGTCAACCAGGGCACTGCTGATCGCTACGGCAGCTATGGCCTCGGCGAAGCGGCCAAGGGGCTCTACGAGTTCGCCTGGAACGAGGTGTGCGATTGGTACCTGGAGCTGATCAAGCGCCGCCTGCAGGATCCGGCCCAGCAGCGCACGGCACGCCAGGTGCTGGCCAAGGTGCTGCAGGAACTGCTGGTGATGCTGCATCCGCTGATGCCGCACCTGAGCGAGGAGCTATGGCATGGCCTGACGGCTCATCCCCAGGAGACGTTTCTGGCCCTGCAGCGTTGGCCGGTGGTCGACGTTGCCGCCCTCGACGACGACCTGGAGTCGTCGTTCGCCGAGCTGATCGAGGCGATCCGTGTGGTGCGCAACCTGCGTGCCGTGGCTGGTCTCAAGCCCAGCCAGAGCGTGCCGGTGCGTTTCGTCACCGGTCGCCCTGAACTGGCCGCGGTGCTCAGCGCCGCCACGGCGGACATCACCGCCCTCACCCGTGCCGAATGCGTGGAGGTGCTCGATCCGGCCGCGGCGGAGGCCGCCCCGGCCGCCAAGGCGCTGGCCGGCGTGAGCGGCGACCTGCAGGTGCTGCTGCCGATCGAGGGCCTGGTGGACCTCGAGGCCCTGCGCGGCCGTCTGGAGAAGGACATCGCCAAGGCCGAGAAGGAGATCAAGGGTCTGGCCGGCCGCCTGGCCAACCCCAACTTCGCCGATAAGGCGCCGCCCGAGGTGGTGGCCGAGTGCAAGGCCAACCTGGCCGAAGCCGAGGCTCAGGCGCAGCTGGCCCGCCGGCGCCTGGACGATCTGGCGAGCTGAAAGCCCCAACCCTCGATAGAGTTGGGCCCTTCGAGGGCTGGCATGGAGTCCGGCCAAACCCGTCGGCCAGAGCTGGGTCGCCGCGCGCGTCTCGCCCATGCCCTGCGTCAGGTAGCCGGCCTCGGCGCAGCCGGGGTCGGCACCTGGGATGCCGTTCCTCCGCTCGACGACGGTCTGGCCCGACGCATCGAGAGCCTCAGGCCTGACGACCTCGAGCTGCTCGTGCAACCGATTTTGCTGGTGCACGATCCCGGCAAGATCGCGCTGGAGCTGCTGCTCCGCTTCCGGCCGCCTGAGCTGGCGGCCCTCGGCACCCAGGCCGTGTTCCAGCGGGCTGAGGCCCTGAACATGGCCCATCGCCTCGATCGGCTCGTGCTGCAACGACTCGGGGACGTGCAGCGGGCCTGGCGGGAGCTGGGGGATCTCTCCGCCCGGATCGTCTACATCACGGTGAACATCAGCGCGGCCTCTGTGGCCACCGCCAAGCGGCAGGACGCGCTGATGGCCCTGCTGCGCGGTCAGCGCATCGACCCTGCCCTGTTTCGGCTCGAGCTCACCGAGACCGCCGCCATGGAGACCATGGAGGAGTCCGACAGCCTGCGCTCCACGGCCCAGCGGCTGATGGATGAGCTCAAGTTCCGGCTGATCGTCGACGACTTCGGCTCCGGACTCTCCAATTACCGCCGTCTCTGCGAGGCCTGGTACGACGGCATCAAGCTGGACCTCCAGTTGGTGGATGGGATCAGTCGCTCTTACCGCCTGCAGAGCTTTGTGGGGTCTCTGATTGAGGCGGTGCACGGTTTCGGCAAGACCGTGGTGGCCGAAGGGGTGGAGCAGCATCGCGATCTGGAGGTGCTGCTGCGGCTGGGGGTCGATGCGCTGCAGGGCTATCTGATCTCCCGGCCGATGCCCTGGCAGAAGCTCGTGCCCTTTCTCAGGGAGAGTCCCTGGCTGGAGCTCGATCGCTTGCCCCGCCTGCAGGCCGAGCTCATCGAATCCGACCGACAACTGCAGGAGCCGCTGGCTCCGCCGCCCAGCGCCATCGCCGCCACCGGGCCTGTCCCTGTGTCGATGCCGCTCGAGCGCTACGTGCTGGAGCACTGGTCCAGCCTGCGCAGTTTCGATGAGTTGGTGCTGCTGTTCGTCCAGGAGCTGTCCGCCTGGGGGCTGGAGGTCTTGCGGTTGTCCCTGGCCTTTCTGCCGGATCAGGAGGAGGTGGATTGCAGTCAGTACGTCTGGCATTCGCATCGCCCCGGCGAGGTGGAGACCCTGCGCATGCAGCGGGACTTCCTCGAGACTCCCCAGCATCGGCAGAGCGTGCTGCATCACATCGTCAGCAGCTGCCGGCTCTACCGGGCTCAGCTCGCGGACATGGGCACCGGGGGTTTCTCCTTCCTGGAGGAGCTGCTGGAGTCTGGCGGCACCGACTACCTGGGGCTGCGGCTCGCGTCCCGCGGGGTTTCGATTCCGGTGCTCACCATCTGCCTCACGGGCGGGACGCGCTTCTCGGCCCGGCAGGTGGAGCGAATCGAGACGATGAGCAGTCTGCTCAGCCTGCTGTTCCATGCCTTCGAGTGCGAGCGTGCCAGTCGGCTGGCCCTGCTGGATGTGCTGACGCAGCTGCCCAACCGCCGCAGCTTCGACTCGCGCATCCGCGCTGAACGGGTTGCTGCCACCACCACCGGACAGCCCCTGACCGTGCTGCTGGTGGACATTGATCGCTTCAAGCTGATCAATGACAGCCTCGGCCACGCCTATGGCGATCAGTGCCTCAGTCGCGTGGCGGCGGTGCTCCGTCAGCAGCTGCAGCGCCAGAGCGACATGGTGGCGCGTCTCGGTGGCGAGGAATTCGGTGTGGTCCTGGCGCAGACCGACACGGCCCAGGCTGCTGCGATCGCCGAGCGTCTGCGCCAGGCGGTGGCGGCGGAGGCGATCCGCCACCCGGAGCCGATCAACGGGGCGGGCCTCACCATCAGCCTCGGCGTGGCCAGCTGGAGGCCGCAGGAGGGAGAGCTCCCAGCGCTGGATCCGCTGCTGCAGCTGGCCGACGATTGCCTGTACGAGGCCAAGCGCCAGGGCCGCGATCGCGTGGTCGCCGCTGTGTTGCCGACTGGCCAGGAGCAGCGCCTGTCGGAGGGCAGCGGCGAATCAGGGGGATGTTGATGGATGCGTTGCCGCTCAGCCTCGACTGGCACAGCTGGCTGCCGGCCCTGCAGTCGCCCGCTGGCGCCCTGATCTTCATTCCCCTGTATGCCCTCTGGGTGACGCTGCTGCTGCCGGGGGTCTGGGCCTCAATGCTGGCGGGAGCCCTCTATGGCACCTGGTGGGGCAGTCTGATCGTGTTCGTCGGCGCCTGCCTCGGAGCTGAGGCGGCTTTCCTGCTGGGTAGAACACTGCTGCGCGGCTGGGCCCAGCGGCGGCTGGCGGCGCTGCCGAAGCTGCAGGCGGTGGAGCAGGCCGTGAGCCGTGAGGGCCTGAAGCTGGTGCTGCTCACCCGCCTGTCGCCGGCCTTCCCGTTCTCACTGCTGAACCTGGCCTACGGCCTCAGCGAGGTGAGCTTGCGCGATTACACGCTCGGCCTGGTCGGCATCCTGCCGGGCACGATCCTGTTCTGTGGCCTCGGTGCGCTGGCCGGTGATGTGGCCCGCTTCGGAGAGGTGCTCAGCGGTGAGGCCGATCCGGGCACCTGGGCGCTGCGCATCACTGGCCTGCTTGCCACGGTGGCGGTGGTGTGGCTGGTGGGTCGGGCGGCGCGGCGTGCGCTTCAGGAGGCGGAACCACCAGGCTGATTGGGCAGGCGCCAGTCGCGCAGTGCTGCGATCAGCACGAACCAGGCCAGGCGCACTCTGGCCAGAGCTCCCTGGCGCGTGGCCAGATCGGCGTATTTGGCCCTGCCGCATTCGGTCTTGATCCAGCGGTGGATGGCGGGCTGCTTCATGTGTACCAGGGTAAAACCGATTGGCGACACAGTTTTGAGTGGATTCTATGTCGTTATATCATGACTGCGCTGATTGTCTCAGGGTGTTTAGTATTTGACGGCGTCGAGGCTGGTCAGTCCATTGAGAAGGCAGCCATGGAGAAATGAATCAGGCCAAGGGACTAATCACTTGATTGAATGAGAAGCCAAAGACGAGATCGTCGTGGTCTCGATCACCACCGCCGAAGAGGTCTTCTGCTCCGAAGAGATTGGTGCCCAGCATTTTGAAGTGTGCGTAGCCATCCGTATTGGCCTCTGCCATGGCGAAGAAGGTATTGGACCCCACTTGCATGAAGGGAGCGAGATAGCCTGAACCGCTGAGCTCCACGGAACGTTTAGAGGTTTGGTTGTCACCCACGGCGAGGCCCGTGAGGGCATCGATCCGATTCTGGCTCAACAGGGCGGCGTTCTTGTAGCGCTCTTTGTTTTCAGGACGCACAAGGTCGCCGTTTTGATCGCGAACGGTGCCTTGGGTGTCAACAACGCGGTAGAAGCCGATGAGCGAATCCAGATTCGCTTCTCTGCCCATGATCAGGGTGCCGATCAGCTTCTGGCCAGCATTGAAGGCGGTTAAATCCAGAACGGGTGCAAGGCCTTGTTCTTGAGCGATCAACCCATTCAGCCCTTGGTTGGCGTCGAGCAACTCCAGGTTGAATCGAACACCAGCGGAGGTACTGAGGGAGACGGATCTGTTCCTGATCAGATCGCCAGCAGAGAAGAATTGCAGGCGGGAATCGGTTGTGCTGCTGAGATCATCCAGAGTGGCATCGTTGATCTGGAAGAAGCGAACTGACTGTCCGTTGACAAGGAGAAATTCGCGTGTGAACTCAGTTTCGGGGTGCAGTACCACATCACTGCTTTCCAGCGAGGAGAAGATAATCTGCGATCGGCTGCGTAGAGCGCTTAGATCAGTTAGGAGGGTATCGGCAGTGGCCAGTTCATTGGCTTCAAGAACCACATAGCCGATTTGTTGGACGGCACTAGTGCGGGCCGTCATTGTTGCTTTGAGAACTAGGCTGGCGGGTGCTGAGCTCTTGAGAGGATCTGCCGCTGTGATGGTCTGAGCCCCGCTGCGGGTCAAGACGGGGTTTAGTTCCAGCGAACCTGCGGTGGATGGATCGTCGATGATGCCATTGACGACGCGATCTTTATCGCCGTAGCCGCCATCAGCTAGACGCAGGTTGAGAAAATCAGGTCGGCCGTTGCCATCGATGTCGTAGAAACGCGCTCCGCCCCGCTGACGGGGGTTGTAGGTCAGGGGCGTGAGGCCGCCATCTGTTGCAATGGCGTAGTAGACCAGTTTTCGCCCCTGTGGGATGTCATCGAACAAAGCGGCCACATCGGTCGAAACGTTGGTGTTCGTCCCAGCGGTAACATTGGCCGTAAAGTCGATCGAGCGGGTTGCTATATCGACGCCATTGCCCGTGATAAGTCTTTGATATTCATTGCTACTGCTATTAACGATTGCTGAAGTACTCAGCAGCTGAGCTGGCCTGTCTTCGCTGAAGGAGCCGCCCGCGGCGTTGACGGCAAAGGTGCGGATGTTTCCTTGTGGATCGGTGAAGCTGACGGCGGATTGATTGTCGGTTGCTCCAAGTGGTCTGCTTCCCAACTGCAGCTGGGGCGAGAAGGCTGTGACCGCCTTTCCATCGGAGAGACCGAGCTGGATGGACAGAGCGGCCAGCTGATCAGAGGTAAAGCCTTTAGGCGTTTTGATCGTCAGCGTGGAACCTGTAGCGCCGAACCAGCTCGGAGCTGACAGCACAAGCAGGCTCAGAGCATCACCATCGGGGTCCTTGGCAAACTCAGACAAGCTGTACGTCGTGGTGAGACCAGGGATCAGCGAAAGTTTCTGGGTTGTGACAGCAGCCGATTGAACAGGTGCCGCATTTATTTGTACCCCAGCTGCTTGAAGGGTGTTTTTGTTTTCCCGCCAACGATCAGCACTGGTCGCGAGTTCGGTTCCATTGATCAGCAATTGATCAATGCCCAGCTCAAAGTCAAGGATCTGTAGATCGTTGCCGATAGTGGGAGAGGAGCCGTCCAGGTCAAGGTAAAGGAGATCTTTGGCTCCATCGACCAAGCCAAGAAGCGCCCCATTGTTGATCAGCGTGCCGCCGATCACCCGGTCCTTTTGGGTGCTCAGAAAGAAGGAATCACTGCCCAGGCCGCCGATGAAAAGGTTGTCTCCCAAACTGTCGCTGTTGAACAGTTCGTCGTTACCGCCAGCCGCGTCGATGACCGAACCAATGCCAGCAAAGATTCGATTGACTGCTGTTGAACCCTGCACCTGTACATCAGCCAGCCGCACGCCGCTGCGCGACAAGGTTGCATAGGCGGCAGGGTCAAGCAGGATCTGGCTGCCGTTCAGGCCGACAGCCGTGCCAACGACCAGATCCAGTTCACCCCAGGCAGGATCCCAGGCAATACCGTGAACAAAGCTGCTGCTGGAGACTGACATGGTGTGACGTACGTGGCTGTGCCGAAGAGGGAATCAGTTCGCTGAACTGCGACAGTGTATGTAGAGGAAGCCGATCTCCCCGTTGTCGGAGAGATCGGCGTGGTTGGCGACTCGCCGGGACTAGACCACGAGACCTGCGAAGTTGGCCTGGCTGTTGAGGCTGCTGGCGCTGAGGTTGGTGAAGTGACCCACCTCCACACCGGCCACCTTCAGCAGGGTGTCGGTTCCCACCTGGCTGAAGCTGAGGCTGGAGAAGGTCACACCCTGAAGACCAACCTTGTCTTCACCCAGCTTGAAGTCCATCACGAACTGCTTGGCAGCCGGACGGTCGCCGATCTCACTCACCAGCCAGAACTGATCAGTGCCGGCACCGCCGTTGAGGTAGTTGGTTCCAGCACCTCCCAGCACGAAGAACTTGTCGTCGCCTGCACCACCAAGTGCCCGGTTGGACGAGCTGCCGATGATGAAGCTGTCGTTGCCAACACCGCCGCTGATGCGGTTGCCATCACCGGCTTCGGCACTGAACCAGTCATCACCGCTGCCGCCAGTGATCACATCGCGGGTACCGGCGTAAATCGTGTCCACACCGGAGCCGCTGAAGATCCGATTCTCGAAGCCACCGCTAATCGCAACGTCCACCTCGTCGTCACCGGCGCCGGTGAACACGGTGTCGAGTCGGCCGTCGAAGCCGGGGATGGTGGAGGTACCCGGCAGGGTGTTGTCGTTGCCGGCGGTGCCGACCCGCACTGGATCGATCACCGCATCGGTGCGCACCGCCAGGTTCTGGAGGCGGGTGTCGAGGGCTTGTGTGGTGTCGGCCTCGTCGTAGGGGTTGGCGGGGGAGTGGTTGTCGGCCAGGAATTCCGCCAGTGCGTCCTGCTCGGAGCCGTCGGCGGCGAAGGTGGCCACGCCGGTGCGGGGGGCGGTATCGCTCGCCGTGAGATCCACCCGGTCGGGGTTGGTGAGGTTGGTGAAGGGGTAGCCGTCTCCGCCGTTGGCCAGGAAGTTGAGCGTCACCATGCGGATGGTGCGAGCAGGGTCACCCACCACATCTCCACCGCGCACCACGATGTCGAGGTCGTTGCCTGCTTCATCCTGGATGGCCAGGTTGAGCACCCGCTCACCGGCTGCACGGGTGAGGTCGTAGCTGAAGGCGATGCCGCCCACCTGGGGGAAGCGGCCGCCGCCCACGCCGGCGGCGACGCCGAACTCGATCAGGGCCTTGAGTTCAGTGGCGGTGACGCTCACCAATGAGAGGCCATTGTTGAAGCTCAGGGCGTTGGCTATGTCGTTGCGGGAGATGCCGCCCTCAGGCTTCACCACGTTGCCCTGGGCGTCGAACACCGCCGCGGTGGGGAGCAGTTCAGGCACACCGTCCACTGAGCCGGTGGGTACCACCGACTGGCCGATCGAGTTGCGGATGCCGCCGCCGTTCTTCAGCGACACCAGCACGGTTGGGTCGATGCTGCGGGCATAGGCCAGGTTGGCGTCGGCGGTGAGGTTGCCGAGGTTGGTCTCCTCGCTGCGCACGCCGGGGTTGCGGTTGCCGTTGAGGAACACCTCGCTCACGCCGAACCATTCCGATTCCTGGGCCACGATCACCTCGCGCAGGGTGTCGGCCACCTCCTGCACGCGGGCATCGATGAAGGCCTCGGCGTTGAGGGCCGCCAGGCCAGCGGCATCGGTGCGGTAGGCCCCGCTGACAGTGGGGTCGTAGCTGGTGGGAATGATGGTGCCGGCGGCATCGAAATCGAGCACCAGACGGCCCAGGTACTTGTAGTTGCCGTCGGTGTTCACCACCGCCACCGGCTTGCCGTCGGCGTCGGTCTTGAGGATCGGATAGGTGCCCAGAACGCTGTCGCCGGGGCGGGCGGTGTCATCGCTGTCCAACAGGCGGGTGTTGGAGCCGCCGGCCATGATGATGTCCACGTGGCGCAGGCGCTCGGCCAGGGCCTGCTCGATGCTGATCTGCTGCATGTGGGCCAGCAGGATCACCTTGTTCATGCCGGGATTGGCACTGAGCAGAGCGTCCACGTCGGACTGGATCTGGGCGGCCAGGGCATCCAGCTCGGCTGCGGTGGGCGTGCCGCTGAACGGGGCCGGGGCGATGCCCACGTTGCCTGGGCTGGAGATGGTCTTGAGCGTGGGGGTGGTGGCGCCTACCACGCCCACCTTCTGACCATTGACATCAAACACCACACTGCCGGTGATGCTGTTGGGCTTGGGTGCCTGGCCATCGGGCACCACCAGGCCGGCCAGATTGCTGTCAGTGCTGAAGTTGAGGTTGCCGCTCAGGTAGGGGAAGGCGGTGCCGGGGTAGCCGCTGGAGCTGCTGATCAGGTTCTTGAGCACCGCGGTGCCCTGGTCGAACTCGTGATTGCCGAGAGCGATTGCCTGCACGCCGAGGGCGTTCTGGATCAGCACATCGCCGCGGCCCACGGCGCCGTAGGCCTGGGCGGAGGCGCCATAGAACAGACCTGGAATCCAGGCATCACCGCTGGAGAGGGTGAGGGTGTTCACGAAGCCGGGGATCCGGTCGCCGTCGATGTCCTGGGCGCGCAGGGCATTGAGCACCCCGGAGAGGTTGGGGGCGTTGTCGAGGGCAAGGGTGTTGCCCTCCTGGTCTGCCAGGTGGAAGAGCTGGAGCCTGAAGGCGCTGCCGTCGGCCAGCGGGCCGGCGGTGGTGAAGCTCACCACGTCGTTGCCCTCGCTGCTGGCGATCAGGCCGGTGGGCTCGCCGGTGGCGCTGCGCATGAAGGTGATGCCCTCAATGCGATTGGCACCGGGGAACACCGCCGGATCCACGGCCACAACGTTGTAGGGATCGCTCACGTCGAACACCGCCGCCACGCTGGTGGGCGTGCGCTCCAGGGCCACGAAGGCGTAGGTGCGGCCGGCCACGGTGGCGATCTCCACCATCTCGGGTTCGGTGCCCTTGTCGTCGTCGCGGTTGTAGGTGCTGGTGAAGTAGCCGAGGCTGTTGGCCAGATTTTCCAGCGCCGAGCTGGAATCAAACACGACGTTGCCGTTGTCGTCGTAGATGCGTACGGATCGAGAGCCGATGCTGAAGGCTTTGTCGACCTTGCCGTCGCCGGTGATGTCGCCGTAGTCGTTCAGGAGATTGAGGCGAGTGCGATCAATGCCTGTGGCTGTTTTGAAAGCTGCATTGAGAGCGCTGACACCGGGATGGTCGCGGAAGGGGGTGCCACTGACGGCTGTGCTGGCATCGGCACGGGTGAGGTCGTAAAAGACTGCGCCCTGATTGGTCTTGATCCCATCGATGGTGGTGTCCTCGCCGGGATACTCCCTGGAGTCGCCTTCGCCCGCTGCCAACAGGAACCGACGGCCCTGGGTATCGGTGTAGGTGGCGAGGCCATCGGGCATCGTGAGGCCATAAACCGGGAGCCCGCTGATGGGCAAGTACTTGTTGCCGCCGTTGTTGGTGCCATTCACATCGCGATCGGAGCTGTCGAAGCCGGCGCGATCGAAGCTCACCACCGTGAAGGCATTGCCCTTGGCGCCTTCGGTGCCGAAGTCGTTGTCGTAGTTGAGCACCAGCGCGCCGTCGTCGCGGATGGTGAGACCTTCAGGCTTGTCGTAGGCGGTGGTGCCGCCGATCGAGGGCAGGTTGAACAGCTCGATCTTGTTGGCCAGGCGGATGCCGGCGTTGGCCAGGGTGTCGGCGCTGGAGGTGGAGAAGATCTGCGGGGTGGCCGGATTGCTGTCGTGGTCGACGAGGGTGCGGCGGTTGTCGAGCAGTTCGGGGCTGGCCACGCCGATCTTGCCCAACCAGCCATCGCTGGCCTGGTTGGCAGCTGTGGTGATCGCCAGGGTGTTGGTGGCACCGCGCAGATCCACCTCGTACACCTGTTTGAAGCCGGTGAGGCTGCGGGTGCTGTCGCGCTCCATCACCAGGAACACGCCGCGGGCTTCATCGAAGGCAACATCGCCGATCTTGTCTTGACCGGTGCGGCCGCTGAGCAGATAAAGGTGCTCCTTCACTGGGGAGCCGGTGGCCGGATCGATGGCCAGGATGCGGGTGAGCTCGGAGCGGCTGCGGCCCTCGGTGGTGCCGTCGCCGTTGGCGTCCACATCCAGGGGGCTCTGCATGAAGGCATAGAGAAACCCGTCGGTGGAGTTGAAGGCCATTCCCTCAATGCCACGGTTGCTCCAGCGGTTGCCGTAGATGGCCGGCAGGCTGTCGATCGTTTCAGCACCGATCGGGCTGCCGCCGTTCACGTTGTGTTGTGCTGCCAGCTGGGCTTTCTGGCCGGCGGGAATGTAACGCTGGATTAGGTTGCCGGTGTTGAAATCGAACAGGGCAATCTGGCCGCGGTATTCATCGCCCACGGCGAACACCTTCCGGTTGGTACCGCCGATGGTCACGTTGAGCACCGACACGGTTTCCGAGTCGATGCCGAACGGGTCGTAGGGGAGGGCTGCGTTGGTTTTGTCGACGGGGATATCGTCTTTGCCGGCCAGCTGCGGCAGGCCGGTGAGGGGCGTGCCGTCGGCACGTTTCAAGCCGATGCGGGCCAGTTCGCTCACCGCGCCCGTCGTGCGGTTCATGCCCAGCTTGTAGATGGAAGGCTGGAAATCGGGGTCGAGGAATTGGCGCTTGCCATCAACAACGTTGCCATTGGGGCCCCGGTCGGTAATCGAGTAGTAGATGTCCAACTCGGTGCCGTTGACCGTTTCCTTGCCGGCAAAGGTCAGACCCGAAAGCCCACCGGCCAGTACGCCAGTGGGTAGGTTGGCCTTACCAGCGGCATACTCCAGTTCGAAGCCAAAGTTCTTGGCGCTGGCAATGCCCCGGCTCCAGTCCTTGATACCCGCTGAGAAGATCTCCTTGATCACAGGTGCCGCGCCGCTGATATCGAGCACGGCGATGGCATTGTTTTCCTGCAGTGATACCCAGGCGCTCTTGCCGTCGGCGCTGATGGCGATGGCCTCAGGTTCGATGTCTTGGGCCACGGTGGTGGTGACCCCCAGGCGTGTGCCGATGCGCACGCCACGGTTGATCAATTCAGCCCGGCGATTTTCCCAGGCGCTGAAATCTACGCTCTGCACATTCGCCTGGGCCGGGGCCACGGGCGTGGCAGCGAGATAACCACTGGTGTCGATCAGTGAGATCGAACCAATCGGATCGATCGTGTAGAGCGAATTTGGTTCACCCTCGTTGGTGGCCAGCAGCTTGCTGCCGTCGCTGCTGAACTTCACCATGTCTGGCAGGGGGCCGACGGTGACGGTGCTGATATGAACAGGTAGAGCGGGATTGCTCAGGTTGTAGAACTGAACAAAGCCGGGGTTGGTCTTAACGCTGTTCTGTACGGCTACGGCCAGCAGATTGCCGTACACGGCAACGCTCTGCAGGGTCTGGCTGCTGTCGGCTGGGGTGGCCTTTGCGACGGCCACCGGCGCTGCGGGGTTACGCAGGTCGCTCACGATGATCGCGCCAGACCCTCCACCCACGGTGTAGAGATATCTGGTCGTTGGGTTGTAGGCGGAGATCTCCGCGTTGGCTCCGAGGGCAGCAACGTTGAGCGCTCCATCCACGGCGGCGACGGATGGGGAGAGCGTGGTGAAGGTCAGCGCCAATGGAATAACCCAAATCCTCCGCATACTCACGCCTTGCCAGGCGCGCCGGGTTAGCAGAACCTTCGGCTTCCGCTTAAGAGCTGGCTAAATGTGTTGCTGCTAACGCATGGACGTGTTCGCCACTGCGGAAGATCCGCGCCTGCCAGCTTGACGAAGCGCTGGATGGCGATGATTTTCCTGTGGGGCAACTGGTGGTGCGGCTGCTGCTCAAGCTGCCCTGAGTTCTGCTGCGCTCATGAGCCTTAGATCAATGCCTTGAGCCCCGCCTCATCCAGCACCGCCACCCCCAGGCTCTCGGCCTTGCTGAGCTTGCTGCCGGCCTCCTCGCCAGCCACCACATAGCTGGTTTTCTTGCTCACTGAGCCGCTCACTTTGCCGCCGGCTGCTTCGATCAGGGCCTGGGCCTGGCTGCGGCTCAGCGTGGGCAGCGTGCCGGTGAGCACGAAGGTCTGACCAGCCAGGGGAGCAGCCCCTCCGTTGGCTCCTGCTGCTGCGCCGGCCGCCGCCAGCTCTGCTCCGCTCGCCGCCAGGGAGAAGCCCAGCCGCTCCAGCTGCGTCAGCAGCTGCTGGTTGGCCGCTGTGGTGAACCACTGCTCGAGGCTCTGCGCGATTTCGCCGCCGATGCCATGCACGGCCGTGATCAGCTCGGGCGACTCCGAGGCGGCTGTGGCCAGTTCCGCCGCGCTGGGGAAGGCCCTGGCCAGCGCCTTGGCGTTCACTTCGCCCACGTGATGGATGCCCAGGCCGTAGAGCTGGCGCTGCCACGGCTGCCGTTTCGAAGCAGCCAGGGCCGCCACCAGGTTCTCGGCAGATTTCGCCCCCATCCGCTCCAGGCTCGCCAGCACGGCGGCCTCCAGGCCATAGAGGTCGGCGATTGAGCCCACCAGGCCCCGGTCCACCAGCTGCTCGATCAACTTGCCGCCGAGCCCATCCACATCCAGCGCCCCCTTGCTCACCCAGTGGCGCAGGGCGCCGCGCAGGATCGCCGGGCAGCTGCTGTTCACGCAGCGGGTGGCCGCCTCGCCCTCCTCTCGCACCAGCGGCGAGCCGCATTCCGGGCAGGTGTGCGGTAGCTCCAGGCGCGCGGCGCCGGCGGGGCGCAGATCGGGCAGCACCCGCAGCACCTCGGGGATGATCTCGCCGGCCTTGCGCACCACGATCGTGTCGCCGGCGTGCAGATCCAGCTCCGCCAGGCGATCGGCGTTGTGCAGGGTGGCGCGGCTCACCATGGTGCCGGCTAGGCCCACCGGTTCAAACTCGGCCACCGGTGTGACCACCCCCGTGCGGCCCACCTGGCAGCTGAGGCGCAGCAGCTTGCTGGGGGCTTCCTCGGCGGGGTACTTGAGGGCGATGGCCCAGCGGGGCGCCTTCTGGGTGAAGCCGGCGGCGTCCTGCAGGCGCAGGTCGTCGAGCTTCACCACCACGCCGTCGGTGGCGTAGTCCAGCGTCCGCCGCCCCTCATCCCACTGGGCGAAGAAGGCCTCCACCGCCGCCAGATCCGGCAGCAGCGCGGCATTGGGATTCACCTTGAAGCCGGCGGCCCGCAGCCACTGCAGGCTCTCCCACTGCGAGCTGGGCGGCGGCGGATCGCCCGGTCCCGGCTGCCAGCCGGCCGGCAGATGCAGGGTGTAGGCGAAGAAATCCAGCCGCCGCGCGGCCACCACGCGCGGATCCAGCTGGCGCAGGGTGCCGGCGCAGGCGTTGCGCGGGTTGGCGAACAGGGCCTCGCCGCGGGCTTCGCGCTCGGCGTTGATGGCTGCGAAGGTGCCATCGGGGATCAGGGCCTCGCCGCGCACCTCCACCCACTCCGGCGGGTTCTCCAGCTGCAGCCGCAGCGGCACGGCAGTGATCGTGCGCACGTTGGCGGTGATCTCCTCGCCTTGCTCGCCGTCGCCGCGGGTTGCGGCCCGCGTGAGCAGGCCCTCGGCATAGCTCAGGGCCAGGGCGTTGCCGTCGATCTTGAGCTCGCCCACCATCGCCAGGGCGGGCTGGGGCTCGCCGGCGGAGGGTTCACGGTCGAGAACCTTGAGCAGGCGGGCAAACCAGGCCTCCAGCTCCGCGGTGTTGAAGGCGTTGTCGAGGCTGAGCAGGCCGATGCGATGGCGCACGCTCTGGAAGCCGTCCGCCGGAGCACCGCCCACCCTCTGGGTGGGGCTGTCGGGGGTCACCAGCTCCGGGTCGGCGCTTTCAAGATCCAGCAGCTCCCGGTAGAGGCGGTCGTAGACCGTGTCCTCCATCTCGGGCGCATCGAGCACGTAGTAAGCGTGAGCGGCGCGGCTGAGCAGCCCACGCAGTTCGGCGGCTCGGCTTGCCGGCTCGGCGTTGGAGGAGCTCACGGGTCGGCTGCCGGCTCAGCTGTGGGACATCAGATGAGTAAGCGTCAGGCGGCGGCCAGCTTCTGGATGCGGTCCACGCGCCAGTCGTCTTCCACCTTCACGAAGGTGAAATCGAGCGGTAGCTCCTCATTGGTTTCCGACTTGAGCTTCACCGTCAGGATGATCTGGTCCTCCTGGATGCGCGGCCGGCCGGATTTGAGGTTGCGGTACTTATTGAGCTGCAGGCCCGCCAGGAAGCGCAGGAACTGCTGCCGATTCACGTGCGAGCGGTAGTTCTTGGTGGTGAGCAGATAGGCCGCGTCGATCCGGCCCGAGGCCACCTGGGTGAAGAACTGCTTGATCACCGGGTTGATGCCCCGGGCGTTCAGCACCAGCTTCACGGCGCTGATGGTCCAGTAGAGCAGCAGGGCGCCGGCGCCGGCGGCCAGGGCCTTGGTGCCGATGGTCTGCACCAGTTGCATGTCCATGGACGCACGGGAACGCAAGTGCGGCCGATTCTGCAGGAGCGGAGCCGGATGGTGGCCCCGGTGCGGGTGCGGGTTACCCCAGCGGCTCGATTGTTTTCGGCCAGACTCGGCGCGCCGCTCACCCGCCAGTCCCCCGCCTCGGCATGCCGCTCGCTCCGCTGCTGCCGCTGTTCCACCGGTTGAACCGCGAACACTTTGAGGGTGCGCTGGCGCCCGATGGCCTCAGCCTGGTGAGCGTGCGCTGGAGCGATGGGCGCATGCGCCGCAGCGCCGGCATGTATCGCTTCGGGCGGCGGGCCGATGGCTCAGCGCTCAGCGAGATCGTGCTGTCGCGGCCGTTGCTGGAGCCCCTGCCTCCGGAGGCCACCGCCAGCACCCTCTGCCACGAGATGATCCACGCCTGGATCCATCGGGTGCTGCGGGCCGAGGAGGTGCACGGCCCTCACTTCAGGGCCCGCATGGCGGCGATCAACGCGGCCCAGCAGGAGTTCCGCGTCAGCGTGCGCCATCGCTACCCGCTGCCCGCCCGGCCGCCCCGCTGGATCGCCCGCTGTCCCAGCTGCGGCCTCGCGGCCCCCTACCGGCGCCGTCAGGCGGGCATCGCCTGCCGGCTCTGCTGTGAACGCTTCCACGGCGGCCGCTGGAATGCCGCCTATCAGCTGGTGTTTGAGCCAGCGGCGGCTTAGCTTGCCGCCCATGGCCACCTTCCTCTGGACCCTGCAGTGCGGCGGCGTGGCGATCGCCCTGCTGGGCATGGGCCGCGACCGCTGGTTGCGGGCCCGTCGCCTCGGGCGCTGAGCGCTGTTTAGCCTGCAGCGATGGTGGATCAACCCCGCACCCGCAACCCTGAGCTGCGCGACTGGCGCGAAGCGCCAAGAAGTGATTGGCGTGAGGCCCCGCGCCCTGAGGCACGTTCCGAGTCCCGTTTCGAGCCGCGGCTGGAGCAGCGGTTGGATCAGTGGATGACGGCGGGACGACAGCTGGTGGATGGAGTCGCCGGGGCTCGCCCGGGCTCGCGTCCGTCGGCGCGCTCAGCCGGATCCCGGGCCGGATCACCCCTGCGCCTCGACCATCTGGGCCGCTGGGTGGAGGACAGGCTCGACTGGCTGCTTGAAGATGACGATGGCTGGCGCGAACCCTGGCAGGAGGGCGCGCCACCGCGGCAAGAGCGGCCGCAGCGGGCTGCGCCTGCGCCTGCACCGGCCCCGCAGTCCTCTGCCGAGCCAGCCGCGTCGTCCCGGCGCCGGCCGCTGGAGGCCGTGTCCCGCCGCACGGCACCGCTGCTGCCCCCGCCGTCCGTGGAGCAGCCCGTGGAGCAGCAGGACTGGCCCGATGATTCGAGCTTCAGCCTGAACCGTTGGCGGCGTGACGCCGGGGGCGACCTGCCGGCCCGTGGTTCGGTCGCTCCTTCCGAGCCGGCGACTCCGTCAGCTCGGGCTGTGCCCCGTTCCTCACGCCGCCGCCCCGGTTGACCCCGTGGCTGTTGCGCTGCACCTGAAAGCTGCAGCCCAGTTCGCGGAGCTGCCGGTTCACCGGTTCCACCAGCTCGCCGGGTAGTTCCTCGGCCATCTGATCGGCGCTGGTGCTGATCGAGGGAGATCCCTCGGTGAGCGCGCTGAGCAGGGCGGCCCATTGCTGCACCAAGGTGGCTCGCTGCACAGTCACCAGCCCAGCGGCCTCAAAGGCGCGGCGGCAGTGCTGGCGATGCCAGAAGGGTTGGCCTCCCTGGCGTTGCCGCTCCCTTTCTGTGGCGCAACCGGCATCGAGGGCGCGAGAGGTGGGCTGCCCCTCCGGATCGCGCAGGCCTGCTTCACTGAGCAGGCGGCCGCAGTGCACTGCGGAGATGCCGTAGAGGCGTCCGAGATCGGTGAGGGTGAGCCAGGGGGATGCCTCACCGCCGGGAGCGGCCCCGCTGTGCAGGGCTGGAAGGCCTGGTGCGCCGTGCTGTCGCGCCGTCATCTCGCCACGCTCCTGTCTGACTACCTCCATGCTGGCCGCAGCACAGGTGTGGTCAAGTTGTCAATCTCACTCCGTAGCGCTACGTCACAACTGTTGCAAAGCGTCATGAAGCAAGCGCTTGGCAGGGGCCGAGCCAGTCCTGCAGGCGTGGCGAGAACACTTCGCGGATGACCGTGAGTTCGCGGCCGCCGCGAAAGAAGCGGTAGTGGCGGCTCCAGTAGGGCCCGGGGCAGCCGAACCCCTCCGCCAGCCAGGGAGCCTGCACCAGGGCCAGGCCGTCCACCTCCCGGTAGAGCTCAGCCCGATCGGCGGTGAGGCTGCGCCAGATCGGCTGGGAGCGCTGCTGCAGGTGCCGTTCCGCCTGCTCCTGGTTCCACCAGCTCTCCGCCCAGGCCAGGGTGTCGGGGCCGCAGCGCAGCCACACCTGGCGGCGCAGCAGCGGCCGCTCCAGCTCCTCCACCTCGGCCGGCGCCTCATTGCCCGGGTCAGGGTCGGCCGCCATCGCGATCACCTCCACCTCCACCGCCAGCCCCGTGAGCGATTGCAGATGGCGGGTGGGGCTGCCATCGCCCAGCAGCAACAGCCGCCATGGGCCACTGAGTGCAGGGCCGTCGCCCTCGGTTCCGCTCACGCCGGCTGCCACCGCCTCGGGTGCGGCCTGCCAGATCGGTTCAGGGGAGGGCCAGAGGGGTGGTTCGTGCACAGACAGCGGAGCGCGGCCCGTTCAGGCCGTCAGAAACCACTGCTGATGCTGACGCGCCGGCTGACGCCGGCGCGTTCGATCACGGCCGAATCACCACTGGTGTTCACCAGCCGCCAGCCGCTGCTGCCGATGCTTTCCCCCGCTGTGGCGTTGGTGGAGCTGCCGCCCACCTGGAAGATGGCCGATCCAGGCTTGCCGGGGATCTGCACCACACCCACCAGTTCCGGGGTGGCGCCGCCGCCACTGCCGGAGGGCACCGGTGGAGGCGGAGTGGGTGGACCGGACCAAGCTGACGCGCTGGCCACCGGCGCAGGCGCCCTCAGCGTGCCGTTGACGGGCACCTTGAGGGGAGCGGCGCCGCCACTGCCCTGGCCCTCAAGTTGGCCAAGCTCCTCGATCCAGGGCTCAGTCGGGGGCGGCGGCGGCAGACCGTCGCTGCGGGCCGTGGTGTCCTCCTTGGTTGCTTTCTCGGCCGGGTCCGCCGCTGCGGCGGTCTCGTTGCCGTCCAGTTGCCTGATGCCCTCGAGCAGGCGGATCGTGCGCTCCTGGCGCAGATCCTGGCTGGCCTGGTTCCAGCCGATCCAGAGGGTGGCGGAGGTGCCCAGGGCCAGGCAGGCCAGGCCGCCGCCGCAGGCGAGGGCCAGCTTGGGCGGGATCGCCACACCGCCGATCTGCCAGGGGCTGGAGAGCCAGGCGCGGTTGAACAGGGGGGATTGCGGTCGCCAGGGAGCCTGGCCCCAGGCGGAACGGCGCCGGCCGCCGGCCACACGTTGTTGCGGCGCTGACGGCACGGCCGTGAGCGGTGTTGCAGCCTTCTGCGGTGCGGCCGACGGCATAGCAGCAGCTGCCGGTGCCTCGCGCACCTCCACCTCGATGCTGTCGTCGTCGTTGCTGGCAGGCCGGGCTGCCGTCGCGTCCGAACGGGCATACCCATCGCTGGGCACCGCAGCCACGGCCGGGCTGAACACGCGGTCCATGACCTGCTCGGCCCGCAGTTCCCAGAAGGCCCTGGAGGTGGTGGTGGAGCGACTCGAGGTCACCAGCAAACCATCCCGGACTGCGACAGGTTCGCCGCAGATTAACGGTCCTCTCCGGCATTGACGAGAGAGCGCCGCCGGCGCTCCAGCTCCAGCCAAAGCAGCAGGGCGCTCACATCGGCCTGGCTCACCCCGGGCACCCGTCCGGCCTGCCCCAGATTGCTCGGTTGGATGGCGGCCAGCTTCTCGCGCGCTTCGCGTGACAGGGTGCCGATGGCGGCGTAGTCGATCCCCGGCGGGATCGGCCGGTGTTCCTGCTTCTTCACCTGCTCGATCTGCTGTTGCTGGCGGGCCAGGTAGCCGCTGTAGCGGATCTCGATCTCGGCGGCCTCGCGCACATCCGCTGGCAGGGCCGGATCTGCCAGGCCGTGCCGCACCAGCTCGGCGCTGCCGAAACCGGGCCGCCGCAGGAGATCGGCCAGGGTGATCGAGCCCTTGATCGGCGCGTTGGTCTGGGCCTCCACGGCGGCGGCGGCAGGGTCGCTCGCCTTGAGCCGCACCGTGTCGAGCCGGCGCCGCTCGGCCGTGATTGCCGCCTGTTTGGCCTCATGGATCTGCCAGCGACGGTCGTCGATCAGACCCAGCTCGCGGCCGAGCGGCGTCAGGCGCCGGTCGGCGTTGTCGCCCCGCAACACCAGCCGGTACTCGCTGCGGGAGGTGAGCACCCGGTAGGGCTCCCGCAGGTCGCGGGTGATCAGGTCGTCGATCATCGTGCCGATGTAGCTGCCCTCCCGCGGGAAGTGCACCGCGGGTTGGCCCCGCAGCAGCCGGGCGGCGTTCAGCCCGGCCACCAGCCCCTGGGCGGCCGCCTCCTCATAGCCGGTGGTGCCGTTGAGCTGGCCGGCGGAGAACAGCCCCTTCACCCGCTTGGTCTCGAGGGAGGCCTTGAGCTGGGTGGCGGGCAGGTAGTCGTAGTCCACCGCGTAGGCAGGGCGCAGCATCACGCACTGCTCCAGGCCGGGCAGGGTGCGCAGCAGCTCCAGCTGCAGCCGCTCCGGCAGTCCGGTGGAGAAGCCCTGCACGTAGATCTCCGGCGTGTCGCGGCCTTCTGGTTCCAGGAAGATCTGGTGCGAGTCCTTGTCGGCGAAGCGCACGATCTTGTCCTCGATCGAGGGGCAATAGCGCGGGCCCTTGCTGTCGACGAAGCCGCCGTAGATCGGCGTGAGATGCAGGTTGTCGCGGATCAGCTGGTGGGTGGCCGCTGTGGTGCGGGTGATGTGGCAGCTCATCGGTTCGCCGCTCACCCAGCTGGCCGGATCGAAGGAGAAGTAGCGGTCGTGGGCGTCGCTGGGCTGCTCTTCCAGCTGATCGAGGGCGATGCTGCGCCGATCAACGCGAGCGGGTGTGCCGGTCTTGAGGCGGCCCAGCTCGAAACCGAGGGCCTGCAGGGCTTCGGTGAGCCCCTCGGCGGCCTGTTCGCCGGCGCGGCCCGCCGCCATGCTCTGATCCCCCACCCAGATGCGGCCACCGAGGAAGGTGCCGGCCGTCAGGATCACGGCGCCGGCGCCGTAGCGGCTGCCGAAGTAGGTGCGCACGCCGGTCACCCGGGCGCCCCCGGCGCCGTCCTCGCCGGGGGTGCCGTCCACCTCCAGGCCCGTCACCATCGCTTCGCGCAGGGCCAGGTTGGGGGTGTGCTGCAGCAGTTGCAGCATCTGGCGGGCGTACTGGCGTTTGTCGGTCTGGGCGCGCAGGGCCCACACGGCCGGCCCCCGGCTGGCGTTGAGGATGCGTTTCTGTAGCGCGGTGGCATCGGCCAGGCGACCGATCACGCCGCCGAGGGCATCCACCTCATGCACCAGCTGACTCTTGGCCGGGCCGCCCACCGCCGGGTTGCAGGGCTGCCAGGCGATGCGGTCGAGGTTGAGGCTGAACAGGGCGGTGCTGAGTCCCAGCCGCGCTGCGGTGATCGCGGCCTCGCAGCCGGCGTGGCCGCCACCCACCACGATCACCTCGAAGTGCTCGCTGAAGGGGGTGGTGCAGGGCTGGCTGGACGGGCTGGAGACGGCCATGGCTCAATTCTCCACGGAGCGGGTGCCCGGGTGCTGGGTTCCAGCGTGCTGGTCAGGTGGCTCCGTGGAAGTCGTACCAGGCGCTGAGCAGTTGATAAGCCGCATTGCGGCGGTTCCAGCGCTGGGCGTCCCCGCCCTGATCCGGATGCCATTGCTTGAGGTTGCGGCGCCAGGTGGCGCGCACCACGATCCAGTCGCTGCCGGGGAGCACACCGATCTCCGCGCAGGCTTCGGCATAGCTGGCCTGAACGGGATCGGGCCCCGCGCTGGCCACGTTCTGTTGTGCCGCTGTCTGCTGGGAAGCCGCCTGCTGGGAAGCGGTCTGTCGGTCCGCGGTCTGCAGGAAGCCCTCAACGCGTGCCTGGGCGTCCTGGCTCATCTGCAGCGCCCGGTCGGCTCTGTCGCGGGCCTGAACCAGCTGCGCGTCAACCTGCTCCGCCAGCGCTGCCAGGGTCTGGCGCCCGCTCTGCAGGCCTTCCTCCAGCTCGCTGCGGGCCTGTGTGAGGCTGCTGATGGCTGCGGCCATGTCGTCGCTGCTGCGCTGCCCAGCCTGCTGGGCCTGCTGGATCTCCTGGTCGAGCTGCTGCAGCCGGTTGCCGGTGGTAGCGCTGGCCTCGGCCTCGCGGGCGTGGGCCAGCTCCAGCTGCTCCAGGCTGGTCTGGAGCTGGCTGCGTATCTGGGCCAGCTGGTTCTGTTCGTGCAGGAGGAACTGCTCGAGACCCTGCTGCAGATCGCTCTGTTGGCTGCTCAGCTGGCCCAGCAGGTCGCGCAGTTCGGCTCGGGCCGCCTCAGCGGCAGCGAGGGCCTGGGCGCTTGCTTCCGGACCGTTTCGGCCGAGCTCGAGAAGGGCCTGCCGCAATGCGTCGCGCTCCAGCGCGAGCGAATGCAGCTGGCTGTCCAGGCCATTGAGGCGCCCCTCCAGGGCTGACGTCGCCGCGGCGGCCTGCTCACGGGCAGTGGCAGCGGCTGCGGTGGCGCTGAGCAGTTGGTGCTGCAGGCGCTCCAGCTCGGCCTGTTGCGCCGTCAGGACCCTCGACTGATCGCCGTGGGCCTGAACCAGGCGCTGCTCCAGGTCGCCGGTCAGCTGCTCCAGGCGCTGCCGCAGGGCCGTCGCCTGGTCCAGGCTGGTGTGGCTCACCGTTGCGCGGTTGTGCAGGAGCTCCTGCAGATCCGTCTCGGCGCGATTGCGGGACTGGCGCATCCCCTCCAGCTGCGCTTCCAGCCCGGCGATGCGCTCCTGGGCCGCGGCGGCGGACTGCCTCAGCTGCTGCTCGCTGGCTTTCGCGGCACGTTCCGCGTTGTCGATCGCCTGGCGGGCCTCGTGGAGTCGTTGGTCGCCGGCGGCAGTGGCGCTCAGCAGCTCCTGTTGGCTGCTGGAGTGCTGCTGGCGAATCCTGGCCAGTTCTTCCTCCAGTGCGGCCATGCGCGCCCGTGACTGGTCGGAGGCCCGCTCCCTGTCCCGCTCGCTTTGTGCTGCCCGGGCTTCGGCGCTCGCCAGGTCCTGCCGTGCCTGCATCAGGCTCCGATCCAGCACGGCGCCGGCGCTCGCCAGATCCTGCTGACTCTGTTCGGCTTCGCGGCGGGCCGTCTGGATGCTGCGCTGGAGCTGGGGTGGCGGCGAAAGCGGTGCAGGGAACGGCCTGCGGCCTGAGCCGCTGCGGCCCGGATGGCGCAGCAGATAAACCCCGAACCCAGCGAACACCAGCGGTGAGACCAGAACCCAGTAGGTGTCGTTGCGCAGTTCCTGGTTCCCTTCGCGGGCGGCCTGCTGGCCGCGCAACAGGATCAGGACCAGCAGCACGGCCCCGATGGTCAGGCTGAACAACCCGACCATCCGCCGCTCTGATCGTTGCTGCATCCGCTGCTCCGACGGGGCGGATGCTGGCCTGCCGCCGGATGGACCCATAACGACGTGCCCTGCCGCGATGGATGAAAGCTAGGGAGGGCTGGCAGGAACGGCAGCTGCTTCGGTCAGAGCCCCCCCGGCGCCGCCAGGTTGCGGAAACGGGTGAACTGGGGTTCGAACAGCAGCTTCACGGTGCCCACCGGCCCGTTGCGGTGCTTGGTCACGATCACTTCGGTGATGCCGCGGTCGGGGGTGTCGGGGTTGTAGTACTCGTCGCGGTAGATCATCAGCACCAGGTCGGCGTCCTGCTCGATCGAGCCGGATTCGCGCAGGTCCGAGAGCATGGGCCGCTTGTTGGTGCGCGCTTCGACGCCGCGGCTGAGCTGGGAGAGGGCCACCACCGGAACGTTCAGCTCGCGGGCCATCTGCTTGAGGCCGCGGGTGATGCGCGAGAGCTCCTGCACGCGGTTGTCGGAGCCGCCGCCCTCCATCAGCTGCAGGTAGTCGATCACCACCAGGCCCAGCTCCTTGCCGCTCTCGGCCATCAGCCGCCGGCAGAGCGAGCGCATCTCGAGCACGCCGGCGTTGGGTTTGTCGTCGATGTAGATCGGCATCTGGCCGAGGGTGCTGATGCCCTGCCCCAGCAGCGGCCATTCCTCGGGATTGAGGCGCCCGGTGCGCAGGCGACCGCTCTCGATGCCCACCTCCATCGCCAGCAGGCGGTAGGTGAGCTGCTGCTTGCTCATCTCCAGGGAGAACACGCACACCGGCAGCTGGTGCAGCTGGGCCACGTTCTTGGCCAGGTTGAGGGTGATCGCCGTTTTGCCCATGGCCGGCCGGCCGGCGATGATGATCAGATCGCTGCGCTGCAGCCCCTGGGTCATGGCGTCCAGGTCGTAGAAGTTCACCGGGATACCGGCTACGGCGGTGCCAAGGGAGCGGCTCTCGATCTCGTTGAAGGTGGCGGTGAGGATCTCGGCCGTGGGGGTGAGGCCGATGCTCGGTTTCTCCTGGCTGATGGCGAAGATCTTCTGCTCGGCCTCGTCGAGCACCTGCTCCATCGGCTTGCTCTGATCGAAGCCGAGGGCGATCACCTCGTTGCCGGAGCGGATCAGCTGGCGGCGGAGGTACTTGTCCATCACCAGGCGTGCCACCTGGTCGATCGCGGCGGTGGAGAGGGTCCGCTCCACCAGCTCCACCAGCCGGCCGCTGCCGCCCACCTTCTCCAGATTGCCGGTGTCCGCCAGCCAGGCGGTCATGGCGGTGAGGTCGGTGGGCTTGCCCTGGCCGTGCAGCATCAGGGCGGTGCGATAGATCTCGCGGTGGGCCGTGAGATAGAAGGCCTCGGGCTGCAGCACGTCGGCCACGCGGCCGATGGCGTCCGGGTCCAGCAGGATGCCGCCCAGCACCGCCTCTTCGGCCTCAAGGTTCTGGGGTGGCACGCCGTCGGGCATGGCCTCGAAGTCGGCCTCCTGGCGCTGGCGGCCACGGCGCAACAGCCGAGAGCCTGCCTCCTCCTCGGGGCCGGGGTTGCTCAGGGGAACGCTCACCATCGCCGGGGGTGCTGGGTGGACTGCTGTCGGAATTGCTGAAGCTTGTCGCTGCAGGGTGTCGCTGCTGGGTGGCGGTGGCGGCAGGGCCGACCATGCAAAAGCCGCCAGTCCCGAACGGGCCTGGCGGCGTTGGGGGTCTCATTGTGCCGGAGCCTGTGGGGTCGTGCCGCGGCTGGCTGCAGACGTGGCGCCGACAGAGGCGGCGCCTGCGCAATGGCTCAGTGGCTGACCACTTCCAGGTTGATCTCGGCGGTCACCTCGGGATGCAGTTTCACCTGCACCTTGAAGGTGCCGGTGCGGTGGATCTCGGGCACCAGGATGTCGCGGCGGTCCACTTCTTTCTTGGTGGCGGCTTCGATCGCTTCGGCCACATCGCCGTTGGTCACCGTGCCGAACAGCACGTCGTCGCCACCGGTCTGCTTCTTGACGGTGAAGCGGCCGATGGTGTCGAGCGCGGTGCGGAAGGCCACGGCCTCAGCCTTGAGGGCGGCCTGGCGCTCGGCTTCCTTGGCGCGGCGGTGCTCAACCTGGCGCAGCACAGCGGGGGTCACCGGCACCGCCTTGCCCTGGGGCAGCAGGAAGTTGCGGGCGTAGCCGGGGGCCACATCCACCAGATCACCGTTCTTGCCCAGGCTGAGAACGTCCTCGCTGAGGACCACGGAAACGCGCTTGGCCATGGGAATTACGAACGAACGGTCGACACTGGGGCGATCGGTCAGCCTACGCCACGGGTCGCGAACCGTTCCGTGAGTTGCCGCGGCAGGCGCACCCGGCTGGCCAGGCCCAGCTGCTGCAGCAGGCGGATGTGCAGCCAGGTGAGATCTGGCTCGCGGCGGCCCCAGCCGTGGCGGGCCGCGTGCGGGTAGGCGTGGTGGGTGTTGTGCCAGCCCTCACCGAAGGTGACCGCCGCCACCCAGGGGTTATTGCGGGAGCCGTCGCCGCTGTCGTGCAGCACGTAGCCCCAGCGGTGGGTGGCGGAGTTCACGAGCCAGGTGGCGTGGTACACCAGCACCAGGCGCAGCGGAATGCCCCAGAGCACGAGCGCCCAGCCGGCGGCGGCGCTGCCCCCTGCGGTGCTGGAGCCGATCCAGAACAGCAGGGCGGCCAGGGGCAGCTGCAGGGCCAGGAACCAGCGGTTCAGCCAGCGGTAGTAAGGGACAGTTTCTAGGTCGCCGGTGAGCCGGGGCACGGCACCCATGGCGGGGATGGGTCGGAACATCCAGCCGATGTGGCTCCACCAGAAGCCGCGATGGCTGTTGTGGTGATCCGCATCCGTATCGGAAAATTTGTGGTGGTGGCGGTGCAGGCCCACCCAGTCGATCGGGCCGTGTTGGCAGCTGAGGGCACCGCAGGTGGCGAAGAACCGCTCCAGCCAGCGGGGCACCTGGAAAGCGCGGTGACTGAGCAGTCGGTGATAGCCGACGGTCACCCCCAGGCAGGCGGTGACCCAGTAGAGAATCAGCAGGCTGGCCACGGCGGGCAGGCTCCAGAAGCGCGGCAGCAGCGCAACGGCGGCCAGCACATGGATGGCGACCATGAACAGCAGCACCGGCCAGTTGCGCTGTGGGGAGGGGGTGGCAGCAGGGTCTGCCGGCAGCGGCGCTGGCACCTGCGGCGCGCCGGCTGAGAGCTGGCCCCGGCGTGGCCGGTGCAGGTGCCGCACGCGGCTGGGGGCGGTGATCGAGGCCGTCATGGGCCCGCTCCGTGAGAGTCCGATAAAATGGTAGCAGTACGGATCCGTATTGCTTGAATTATCGGGATGAACTCGAAGCAGGCCGCGATGCGTTCGGGCATCTGATCAAGGTCTGGCATGAGCGCAACGGCTGGAGCCAGCGGGTGCTGCCGGCCCTGGCGGAGCGGCTGGAGCTGGGCCGTGTGCACAACTCGCAGCTCTCCAACCTGCGCAACCGCAAGCTGGCCTCGCCGGGGCCGGAGCTGTTCGTGGCCCTGGGGCGGCTCAACCAGCTGCTGGCCCGCCAGGCGGGGGTGGACGGCCTGGCTCCTGATCTCACAGAGCGGCTTGCCGATCAGCCGGAGCTGCTCACAGCGCTGCAGGCTTCGGCCCTGCCGCTGCTGGCGGAGGGCGGTGAGCCCCTCGGGCCGGCACAGCTGTTTGAGATCTTCGTGGGCCTGCGTCAGCCCCCCAGCGCCTTCGATCTGCGCATCGCGGCTTCAGAGGCGGCGG
>Ga0208721_1000039_pt1 | contig 27343 bp, 22 predicted proteins | sample LakMenEpi17Aug10_FD_150705 | JGI IMG/M metagenome (GOLD analysis project Ga0208721, IMG submission 150705) | Freshwater microbial communities from Lake Mendota, WI - 17AUG2010 deep hole epilimnion (SPAdes) | ecosystem: Environmental > Aquatic > Freshwater > Lentic | place: Lake Mendota, Madison... | reverse complement strand
GCCAGCCGATGCATGCCACGCCGGCGGCGGCGACCGCGGCGGCGAACCAGGGCCAGGAGTGCAACAGTCCGGGCGAGAGCCGGTCGCCATGGTCGAAGACAAGCGTCGCGGGCCAGACGATCCGAGCCAGATAGGTCCAGACCGCCTCGGACTGCGTCAGCAGGTAGCGCCACGGGGAGGCCGTGGAGCCGAAGCCGGCCGAGGAGCCGCGTCCTCCCCAGGCCGTCAGCATCAGGATCACGACCGGCCAGCCCGCGGCGGCGGCCAGGTGCCAGCGCCAGTGGCCGGCCACCGCCCGCCATGATCCCGAGACGACGGCCCGGTCGCAGAGCAGCGTGACCAGCGGCAGCGCCACGACTGTTTCCTTCGCACAGCCGCCGAGCGCCGCCACGACGGCGACGGCGGGGAGGAGCCGGGCCGGGCCGCCGGCCAGGCCGGCAAGCAGGAGGTCGAGGCCCGCGAGCATGGCGATCGCCCCGAGCACCTCGGCCCGCTGGATACAGTAGGTCACCGCCGCCGTGTGCAGCGGATGGACCGCCCAGATGAGACTCGCCGCCAGGGCCACCGTCCCGGCCCGTGCGCGCAGCCAAGCTGGTGCGCCCGGAAACGCGAGCAGCCGGCGCAGCACGTCGAACAGGAGCAGCGCCGCGATGACGTGGAGGAGCAGGTTGACCGCCCGGAATGCGGCGGGAGCCTGCCCCACGAGCGCCCGGTTGACCGCCAGGGAAAGGTTGAGGAGCGGCCGGCCATCGACGGTGCGTCCATCCTCGTGACCGTAGAACAGGACGCCCCACGGCGGCCAGAGGCTGCGGATGCTCCGGTTCGCGACGATGCTCGGCAGATCGTCCATGAGGAAGGGGACGGTCAGGGTGTGGCCGTAGCAGGCCGCGACCGCGGCGAGGAGCAGGGCGGCGGCGAGCGCGGCCGTCGGCCGCAGATCCCGCCGCACGATTGGAGGAGTCGCCATGGTGGTGCCTGGAACGCCGACCGGGGACGCAGCGGTCGAGGATAGCATCGGCGTTCCGTGAAAAATCGATGCGGACCCGAGCCGACGGTGCCGCGTTCGGCTTACAATCCGGGGCACCGTCTGCGCGCAGCCCGTCAGCCCGTCGGGATGCGGGCCGCCGGCCTGAAGGACACGAGCATGCCGCGGGCAACGGAAAAGCCAGCAACGAACCAGGCACGGCGGCTGCCGTGGGCCGGCCTGTGCCTGCCCTGGCTGCTGGTCGTGGTGCTGCCCGTCGTCGGCGCCCCGCCGGAGGCGCCGGCCGCGCCGGACGTACGCATCGAGACGGCCCTCGAGCAGGTGGCGAAGTTTCGCGAGGCCGAGGACTACGACCGGGCCCTCGATGCGCTTCGCACGGTCAGTGCTCTCGTCAAGAAGGCCAAGGGGGCGGACCATCCCGACCTGGCGGCGATCTTCGACCTGGCGGGGCAGATCTTCTTCGCCCAGGCCAAGTATCCCGAGGCGGAGGTGCCGCTGCGCAAGGCGGTGGCGATCCGTGAGCCGTTGCTGATCGCCGGCGACGATGGGCTCGCGGTGCCGCAGGCGGCCGCGCTGATGCTCCTCGGCAAGATCCATCGGGCGACGGGCAAAATCGACAACGCGGTCGACACGATGAAGAAGGCGGTCGTGCTCTACGACGCCTCGCTCGGCCCCGAGCATGAATCGACCGTCCGAGCCCGCGATGAACTTGTGCAGGCGGTCGAGGTGTTCGCCAAGCAGCTCGGTCCCGACCACGAGGTGACGATCAAGGCCAACGAGGAGCTGGCCGCCGTCCAGGAGTCATTGGGTGAACTGGCGGCCGCGGCCGCCACATGGCGGGCGGTCTACGACGGGGAGAACCGGCGGCTCGGTGCGGGGCACGCCCGGACCCTGAAGGCGGCCGGCCGGCACGCCCGGACGCTGGCGCTGGCGGGCCGCTGGGGCGATGCAGCGACGTTTGCCGCGGGTGTGGCCGACGCGGTCGAGGGGGATGCCGGCCGGGACCGCGTGGAACTGGCCGGGCTCTACCGGGAGCTCGCCGACATCCGGTTGGCGGTGGAGGACTACTCGCCCGCCGAGGAGGCGGTGCGCAGGGCACTGGCGATCGACGCCCAGGTGGACGGTGCGGAGGGGACGGCCGCGGCGCTCGACCAGGCGACCCTGGCGCGGGTGGCGGCCGCCCGCAACGAGTTCGATCCGCAGGCGGAGGCGTTCACGCGGGCGGTCGAGCGACTCAAGAACGCCGCTGCCGCCGGAGAGCCCAGGGCGGCGGCCGGGCTGCGCGAGGCGGCGGCCGCCCTCCTCGACGCCGGCCAGCATGCGGCCGCGGCGGAACTCTTCCAGCTCGCGGTCGACACCGACCTCCGGCTCCTCGACGCGGGGCATGCCGACGTCGCCGCCGACCGGCTGGGCCTGGGCCGGTGTGCGGTCGCCGCCGGTGATCCGCAGGGGGCGAAGACGATGCTCGAGCAGGCGGCACGGGCCCTCCAGTTGGCGCTCGGTTCCTCGCATCCGCGCACGCTCGACGCCGTCGCGAGCCTGGCCACCGCGGCGGTCGATGCCAGGCTGGTCGACGATGCGGCCGCGCTCGCCCGGCGGCTCGTCGCCTACCGGGCGCCCCGCGAGGGAGAAAAGAACGACGAGCGGCTGGCGCGGGTGTTCGATGGCACGGCGGCCCTGCTCGAGCACGCGGGCCGCCAGGCCGACGCCGCGCGGGTGCGCGACTCGTTCATCGAGCTCCGGACCCGGCAGTTCGGCGTCGGCCACGAATACGTCGCCGACGCCTACGTCAATCTCGCCAACGCCCGGCAGGCGGCCGGCATGTCGAGCGACGCGATCCCGCTGTACCGCAAGGGGATCGAGATTCAGGAGGCCAGACTGGGGGCGGAACATCCCGACATCGCCGCGACCCTGCTGCCGCTGGCCCGCGCGCACCGGGCGGTCAGGCAGCACGAGGAGGCGGCCGTCGCCCTGCGGCGGGCGCTCGTCATCTGGGAGGCGACCGCCGGGGCCGACCATCCGGTGACGACCGAGACGGTGCGGGCGCTGGCACTCGCCGAGCTCGCGCTCGGACGGCGGCAGGAGGCGGTGGTGCTGATGGAGCGCCTGCTCCAGGCCTACGAGCGGGACGAGGAGCGGCCCGTCGCGGATCGCGTGAAACTGCTCACTCGGCTCGCCGAGGTGCGGCACGCGCTCGGCGCCGCGGATGCGGCCCGGCGCTACCTCAAGCAGGCTGGCGAACTCCAGTCGCGGCCAGGCGAGTCTGTCCCGACGGCCGACGCCATCGGCCGGCTCGCGGACCTGGCCCGCGTCCACGGCCTGCTGGGAGACGACGTCGAGTCGGAGGGCTACCTCGCCGAGGCGCGGTCGCTGGCCGCCAAGGCGGAGAATCCCGAGGAGCAAAGCCGGCGGATCGACGCGATCATGAAGCCCGCCGCGCCGCGGGGCTGACGCCCGGCTACTTCCCGGCACCGGCCGGGGTCTTCTTCCGCTCGCTGGCCCGGATCGCGTCGAGCGCCCTGCGGGCGGCCGCGTCCGCCGCGTCCTTGCTTGTGACGAGCTGTCCGCTCTTGCGCACGAGCGCGTCGGAGGTCGCGATCAGGTCGGCGACCGCCGCATGGAGCGGCCCGGCGCGGTCGAACTGCGAGTCCTCGACCTCGAGGAGGACCTTCGCCTCGTAGAGCGCCTCGATCGCCCCCTTGGCCTGCCGCTCGGCCTGCACGACGTCCTTGGCATCGATGCTGCGCCGGGTCTCCTCGAGGGCCACGCGGGCCGATGTGATGAGCGGTTTGGCGAGGGCCGGGTGCCGATCCTGTTCAACGCTGCGCAGGTCGGAGACGGCGGCGTCGATCAACTCCCGGGCCTTCTCCGGCTGGCCGTCGAGGAGCAGTGCCTCGGCGAGCGGTTCACGGACCGCGGCCCGGATCCGCGCGGCCTCCGCCTCGGCCGCGACCAGCTCCTTGGAATCGCCCCGTTCCTTCTCGAAGCGGTCGAGCGCCGCCTGGCAGGCAGCGCCGGCGTCCTCGACCGCCCGTTCCAGTGATTCGATCGCCCGGCGGCGCTGCCGGCTTGCGGAGGCCTTTCGCTCCGCCGGGGGCTCGGTGACCGGATGGTCCCCGGCCGGCGGCGTCGGCGCCGTGCCGGGCAGCGCGTCGACGGGGAGGGTGAAGGGGAGCTTGCTCGCCTCCAGGTGCCGCAGGCCGGAGATCAGTCGGGGCCGGGTGCCGCCCAGCATCATGTGCGCGACTGGGCTGCGCCCCTCGGCGGCGGCACGATCCTCGGGAATCCGCGCCGGCGACGACGAGCGGGCGGCGATCAGGCTGCGGACATGCTCGTCAAGCTGCTTGAACCACTTGACCACCTGGGCCTGCCGCTCCGGGGTCAGCGACGAATCGCGGACCGCGAACTCCTGGTTCGCCGCCCGGATGCGGTCGACGAGGAGCAGGCTGCGGTCGTCGAGGAGCGAAAAATAGAGCAACGACCAGGGGAGGTAGAAACCGCCGGCCGCGTCCTGCTCGCGCGGCGCGTTGATGGCGATCCAGCGCTGGAAGTCCTTGTCGAGGAACAGCCGTTCCGCCTCGGCGAGCGGCTTTTCGGCGGCATCGAGATTCCCCATCAGCCGCTCGACCGTCTCCCGGTACTGGAGCAGGTCGATCCGCACTCGCGTGGCAGCACCGCCCTTCGCGGCCCCCTTCAGCGACTGCTCGATGCGTTGAGCCTCGATGGACGCCTGCTTGTACTTCCCCTCGCGCAGCAGTTCCTCGAGCAGCCGCTGCTCGACTGCCAGGTCGATCTGCGCGACGGCGACCGGCGGGACGGAGCCGAGCAGGGCGGCAACGAGGGGCAGAAGGCGGAGCGGGGGGCGCATCGTCGGGTGGGTTCCAGTGTGGGACGACTCCGTCGCACCGGGCGCGGCACGGAGTCTCCGAGTATATCGGACGCGGATCGGCGCTCGTTGGTTCGCTCCCCACGCGATCAAAAGTCGTCGGCGGGCGGTTCCTCGGTCGGCTCCGGCTGTGGTGCGGGCTTCGGCTTCACTCCAGCGGCCGGCGGTTTTGCATCCGGCTTCTTCTCGTCACTGGGCACCTCCGGCTTCGTCCCCTGCGCCGGTGGCGGCGTCGCGGGGTCGACGGGCTTCACGGTCGCCGGTGCCTTCCGCGGGGGCGTCGCCGGCGGTTTCTTGGGCGTCGGCTCCTCTGCCCGATCGCTCCGCAGGCCGATGTCCCAGGCGCCGACGACGTACTTGTCGACGAGGCCGATCCGCCGCGCCCCGTCGCCGTCCTGGTCGACGTAGTACATCACGCGGGTGAACTGCTGGTTGTTGTCGGCGTCGTGGTACTGGTCCGACTCCTCGCAGGAGCCGTTTTCGTCGAGGTCGCGCCAGCTCTCGGTGCACGCCGTCCGCGTCTTCTGCGGGCTCACCGGCTCGCCGTCGAGTACCACGGAGGGGTTTTCCGTCCGCCACTCGGTGGCGAACCTGCCGGCGGCCCGGAGGGCGAACCGGCCCGCGTCGAAGTTCATCCGCCGGGCCGGCACGGGCAGGACGCCGGAGAGGAGCGGGCACATCGACCACGTGATGAGGATCCCCCCGATCAACAGGGCGCCCGCATAGGCTCCGGTGGCGGCCCCGCCGAGCCGGTCCACCAGCGTCGCGGGCAGGACCTCGTCCGTCCGCAGCCGCGGATGGACGAACTGGACGAGAGCCGCGAGCGTCCCCCAGAAGACGAGGGCGAAGACGAGGAACACCGACCACGCCTGGATCGACAGGCTGCTCGGCAGGAAGGGGCCGATCGCGACGTCGATGATCTGGCCGAGGAGGCCGGCCAGAAACTCGTGGGTGAGGATGGCGAGCACCAGCGCGCCGAGCACCTCCAGCCCCGCCACCGCCGCCTCGTAGAAGCCCCGCGAGAGCCCGAGGAACCCGCAGTACAGCACGCCCACGAGGACGAACAGGTCCATCACGATCGCCGGCATCGTCGCACCCTCCCGATAGCCTCGTCCCGGCCGTCGTCCCTCACGTCGTCACCCGCACGATCTCCTCGACGCTGGTCGTCCCCTGGAGCACCTTGAGGAACCCGTCGACCTGCAGCGACCGCGTGCCCCCCTGCCGGGCCGCCGCCCGCAGGTCCTCGATCGACGGCGAGTCGGTGATCAGCTTGCGGATGTCGTCGCTCATGACGAGCAGTTCGTGGATGCCGATCCGCCCCTTGTAGCCCGTGCCGCCGCACTCGGGGCAGCCCTTCTTCCGGTAGATCGTCGGCGCCTGCTCGGGCTTGACGCCCAGCCGCTTGAGCAGCTCGGGGGGCGTGGGGTAGGGCTCGCGGCACTTCTGGCAGAGCTTGCGGGCCAGCCGCTGGCCGAGGATCGCGGTCACGGCGGTCTGGATCAGCATCGGGTCGAGGCCGAGGTCGAGCATGCGCGTGACCGTGGCCACGGTGTCGTTGGCGTGCAGCGTGGAGAAGACGAAGTGGCCGGTGAGGGCCGCCTGGCAGGCGATCTCCGCCGTCTCCTTGTCGCGGATCTCACCGACGAGGAGGACGTCGGGATCCTGGCGCAGGACGCTGCGCAGGATGCTGGCGAACGTCACCCCGGCCGCGGTGTTGACGGCGATCTGCGTGATGCCGTCGAGCCGGTACTCGACCGGATCCTCGATCGTGGTGATGTTGTGCTGGTCGGCGTCGATCTCGTTGAGCGACGCGTAGACCGTCGTCGTCTTGCCGGAACCGGTGGGCCCGGTGACGAGGAACATCCCGTAGGGCTTGTGGATCACTCCCTGGAGGGCGCTGAGGATCTGGGGCCGGAGGCCGATGTTGTCGAGCCCCGCGCTCATCACGCCCCCCGACGAATTGAGGAGCCGGAGGACCATTTTCTCGCCGTAACTCGTCGGCGTCGAGGCGGCCCGGATCTCGTACTTGTCGGCGCCGAAGAGGGCGGAGAAGGTGCCGTCCTGGGGCCGGCGCCGGTCGGCGATGTCCATGTCGGAGGCGACCTTGAGCATCGACGTCATTCCCTTGCCGTCCGCCATGCTCATGGTCTCGGAGTTGTGGAGGACGCCGTCGACCCGGAACCGCACGAAGAACTCCTTCTCGTGGGGCTCGAGATGGAGGTCGGTCGCCCCGGCCTTCATGGCGGCCATGAGCATCGTGCGCACGTGCTGGATGTTGGCCGACAGGGCCTGGCTGCCTCCGCCGGCGACGGCCGGCGATCCGTCCTTCTTGAGCAGGGAGAAACCGGGCTGGCCGGCGCCGGCGGCCTGCTCCTCGGCGGCCGCCGCATTCCGCTTGCGCGTGTCGGCCTTGTCGAGGGCGGCGGTGAGCTGGCCCAGGCGGTCGAGGATCGAAGCGGACTTGGCATCCTTCTTCGTCCCGGAGGTCGCCAGCGCCGCGATGCGCTCGCGCAGCGACCCTACGACCTGGCCGGCGAACTCCCTGGTCAGCACCTTCGCGTCGTCCGGAACCCGCCTGTCGCGCCGGGCCGCGAAGGAGTACATGAAGGCCCCGATGGCGAGCATTCCCACCGGCACGGCCAGCGGCCCGACCTGCGCGGTGGCCACCATCAGCCCGGCCATCAGCCCGATCATTCCGGCATACCACCTGTCGATGCCGGGGATCTTCAGGTCGTCGTGCTGCTCCTCCATCCAGATCGTGAAGCCGACGGCGGCGGCTGTCGTCAGCGCGAAGAGGAGAAACAGCAGCAGCCCGATGAACGGAAACCCGGAGAACGACGGGAAGTCGTACACCGCCAGCAGGGAGACGGCGGAGTGGGTTGGGAGGAGCGGGCGCATGACCGGGAGGAGCCAGTGGGCGGGGCCGAGGCACCGCGCTGCGGTGACCCCCGGAAAACTTCGCGAAGTTTACCGGCGCCGAAAAGGGGGACGCAACCGAAGCAGGGCGTGCCCGCACCGCGATGGCGGACTCACGAATTCCTCACATCGGCCGGCGTGCCAGCCGGTCTGGTGGTGGCAGCGACCGACCGTGGCACCTGCCGCAGGCCGCCGGCCCCGGCGCCGGGCGAACCGGCCGCTCCCTCCGTGCCGCCGTCCTGCGCGCCGCGGTTCCCGTCCTCGTGATATTCGGCATCCTCGTTGACCGCCCAGACATCGTGGACCAGCCGGCCGGCGAGGATGTTGCGGGCGGTGAGCATGGCGGTCATCATCGCGTGATCCTGGTTGTTGTACTTGTGCATGCCGTTGCGGCCCACGAGGTGCAGGTTCGGGTAGCGGGCGGCCAGTTCGCGGCGGATCGTCGCCACGTGGGTCGCATACTCGTCGTCGTACACGGGGTAGGCTTTGGGCTGCCGGACGACGTGGCCGTCGAGGACGTCGCCGCGCCGCGCCAGGCCCAGGCGGACCAGTTCGTCCGTCGCCATCGCGACGAGTTCGTCGTCGCTCGCGGCCCACAGGCCATCTCCCTCGAAGCAGAAGTATTCCAGGCCGTAGCAGGCCAGATCGGGGTCGGGCACCATCTCGGGCGACCAGCTGCGGTAGTTCTGGATCCGCCCCACCTTGACCCCCGGCTCGTGGATGTAGATCCAGTTGTCGGTGATCGGCACGGACGGCCGCACGATCAGGGCCACAGTGAGAAAATCGCGGTACCGGAGCGCCTGCGCCGCCGCCCGGGTGGCCGCGGACACGCCCGGCTCGAGACCGAGCACGAGGTCGCGGAGCGGCGCCGACGAGACGACGTGGTCGGCCACGACGTGCCGCGCTGCGCCGCTGCCGTCGTCGTAGTGGACGAGCCAGTGGCCCGCTGGTTCGGCCGCGGTCACGCGCTCGATGCCGGTCACGCGGCAGCCCATCCGGACCTCGCCCCCCTGCTCCCGCGTGCGGCGCGCGGCCGCCTCCCACATCATGCCAGGACCCTTGCGCGGATACCGGAACGAACCGATCAGCGTCTTGATTTGATCCGAGCGGTCGCGGGGCCGCTGCGGGAACAGGGCGTTCCAGATGGCGCTGGACAGCGACAGCCCCTTGATCCGCTGGGCCGCCCAGTCGGCGGAGATCTGCCGGCAGCTCATCCCCCAGACCTTCTCCGTGTAGGTCTTGAAGAAAATGCCGAACAGCCGCCGGCCGAACTTGTTCGACACCCAGTCCTCGAACGACCGCGGCTCGCGGACCGGAAACAGCCGGGCATGCGCGTAGCTCGCCACGCACCGCGTGGCCTCGACGAGGCCGAGGTTTTTGAGCGCCTCGCCGGCCTTGAGCGGATAGGCGTAGAACTTGCCGCCGTAGAGGATCCGCGAGCTGCGCGGCCTGACGAGCAGGTCGTCGCCGAGCAGTTCCGTCCACAGGTCCTCGACCTCCCGGGACTTGGAGAAGAACCGGTGGCCGCCGATGTCGAAGCGAAACCCCTTGTAGGCGACCGTCCGCGAGATGCCGCCGACGAGATCGGGGTCTGACTCCAGGACGGTGACCCGGGCGCCGGCCCGCGTCAGCAGGTAGGCCGCCGTCAGGCCGGCCGGCCCGGCTCCGATGATCGCGACCGAGGGGGGAGTGTCAGTGGCGTCCATGACCGCCCCACTATAGGACACCGCTGGCCGGCAGCGAGCCGGTTTCGGCCGCTCATCATTTTCTCACTGGACGGGGGAGCGTATGCTTCGGACGATCCACTGAACGAACGCGGGAGCCGACGCCGTCGCAGCTGCACGACGTCGATCCCCGGAGACTGCACACCATGCGTCAGGGCGACTCCGCTCCACGACCGCGACGATCGTCCGCGCCGGGCCGGCGCGGCTACACGCTCGTCGAGCTCCTCGTCGTGATCTCGATCATCGTGGCTCTCGTGGGCATCCTCATGCCCGCCTTCCAGGTAGCCCGGGAGTCGTCCCGGCGCACGCAGTGCATCAACAACATCCGCCAGGTGGGGCAGGCGATCGTCGGCTACGACTCTGCGACCTCGTCGCTGCCGGGCTGGCGGAACCGGGTGGGCAACTACCCGAGCACGACGTCGTGGACCGTGCCGATCCTGCCGCAGCTCGGCAACCAGGAGGCCTATGACTGGTTTGACAAGTATTCCGTCGGGGCCGACCCGATCAACAGCAAGGTCGTCCCGGTGTTCCTCTGCCCGACGGGAGCGGCGGACGCGCGGCGCTACTCGACCGCGCCGTTGAGCTACGCCGTCAACGCCGGCACCGGCACCGAGCGGACGGCGAGCGGTTCCGATTCGTTTGCCGCCACCGGCCGCCGGCAGTTCGTCGCCGACGGTGTGTTCCACGACCGCGTCGGCTACGACGCCGACGCCGACGGCAACTACGAGGAAGACAACGATTTTTATCCGGCTCGCACGTCGCTCGACGACGTCAACTCCGGCAGTGGCGGCAGCTCGACCCTGATGATCGCCGAGCGCAGTGGCCGATTCGTCGACGTCGGGGTCGACTGGCCGGCGGCGCCGGCCGTGGTCCTCTCCGGCTCGTCGAACGCCCTGGCCACAAGCCACGTGTTCATGCACCCGCCCGCGCTCGCGGCGGGGCAGTTGCCGGCGGCATCGAGCGTGTACCGCGTCGTCAATCCGACGAAGCAGCATGCCACGACCGGCAATGCGTGGGCGCTGCGCTATCCGACGTCACCGCACCGCGGAGACGGCGCGGTCGTGGTGTTTTGCGACGGCCACTCGCAATTCCTTTCGGGCAAGATCAATTCCTGGGTCTACGGCCAGCTGCTCACGGCCCGCAAATCGGGGCTCTCCCCCCGGGCCGCGACCTGGCAGACGTACGACCACGACAACAACGCCGGCACTGCGGCCGTGACCTACGTCCTCAGCGAGGAAGACGTCGTCATCAAGTGACGCCCGGAACGGTGCCGCCGCGGTGAGGCCGCCTACCTGACGTCGATCAGTTCGACGAGAAAGTGGAGCGTGGCCTTGGGGGGGATCGGGCCGCCGGGGGTGCCGCGGTCGCCGTAGCCGAGGTCGCTGGGGATCACGAGTTCGATCATTCCCCCCGCGCCGACGAGCTGCATCCCCTCCGTCCAGCCCTTGATCACTCCGTTGAGCGGGAACGAGATCGGCTCCTTGCGTTCGTAGGAACTGTCGAACGTCGTGCCGTTGTCGAGCCAGCCGTGGTAGTTGACCTTCACGGTGTCGCTGGCCTTCGGGGTCGCGCCCTTCCCCTTGCGGAGCACGCGGTACTGCAGCCCGGAGGCGGTGGCCGTGAACGTCTTGGGGGCGTCGGCGTCGATCATGCCGGCGCCGGCGGGGAGCTTCGGGTGAGGCACGTCGGCGGGGGCCTGGTCGGCGGGCATGGCGGACTCCTGGAAGAAGGTGCAGGCGAGGAACAGGGCAAGCAGCGTGAACGAACGCATGGCGCATGTCTCCGGGGATGTGAACGGACGGAAGTATAGCGGTGCCGGCCCGGCCGGCCTCAACCGCCGGTGCCCACGAGGGCCTCGATCTCGTCCGCGTCGAGGGGCACGTGGCTGCAGAGATCGACCGGACCGTCGGCCGTGATCAGGATGTCGTTCTCCAGCCGGATGCCGATCCGCTCCTCGGGAATGTAGATCCCCGGCTCGACCGTCAGCACCCAGCCGGCCGACAGCGGGCCATCCTGCGGGGCGAGGTCATGGACGCCGAGCCCGAGCGAGTGCCCGAGGCCGTGCATGAAGAACCGGCGGCAGGCCGGCTCGTCGGCCGAGTCGCGGGCAGCGTCGGCCGGGTCGAGGAGGCCGAGGCCGACGAGCTCCTCGGCCATCTCGCGCTGCGCCGCCCGCTTCCAGTCGCGGAGCCCGGTGCCGACCGTCGCCCGGGCGATCGAGTGCCGCAGCACGCGCAGGACCGCGTCGTAGACGGCCCGCTGCCGGGGCGAGAACCGGCCGCCGACCGGATAGGTGCGAGTCAGGTCGGCGCAGTAGTTGGCGTAGGAGGCGCCGACGTCCACGAGGACGAGGTCGCCGTCCGCGCAGACCTTGTCGTTGGCGGTGTAGTGGAGGACGCAGGCATTTTTTCCGGAGGCGACGATCGGCTCGTAGGCCATTCGGGCCCGGCGCCGGGTGAATTCGTGGAGCAGTTCGGCCTCGAGCTCGTGCTCCATCACGCCCGGCCGGAGGGCGGCGGCCAGCCGGCGCAGCCCGGCGGCGGTGATGTCGATCGCCTGGCGGATGAGCGAGACTTCCCCCTCGGCCTTCACGGCCCGGAGCCGGCGCAACAGCGGCGCGAGGCGGGCATAGCGGTGGAGCGGATAGCGGGCCTGGAGCTGCCGGGCCATGCGCAGGTCGCGGGAATCGACGTCGATCGCCGCCCGCTCGTGCTCGTTGGCGACGAGGAACACCGTCTCCGCCTGGCACATGAGCTGGTGCAGCGCCCCGGGCAGGTCGGCGAGCCAGCGGACCTTGGCCAGGCCGCTCGTCGCCCGGGCCGCGTCCGCCGAGAGTTTTTCCCCCTCCCAGGTGGCGAGGTGCTCGTCGGGGCGGCGGACGAAGAGCATCTCGCGGCTGCCGGGGTCGACCGCGTCGGGGGCGAGCACGAGCACGCTCTCCTCCTGCTCGATGCCGGTGAGCCAGAACAGGTCGGCCGCCGGGTGCAGCGGGAGCGTGCCGTCGCCGGTGGCGGGGAGCACGTCGGCCGCATGGACGATCGCCAGGCTGTTGTCCGGGAGGAGGTCGGCGAGCCGGCGGCGCTGGGCCGTGAACAGGGCGGGATCGATCGGGGCGTGGCGCATGCGGCAGGGGACCGAGAGGGGGCAGAAGGGACTCGGGTGTCACAGCGTATCACGCGGGGGGGCGGTCCGCGGCGCAGGCCCGAGCCAGGCGGCGAAGCGCCTCCTCGAGCCGGGGCGTGGGACAGGCGGTGTTGAGCCGGACGAACCCCGCCGCGCCGAAGTCGCGGCCGTCGGAAGGGCCAAGCCCGGCCGCCTCGCAGGCCGCCTGCGGATCGGCGACACCCGTGCCTCGGCAGTCGATCCAGGCGAGGTACGTGGCCCGTGCCGGCACGCACGACAGGCCGGGGATCGCGGCCAGCGCCCGCTGCACGAGTTCACGGTGCTGCCGGAGGACGACGAGCAGCCGGCGCCGCCAGTCGTCGCCGTGCCGCCAGGCCGCCTCGGCCGCGGCATAGCCGAGCGGACTGACCATCGGCACGAGCCCGCCCCCGGCCATGCGCCACTGCTTGCGCAGCCGCGGGTCGGGAACGATCGCCGCCGCGCAGCCGAGGCCGGCGAGGTTCCAGGTTTTCGACGGCGCGGTGAGCGTGATCGCCCCGCGCGCGGCCGGATGGTCGAGGCTCGCGAACGGCACGTGCCGGACGTCGTCGTCGAGGACGAGGTCGGCCCAGATCTCGTCGCTCACGACCGTCAGGCCGTGCCGCACGGCGACGTCGGCGATCGCCAGCAGGTCGGAACGCGAGAACACCGTGCCGGTCGGATTGTGCGGATGGCAGAGCCAGAGGAGTTTCGTGCGCGGCGAGATGGCGGTGGCGAGGGCATCGTGGTCGATCGACCAGCGGTCGGTGCCTTGCGCGAGCGGCACGCGCACCACCCGACGGCCGGCCAGGCCCGGCAGCGTGAGGAACGGCGGATAGACCGGCGTGAAGGTGAGGATCTCGTCGTCGGGGGCCGACAGCAGTCGGGCGGCGATCGCCAGGCCGGTGACCACGCCGGGCGTGGCCACGACGAGGTCGGGATCGACCTCCCAGCCGTGGAGCCGGCCGAGGTGCGCGGCCAGCGCCGGCGCGAATCCGGGCGGGGCGTGCGTGTAGCCGAAGACTCCATGCGCGACGCGGTCGCGGATCGCCGCCAGGATTTCGTCCGGCGCGCGAAAGTCCATGTCGGCCACCCACACCGGCAGGACGTCGCGGCCCGCCCAGCGGTCCCACTTCTCGGAGCCGGTGCCGCGCCGGTCGGGACAGTCAGCGAACGCTGGATCGACGGGGGCTGCGGGCGCGAGCGGAAAAGGGTTCATGGCCCCGCCAGTGTAAACCGCGACCGCGGCCCACCGCGCCGGTCACCAGCGGTAGATCGCCGCCACGCCCGATTCCGTCGGCATCGCGTTCCGCGCCAGGGCCACGATCTCGCCGCGGTGCTCGAGCACCGACTCGGCGAGGGCGCCGAACAGGTCGGGCGTGCGAATGGCGGGCGCGTCGCCGCGGCGGGAGAGATCGGTCAGTTGCTCGCCGTCGGTCTCGACGGCCCCCGTCGCCCGGTCGAACTGGCCCGGTTCGAACCGGTCGGCCTCGATGAGCAGCGTGGCCACCCGGCCGGCGACCGCGGCCCGGGCGATGTCGGCGAGATCGCCGGCCGCCTGATCGCGGTCCCGCGCCTGCTCGTAGACCGCGACCAGCCGGGCGATGTGCCGGTCCCGGGCCGCGGCCAGGATCGGCTGCACCGCCGCAGCCAGTTCGGCGGTCGACATGAGGTGCGGATCCTTGGCGGCATGGTCGGCGAGGAGGTGCGGATTCCGGCTCAGGCGCTGGAACTCCGCCGCCAGCCGGGCCGTGGCGACGAGCACGACCGGCCGATCGACACGGCCCGAGACCTGCTCGCCGAGGACCGTGTCGACGTGCCGCAGGAAAATCTCCGTGTCGGCGTCGATGTCGTCCTGTTTCGAGCCGGTGCCGCCATGGATGACACCCTCGATTCCCATCCCACGCTGCACGCGGTGCGGCTGGAAGGTTTCCTCGTCGATCACGTCTGCCCGCGACAGGGCGTCGCCGGCGAGCTGACCCGGGCGGCCAACGAGCGGCACAGGGTCGAGCGGGCCCATCGTGTCGCCGGTCGTGCCGTGCCAGGCCAGCCCCTCGTAGACGCGGGCCTCGCGGCTGGTGAGGGCGAGCAGGAAAAACCGCTCCAGCGCCGCGGCGATGCGCATCAGCGGCAGCGTGTGGAATCGGCTCGTCACCAGCGCCAGCGGCTGCACGGGCCGCTGCAGGAGGAACACCCGGGCCCGGCCGGCGGCGGCGAAGACGGCGAGCCCGTCGCGGGTGTGGCTCCAGAAGCGGGAATCGGCGGCGAGCATGTGGAGCGGGTGGAGGAGTCGTGTGATCGCGTCGCGGGCATGCGCCGCCGAGAGCGCCATCTCCAGAGCCTCGACGAGATGCCGGAAGGCGGGGAGATCGACCGTGTTGTCGGGGACGTTGCGGTGCGTGGGCAGATAGATCGACAGGCAGGGGGCGGTCTGCGGTTCGAGCAGCGTTCGCACCGCGGCGAGCGAGACGGGTTCGATCGAAATCGGTTCGGCGGGCGTTGGCTCCACGGCAGACTCCCGCGGCCGCCACGCGGGCGGGCCGCCGTCGGGGCATCCGGGATGCCGACAAGCAGGCTACGGCGAGCGGGCCACGTCAGCCGCGGCTCGATGAGTGACGATCGAACGGCAGCGCCCGCCGGTCAATCGCGAGGGCTGAGGGCCACTCCGAAATCACGGCCGGGCCAACGGACAGTTGCGCGCCCTGCTCGCTCACCACCTGCCGGCGACCGACCCGGCGGAAGTCCGCGCCATCGTGACGGGATCGAAGCCCGGATCGCCGTATCCAGGCGCCGCTGTGGCGGGTTTGCCGCGGGGCCGGACTGCCGGCCCCCTGCCGAATGCCCGGACAAAGCCGATATGCCCGGACTAAGGCGATATGCCCGGACTAAGGCGATATGCCCGGACTAAGGCGATATGCCCGGACTAAGGCGATATGCCCGGACAGAGGCGATACGGTACACTCCGCACCGACATGCTCCTGCTGCGGTGCACAGGATTCGTCGTGGTTTCGTGGAGCCCGTTGAACGCGCCGAGGTTCCCGATGCCCCTGCCACGCCTGTTCACCTTCTTCTCGTTCGTGCTGCTGGTCGCTGCGAGTGCCGGCGCCGCGGAGGTGGCCGAACCACCGGCGCCGCTCAAGCGCCTGCTTGTCGTCTCGGTGACGCGGGGCTTCCGGCACTCGTCCATCCCCGTCGCCGAGGCGGCCCTCGAGGAGCTTGGCCGCGGTGAGGGCCGGTTTCATCTCGACTTTCTGCGCGGCGCGGTCGAGAAGGGGAAGGAGCCCGACGACGAGCTCAAGGCCCGGTTCGCCAAGGCCTTCTCCCCCGAGTCTCTCGCCACGTTCGACGGCGTGATCTTCGCGAGCACGACAGGCGAGCTGCCGATCCCCGACCTGGCAGGGTTTCTCGACTGGATCCGGTCGGGCCGGGCATTCATCGGCTTTCACGCCGCCAGCGACACGCTGAAAAGTTCCGATGCCTATTGCGAGATGATCGGCGGCCACTTCGACGGCCATCCGTGGAACGCGCCCCAGGAGCACGGTTTCGTCGTCCACGAGCCGGAGCACCCCGTGGCGCGGATGTTTGGCGGACGGTTCAAGTTCCGGGACGAGATCTACCGGTATGACAAGCGCTACCGGCCGGAGAACCTGCGCGTCCTGGTCAGCATCGACATGCCGGCCAGCCAGCCGCAGGAGCCGTACAACGTGCCGGTCTCCTGGATCCGCGACTACGGCAAGGGCCGTGTCTTCTACACGAACTTCGGCCATAACGAGGCGACGTGGAAGGATCCGGCGTTCCGGGCGCACGCGATCCAGGGGATCGACTGGGCCCTCGGCCGGTTCGACGCCCCGGCGACGCCGAATCCCGCGGTTCAAGCGGCCGCAGGCGTGCTGAGTGCCATCCCCGCCGCGGCGGCCGCCAGCGGCCGGCCGGCCGAGGAGCTCCGCGCCAAGGCGGAGGCGAAGATCGCCAGGGACGCCGCCTGGGCCGATGGCCTGAAGCCGCTTCTCTTCGACCTCCGGCACGGCGACCGGGCGAAGTCGCTCGCGGCGCTCGTGGCCGAGATCGACACGCCATGAGCGACAAGCGGGACGCCGCCGCCGCCCGGGCCCGGATCGGCCTGGGGCTGTTCACCGCCTACGTCCTCCTCTACGCGGGGTTCATGGCGCTTGTGCTGGCCCGGCCGCAGTGGCTGGGGGCGCGGCCGCTCGGCGGGGTCAACCTGGCGATCACGTACGGGCTGGGCTTGATCGTGGCGGCGCTCGTGCTGGCCGTCGTCTACATGGCGGCCTGCCGGTTCGTCGATCGCCGGACGGGGGGCTGACCGGCCGCGGCCGGCGGGAGGGAACGTGCTCTACGAGTCGTCATGGGTGGCGATCGCGATCTTCGCGGCCTTCGTGCTCGCGGTCGTCGGCCTGTCGTTTTTTCTCGGCCGGCGCGGGCAGACCGCGCAGGGCTATTACGCCGCCCACGGCGAGATCCACTGGTTCGTCAACGGCATCGCCTTCGCCGGCGACTACCTGTCGGCGGCCTCGTTCCTCGGCATCTGCGGGATGATCGCCTTCTCCGGCTACGACGGATTCCTGTACTCGATCGGGTTCCTGGCGGGCTGGATCGTCGCCCTGTTCGTGATCGCCGAGCCGATCAAGGCGATGGGCAGGTTCACGTTCGCCGATGCCCTCGACAGCCGGTTCAACAGCCGCGGTATCAAGCTCGTCGTCGCGATCTCGACGCTCGTGGTGAGCATCTTCTACCTGATCCCGCAGATGGTCGGGGCCGGGGCGCTGATCACGCCCCTGCTCGGCCTGCCGCATGCGGCGGGCGTCGTCCTCGTCGGCGTGGCGGTGACGTTGATCGTGGTCACGGCCGGCATGGTGTCGACGACGTGGGTGCAGTTCATCAAGGGCTCGCTCCTCGTCCTGTTCTGTGCCTACCTGACGGTGGCGATCCTCGGCCGCGGCCTGGTCGTGAACGCCGGTCGGCCGGGGGCGGAGGACCTGACGCCGCAGGTGCGGACCGTGACGCCGAACGGCACGGTGCTCGTGGACGGGCAGCACCAATCCCGGACCCACGACCTGCGGCCGGTGGGCACGATCCGGGAACTGCCCGCGGCGTACGCGGGGCGTATGGCGACCGGGCCGCTCGGTCCGGTCGAGTACTTGCGCGTGCTCGAGGACTCGACCGTCGTCACCTGGTCCGCCGGCAAGCCGCGGCGCGACGCCGAGGGCGTGCACACGACCTACACGCCGACGGTCCGACCGGGGGCCGAGCTGCTGCGGCCCGGCGGCTCGTTCAAGGGGCTGACCAGCGGCCGGCTCGCCGACCGGCTCGACTTCGCCAGCCTGATGCTCGCCCTGTTCTGCGGCACGGCGGCCCTGCCGCACATCCTCATCCGCTACTACACCGTCAAGGACGCCGCGGCCGCCCGCAAGAGCACGGTCGTGGGAATCGCCGCCATCGGCGGGTTCTACGTGCTCACCCTGTTCCTCGGCCTCGGTGCCCTGACCTCCGGGGCCCTCGACCCGACCGACTCGAACATGGCCGCGCCCCTGCTGGCGAAGTCGTTCGGTGAGATCCTGTTCGCGGTGATCTCCGCGATCGCCTTCACCACGGTCCTCGGCACGGTCAGCGGGCTGATCATGGCCGGCAGCGGCGCGGTGGCCCACGACCTCGTGGAGAACGTCCTCGGCGTCGCCATGACCGACCACGAGAAGGTCCGCTGCGGGAAGTTGGCGGCGGTCGGCCTGGGGATCGTGGCGATGGCGCTGGGGATCCTGTTCCGCGGCTTCAACGTCAGCTTCCTCGTCGGCTGGGCGTTCAACATCGCCGCGTCGGCGAACCTGCCGGCGCTGGTGATGCTCCTGTTCTGGCCGCGGACCACGCGACAGGGGATCGTGGCGGCGGTGGGCGTGGGGATGCTCGCCTCGCTGGGCTGGATCCTCTGCTCGGCCGACACCTTCGAGAAGGTCTACGGCCTGGCCCGGGAGTCGTCGCCAGTCCCCTTCAGCCAGCCGGGCCTGGTGACGATTCCGCTGGGCTTCGTCGTGCTCGTCGTGGTATCACTCTTCACCCAGCCCAGGCCCGCGACCGCGCGCTGACCGGGGCCGTTCTCCGGTCGCGACCGTCATGAAACGCCCCTCCCAGCCCAGTGCCCGACCGGTCATCCCCTGCGGCCGCCCGCACCTGCCGGCCATCCGCCAGATCTTCAACCACGCGATCCTCCATTCCACCGCGCTCTACGAGTACGAGCCGCGGTCGGAGCGGGTGATGGAGACCTGGTATGCCGACCGGCAGACGCTGGGAACGCCGATCCTGGGGATCGAATGGGAGCCGGGCGTGCTGGCCGGCTTCGCCACCTGGGGGCCGTTCCGCCCCCGGCCGGCCTACAAGTACTCGGTCGAGCATTCGGTGTACGTCGCCGAGCAGTTTCGCGGCCACGGCATCGGCCGGCAGCTGCTCGTGGCGCTCGTGGCGGCGGCCCGCGACCGCGATCTGCACCAGCTGATCGCCGGGATCGACGCCGCCAACGCGGCGAGCATCGCCCTGCACACGAGCCTCGGCTTCCGTTGCTGCGGCACCGTCCGCGAGGCCGGCTTCAAGTTCGGCCGCTGGCTGGACCTCGAGTTCTGGCAGCTGCTCCTGCCCACGCCCGCCCAACCCGTCGACGGCTAGAGCAGATCCGACTGTGGTGGAGCACCGGCTTCGGGGGCGGCAAAAGTCTCCTCGCTGTGGCCGCGGCGGCCACACTCTCGTCGAGCGTTCGCCGACCCCCGCGCCTGTCTCTTCCGATGTGTCCGGGCAACGCTCAACAGATGACAGAACCGCGCTCGGAATCGCCGGGCTGCTCACGTCCGCGGCAGTTCGTAGCCCTTGCGGTACTCCCGCGTGAACAGGGCGTTGGCCTCGGGGTCGGACGCCCGCTCGGTGGCGGGATCGATCGTGAGTTCGCGGCCCAGCCGCAGCGGCGTGGCGCCGAAATCGACGGCGTTCTCCCGGAGGTGCGCCTCGAAGCCGGCAAGCGTCGCCGCCACGCGCGGCTCGTCGGCCGCGAGCGTCGGCCGCGCGCCGGCGGTCGTGGTGCCCCCGAGCGCGAAGGAGACGCTGCCGAGGTGCGACAGGGCGCTCGACAGGTGCCCGTCGGCGATGTCGAGGTGCAGGTCCTCGTGGCGGCGGCTCTTGACGGCCTTGACGAAGTTCGCGAAGTGCTGCTGGTACAGGCCCCCCTGCCAGCTGGCGAGCTCGTGGCCGTCGTAGTCGAAGGCCACCGCCGAGGAGTAGTTCGGGGCGACGACGTACCCGTCCCGGCCCCACCAGATGTTGCCCACCCGCAGCGGCACGGCCTCGGCCGGCCGGGCGACGTCGGCCTTCATCGGCAGGCCGCGGACATCGGAGACGATGACGGCGTCGTCCCACTGGAAGATCGTCACCAGGCTGTTGGGCGTGTCGCCGTTGTCGACGTAGCCGAGCCGGCCGCCGAGCGTCGCCACCCGGCGTGGCAGGTCGCGCTTGCCGAGCCCCCAGCGGGCCTTGTCGAGCTCGTGCGGGTTTTGGTTGCCGAGGTCCCCGTTGCCGGTGAGCCCGTTCCAGTGCCAGTCGTAGTGCAGTTTCTCGCGGACGGGCACGGCGGCCGGTGCCGGCCCCGCCCAGAGGTCGAAGTCGATCCCCTCCGGGAGCGGCGCGGGAGTCGTCACGTGGCCGATGCTCCGGCGCCGCTTGTAGCACAACGCGTGGGCGATCCGCACGGGGCCGATTTTGCCGGCATGGATGAACTCGATCGCCTTGCGCATGCCGGTCATGCTCCGGCTCTGCGCCCCCATCTGGCAGATCCGGCCGAGCCGACGGGCCCAGGCCGTCATCACCCGCCCCTCCTCGAGGTTGTGGCTGCAGGGCTTCTCGACGTACACGTCCTTGCCCGACTGCATCGCCCAGACGGCCATCAGAGCGTGCCAGTGATTCGGGGTGGCGATCGAGACGGCGTCGATGTCCTTGCGGTCGAGGAGGCGGCGGACGTCCGCCACGTATTCGGGCGCCGCCCGGCCGCTGAACCGCGGCTGCTGCTTGGCAAAGGCGTTGGGATCGCAGTCGCAGACGGCCACGAGGTCGGCCTCCGGATTGGCGCGCCACTCGTCGACGTGGAAGCCCCCCTGCCCGTTGACGCCGATGACGGCGACGCGGAGCCGGTCGTGGGGGCCGGTCGGCCTGGCTGCCGGCGGCGGGGCATCGGCAGCCTGCGTTCCGCGAGGTGCCGCCAGGGCCACGGCGGCGAGCCGAAACGCTTGGTCCAGAAAATCGCGGCGGCTGGTCTGCATCGGCTCGGCCCTCACCTCCCGGGTCGCGCGGCCGCACGGTGACACCGCCGCCCGTCCCCGCGAGTCTACCCGCTGTCCGGCGCCCTGGCCCGCGGGTTCCCGACGCCGTTCAGCCGCCGCTGGAAGGAGGTTGCCGGAGGTCCGCCGGGCGGGCTGCGGCCGGGGGGGGTGTCGCAGGCGACGCTGAGCAGGCGGGCGGGATGGTTCCCCGCCGCCCGCAAAACGTGGGGAATGGCGGCGTCGATGTAGACGCAGTCACCCATGGTCAGCGTGATCGAATCGTCACCGTAGGCAACCTGGGCCTGCCCTTCGAGGACGAAGAGGAATCGCTGCCCGTCGCGGGTTTCCGGGGCATGGCGGCGGCCGCCGGGGACGAGGTGGATGATCACCGGATGCATGCCCCGGTTCCGCCAGCCGTTGGCCAGCTCCTCGTGGACGGCGGTGCGACTCTCCTTGGGAGTGGACCGCGTCCCCTCGCCGTGGCGGACCACCACCATCTGCGGCGGCACCGACAGGCCGGCGACGAGTTCATCGACGCCGCATTCGAGCGCCTCGGCCAGACGAACGAGCCCGTCGAGCGATGGCGAAAGCTGGCCCGTCTCGAGTTTCGACAGCCAGCTCACCGTGAACCCGGTGCGGCTGACAACCTCTTCGAGGGTCAGACGGCGCCCGGTGCGGATGGTCCGCACGCGTCGGCCCAGATCGGCGAGGTTGAGGTTGCAACTCATGGCGGAGGCTGAAAGTATGCCCCCACAATGAGTCGCTCGCAAGAGGGGATGGCCCGCTGGGAGTCGCAGGCGGACTCCCTGCGGCCGCAGAACCCCCCTATGGATGGGATTCAGGCGCCGGGCCGGCGAAAGTGCCGATACGCCTGGAGCACGTCGTTGAGGTCGGATGAGATCTCGACCTCGTCGTCGGCGAAGTCGGCAAGCCAGGTGCGATTGCTGGCCACCGCGTCGGCGAGCAGTGGGAGCACCTCACCGAGCGAGACCCGCACCCGATCGACCGGGGCGGCCTTCACCACCGACAGGCCGACCGCATCGGCATCGGGACCCGTGTAGACCCGGAATTGACGCATTGCCATTGGCACACTCCCTTGCCTTGAGGCTGCTCGTGATCTGAGTGCCGTCGGGCCGACCGTCCTCATGACGCCGCCCGGAAGCCTCTACCTGAGAGGTATCGGCACGTGGGGTCGTCAAGGTTTGGCCGATTTCCCGGCTTGTGCGGGATTCGCCCGTCCCCGCCGTCAGAATCGGCAAACTGGGGGCCCCGGCTGGGCCAGGCCGGCCCGTTCAGCCGGCTGGCGGACGGTCGAGGAGGCGACCCGCCCGAAAGGCTTCGCCGATCGACTTCGGCACGAGGGCCTCGGCCCCGAGCAGCCGGGCCCGGTTCTCGGCCGTGGCGGCCTTCATCTCCTGCTCGCGGGCGATGGCGACGCTGCGCCGCTCCTCGGCCTTGGCCCGGGCGACCCGCGTATCGGCCTCGGCCTGGTCCACCTGCAGCCGGGCGCCGATGTTCTCGCCGACGTCGATGTCGGCGATGTCGATCGACACGATCTGGAACGCCGTCTGGGCGTCGAGCCCCCGGTCGAGGACCGCCTTGGCGATCTTGTCCGGCCGCTCCATGACCTCGAAGTGGGTCTCGGCCGAGCCGATCGACGTGATGATTCCCTCGCCGACCCGGGCGATGATCGTCTCCTCGGTGGCTCCGCCGATCAGCTGCCTGAGGTTCGTCCGCACCGTCACCAGGGCGCGGATTTTGAGTTCGACGCCGTTCTTGGCCACGGCGGAGAGCGTCGTCTTGCCGCTGGCGGCGTCGGGGCAGTCGATGACCTTGGGGTTGACGCTCGTCTGCACGGCGTCGAGGACGTCGCGGCCGGCGAGGTCGATGGCGCAGGCGCTGTCGAAATCGAGGTCGAGGTCGGCCCGCTGGGCGGCGATCAGGGCGCGGATCACCCGGGGCACGTCGCCGCCGGCGAGGTAGTGGGCCTCCAGTCGGCGCGGCGTGATGTCGGCCCCGAGGCCCGCCTGGGTTGCCATGATCCGGGCCTGCACGATCGTGCGCGCGTTGACCTTCCGCAGGCTCATGCCGAGCAGTTCCAGGAACGTCACCGGGGCCTTCGACCAGAAGGCCTGGAACCAGAGCTGCCCGTAGTTGAAGACCAGCAGCAGCATCACCAGCGCGAACAGCCCGAGCAGGATGCTGGCCCCGATGAGCAGGGTCGAGGAGGAAGCGATGTCGGCGGGCAGGCGTTCGGGCATGGGGGTTTCGTGGGGTGAGGGGTGTCCTGCAAGACTAGTTCCGGTTCCGGGCCGAAGAAAGCGGCCCGTCAGGAGGCGATCCAGCCGCCGCCGAGGACCCTGTCGCCGGCGTAGCAGACCGCCGGCTGGCCCGGGGAAATGGGCCCCGGCGTCTCATCCGGCCCGCCCGTGAACCGGGCACGAAACCGGCCATCGGGGAGCGGCGTGACGACCGCCGGGGCGGCGGCCCGCTGGGCCCGGCACTGGACCATGCAGGCAAACGGCTCGGCGGGGAGAGGGGCGATCCAGGTCGCGTTCTCGGCGGTCAGTTCCTGCTCCGGCACCTCGGCCCGCGAGCCGACGACCACGCGGCAGGTCTGGGACTCGATCCGCACGACGTGCAGCCGCGCGCCGGTCGCCACGCCGAGCCCGCGCGACTGGCCGACGGTGAAGTGCTCGATCCCCGGATGCCGGCCGAGCACGGTCCCCGCGGTGTCGACGATCTCGCCCGCCCGGGAGCCGCCGAGCCGGTGGGCCACCAGCGCCGCGTGCTGGCCCGGTGCCACGAAGCAGATTTCCTGGCTGTCCGGCTTGTCGGCCGTCGCCAGCCCGAGCGCCGCGGCCCGCTCGCGGACCTCCGCCTTCGCCAGGCCGCCCACCGGGAGGAGCGTGCGGCGCAGTCGGTCGGGGCGGATGTCGAACAGGACGTACGACTGGTCGCGGGCCGCGTCGTGGCCGCGCCGGAGGATCGGCGTCCCGTCCGCCCCCTGCTCGAGGCGGGCGTAGTGGCCGGTGGCGACGTGCGTGGCGCCGATCGCGTCGGCATGGTCGAAGAGCCGGCCGAACTTGAGCCACGAGTTGCAGCGCACGCACGGGTTGGGCGTGCGTCCCCGGCCATACTCGGCGGCGAAGGCGTCGATGATCCGGCTGAAGTCGCCGGTCAGGTCGAGCGGATAGAGGGGGATGCCGAGCCGGTCGGCCACCCGCCGGGCGTCGAGCGCGTCGGCCACGCCGCAGCAGCCCTGGTGGCCGGGCCGCGCGGCCGGCGCTGCGGCCTCGGGCAGCGCCGGGGCTGCCTGCCGCATGAAGACGCCGACGCAGTCGTGGCCGGCGGCGACGAGCAGCGCCGCGGCGACGCTCGAATCGACGCCCCCCGACATGGCGACGAGAACGCGTGTTCGGGCGGGGGAGGGCATGCTGGCGACCGCTGCACGCGGTTCACTCGTGATCCGGTGACGTGCCGCAGCCGCTCAGTACCGGAGCACGGTTTCGACGCGCTGGGGCGCGAGCCGGTCGCGGCCGCCGAGGGCCTCGATCTCGACGAGAAACGCCCCGCCCGCCACCGTGCCGCCGGCCGCCTCGACCAGCCGCATGCAGGCGGCCGCCGTGCCGCCGGTGGCGAGCACGTCGTCGACGACGAGCACCCGCGCGCCGGGCTGGAGGATGCCGGTGTGCATCTCCAGCCGGTCGCGGCCGTACTCCAGGTCGTACTCGTAGGAGATGGTTTCGGCAGGCAGCTTGCCCGGCTTGCGGACCGGAATCAGGCCGGCGTTCAGCTCCAGGGCGAGCGGGCCCGCGAACAAAAACCCGCGCGCCTCCACCGCGGCGATCGCGTCGAGCCGCGCGCCGCGCCACGGCTCGGCGAGCCGGTCGATCGCCGCCGCGAAGGCGGCCACGTCGGCGAGGAGCGGTGTGATGTCGCGGAACAGGATGCCCGGCTTGGGGAAGTCGGGGACCGGCCGGATGTGGCGGGCGAGATCCATGGGGGAAGCCTACCCGCGTCAGGCGCCGTGCCGCAACCGGATCGTGGCCCGCGGCGCGCCGTCGAGTTCCAGCGCCAGCGTGGCGAGCGTCTCCGACTCGATCTGCCGGACCCGCTCCCGGGTCAGGCCGAGCCCGGCGCCGATCTCCTTGAGGGTCATCGGCTCCCCGCCGCCGAGGCCGAAGCGGAGCCGGATGATCGTCGCCGCCCGGGTGTCGAGCGACTCGATGCGGCGCAGCACGTGCCGCAGCGTGTCGTCGTCGAGCAGCACCTCGGCGGGGCACTTGGCGTTCTCGTCGCGGATCAGCTCGCCGAGCGACCAGCCGCCTTCGGTCTGCTCGGTCTGCGGCGGCGACTGGTGGACATGGATCGCCTTCTTGATGATCGGCAGCTTCTTGCGGGCCAGCCCCAGCATCCGCGCCACCTCCTCCGGCGTCGGCGTCCGGCCGAGGACGTCGCTGAGCCGGGCCGTGGCCCGGCGCCACTTGGAGAGCAATTCGACCATGTAGGCCGGAATCCGGATCGTCTTCCCGGAATTGATCAGTGCCCGCTTGATCGACTGCTTGATCCAGTAGCTGGCGTAGGTGCTGAACCGGGTGCCGATGCGCGGATCGAAGCCCTCGACCGCCCGCAGCAGACCGAGGTTGCCCTCCTCGATCAGGTCGGGAAGCGGCAGGCCGCGGTTGGCGTAGCCGCGGGCGATGTTCACCACCAGCCGGAGGTTCGCCCGCACCATGTGATCGCGGGCGGCCGCGTCCCCGGTGGCGATCGCCTCGGCGAGCCGCTTCTCGTCCGCCGCGGTGAGCAGCGACGTCTCGTTGATCTCCCGCAGGTAGGTCTCGAGCGGATTTTGGACGGCGGAGGTCGGCGGGCGGCGGCTTGGCATGGCTGGCGGGCGATCCCCTGTGATGAGCGTCCGGATGTGGCGACGGGCCGTCCCGCGGACGACCGGCGCGGGCCTTCCGGCTCCGCACGCAGGAAGTATCGACGCGGCGCCACGCCGGCTGCACAAGCCGGGGGAAGAGGGTCGATCGCGCGGGCTGAGCGGGTCGCGTCGATTGCCGGGCCGCTGGCATTCCGGCCACCGTCAGCCCGCAGTCAGCGCGGCGCGTGCGCCTGGCTGGAACCGATGACGCGCTCGAGGAACTGACGGATGGCCAGCCCCGACGGCGACTCCGCATCGACCGGGGCCGCGTCGCCGTCGAGCAGGACGAGCGTGCTGTCGGCGCCGGCCGCCTTGAGGGCGCGATCGAGCTCGAGCGACTGGTCCGCCGGCACGTTGGCGTCCCGGGCGGCGTGGAGGAGGAGCGTCGGTGGCGCTTCGGCGCCGACGTGCTCCAACGGGCTCGCGCGCCGGGCCGCTTCGCGGAACTCGGGCAACGGTCCCCCCACCAGCCGGCTGGCCGCCGACGTGCCGCGTTGGTGCGCGATTCCCAGCGACGCGAGATGGAACGGCGCCCCGATCGCCCCGACCGCGGCCACGTCACCGGCCGGTTCCGCCGGCTGGCCCGTGCCGGTGGCCGGAGGCGAGGTGGCGAAGGCGACAAGCGCCGCCAGATGGCCGCCTCCCGCCCGGCCGAAGATGCAGATGCGTTCCGGGTCGATGCCCCACACCTCGGCATCCTGCCGCAACGTGGCCAGCGCCGCCCGGCAGTCGTCGAGCTGCGCCGGGAACTGAGCGACGTCGCTGGGCCGGTAGTCGATGCTGGCCACGGCGAACCCGTGCCGCACCAGCCAGAGCAGCGGACAATCGTCCTGCTGACCGCCGCGCCAGTCGGTGCCGCGAATCCAGACGACCAGCGGCGTGCCGCCCCCCGCGCAGCCCTCGGGCAGATGGAGGTCGAACCGTTGCCGGGCGTTGGCTTCGGCCCCGTAGCGCTGGCCGCGATGGGTGACCGCGGCACTCACGGAGTCGGCGGGGCGAACCGCCGGCCGTTCCGCGGGGACGGCAGTCGCGGTCGGCGCCTCGGCGGGGACACTGACGGGCCGGCTGCGGCGCGTCGCCCGCCGCGGCCGGCGCGATCCGCGCCGGCCCGGCGCTGGAGCGAACTCTCCGGGGACGTCGGCCGCCGGCCGGTGGTCGTCCCGCCAGGCGATTTCGACGCCGTCCCACGTGCCCGCCAGGGCGGAGGCGTCTCCCGCCATGCCGAGGGCGAGCACGCCGGCCGCGACGAGGGCCGCGGTCCGGCGGTCGCCGGCTCGGCATCGTAAGGCTGTGCGGGGCATGGTGCCCGGGCCTCGGCTCACCGCCGGGCGGGCATCTGCCCACCCGGGGTCAGCTCGTCGATGATCTTGGGGATGTACTTGGCGAGCACTTCGGCGAGCTGGCTGCGATCGATGCCCCGCGAGCGGGCGATGGTTTCGAGCTCGCGATCACCGA
>Ga0208721_1000038_pt1 | contig 27529 bp, 26 predicted proteins | sample LakMenEpi17Aug10_FD_150705 | JGI IMG/M metagenome (GOLD analysis project Ga0208721, IMG submission 150705) | Freshwater microbial communities from Lake Mendota, WI - 17AUG2010 deep hole epilimnion (SPAdes) | ecosystem: Environmental > Aquatic > Freshwater > Lentic | place: Lake Mendota, Madison... | reverse complement strand
CCGCGGGGCTTATCTCGCAGTCGCGACGGCCGATTGATCCATAAAATCAGATGGATTCCGTGCTGCGGCCATACGGCCGCCGCGGCACGATGCCGCCGGATGGGGGTCAATGCCAGCGGTTCAGCCAGCCGCGGCGCCAGAAGAACACCACCATGCCGACGGTCGTCGCCAGCATCATGCCGCCGGCGACGAGGCTGCCGAAGGGAAACCGCAACAGCGGCATGTTCCACGGCGAGCCGGTGTCGAAGTTCATCCCGTAGTAGCCGGTGATGAACGTCAGCGGCATGAAGATCGTGGCGATCACCGCCAGGACCTTCATGACGTCGTTCATCCGGTTGTTGAGGCTCGCCAGGTAGATGTCGCGCAGGTCGCTGCCGATCTCGCGGTAATTTTCCATCAGGTCGAGCAGTTCCATCGTGTGGTCGTAGCAGTCGCGGAAGTGCGCCCGGGCGTGCTCGCCGACCAGCGGCGTCGGCTCGCGGCCGAGGGCGTGGAGCAGGTCGCGGGTCGGCCACAGCGCCCGCCGCAGCGTCATCAGGTCGTTGCGGACGTCGTGGATCGTGAGCAGGGTGCGGCGGTTGGGCCGGTCGAGGGCCTCCTCCTCGAGCGTCTCCAGTCGGTCGCCGAACTGCTCGAGCACGGGGAAGTAGCCATCGATGAGCACGTCGAGGAGAAGCGAACAGAGGGCATCGGCCCCCTCGCTGCCGATCCGCGTCCGACCATGGCGGATTCGCCGCCGAACCGACTCGAAGGGATCGCCGGCCTGCCGCTCCCGGAACGTGATCACGTAGCGGTCACCGAGAAAGATGCAGATCGGGTCGGTGACGATCGCCTCGCCGTCGAACCGCACCGTGCGGGCGGCGATCAGGACCTGGTGGCCGAAGATTTCCACCTTGGGACGCTCGTCGGGCGTGACCGCGTCCTCCAGCGCCAGTTCGCCGATCTCGAACACGCGGCCGATCAGGGCGGCGGAGGCGGGATCGTCCAGGCCCTCGACGTCGATCCAGACGACGGGCCACTTTTCCCGGGCGCTGGCGAGTTCCTCGGGCCTGAGGATCGTCGACTCCTCGGTCGTCGTCCCGTCGCAGGCGAGCATCCGCAGCGTGGCCGGCGCGGCTTCACCCGCTGCCGGCGGGCCGACCTGGGAAGCGACCGGCCCGAGGTCGGGGCGGCGGTGGCGACGGCGACGACGATGCTTGCGGGCGGCCACGCAGCGGGTTCCTGGACGACGGGGAGGGTATCCTACCCGCATGGCACGCGAACCTCATCCATCGCCGGTCGGAGAAGCGCTCGGCTGGGCATCGCGCATCATCGCCATGGGGTGCGCGATGTTTCTCCCGGCCGTGGCCGGAAGGTGGCTCGACGCCCGGATGGGGACCGGGTTCCTGGGCCCGCTGGGCCTCGTCGTCGGATTCGTGGCGGGCCTCTCTTGGCTCGTCCACTTGTCGCGGAGGAAGCCGGGGTGAACCGTTCGACGCAGGCACCGAACCGGGCCTGGACCCTCGTTGGGGTGGTCGCCCTCGTGGCAACGGCCGGTGTCGTTGCCGGGGCCGCGCTGGGCAGCGGGGCGGCCCAGGAGCCGGGGGGCGGGACTGCAGTCGGATTCGCTGCCGCGGTCTGCCTGGCGGGATCCCTCGGCGGCTGGCTGCTGGCCCGCTGGCCGGCTGCCATGCCCGCCCGCCGCGTGGCCCAGGGCCTGGCCGGGACGGCGGTGCGGCTGTTCGTGCCCCTTTTCGCGCTGGCGTGGCTGCAGGCGGCCGCCCCTGGCTTGAGAGGGGCCGGAGCAGGGAAGTGGCTGCTGATTTTTTATCTCGCGCTCCTTGCGGTGGACATTTTCCTGACCATTATTGAAGGGTTTCTGCCCGGGAAAAACGCCGGGGAAATCCCCAAGAATTGACGAATCGAGGCGTCGTCCCGCAGACTGTGCGACCCACGCCGTCCGACTCGACGGCTGACACGCACTCCCTGCCGCCCGCCGGCAGACGAAACTCAGAGCCACGATGTCCGACCACAACCCGATCTACCACCTCAAGGACTGCTACTTTTTCGAGGTTCCGAAAGGGTTGTATCGCCGGACCTGGCAGGCGCTCGACGAGGTGCCGGCATTCCTGCGCGAGGGTCACCCCGACGTGACCGACGTCGCGGCGTTCAACGAGGCGCTGTCGGGCAAGATCCTCATCCCGCAGCCGTTCGGCGAGCAGAAGAGCCTGTACGCCATGAAGTCGGGGTTCGGGATCTCGAAGTACATGATCCTGGAGGTCGTCCTCGCAGCCCTCCTGTTCTGGGTGTTCACCAGGCTGGCCGCCAAGCTGCGCAGCGGCGAACCCGCCAAGGGGCGATTCGCGAACTTGTTCGAGACGATGATCCTCTTCGTCCGCGACCAGATCGCCCGGCCCGCGATCGACAGTCACGACCACCATGAGGACCATGACCATCACCACGCCGAGCATGGCGACGGCCATGGGCATGCCCATGCCTCGGCGGGGCATGCTCCCGCTCTGCTCGCGAAGCACGACGGCGACCGGTTCGTGCCGCTGCTGCTGACGCTCTTTTTCTTCGTGCTCGGATGCAATCTGCTCGGCATGGTGCCGTGGGCGGGCTCGCCGACCGCGTCGTTCGCCGTGACCCTCGCCCTGGCAGGCGTCACGCTGGGCACCGTCGTCGTGGCCGGGATGCGGAAATTCGGCTTCCTGGGTTTCTTCTTCAACCAGATTCCGTCGATGGACCTGCCGCTTGTCCTGGCGATCGTCCTCAAACCGCTGATCTTTCTGATCGAGATGGCCGGCCTGCTCATCAAGCACGGCATTCTTGCGGTCCGGTTGCTGGCCAACATGGTGGCCGGCCACCTCGTGCTGCTCGGCATCATGGGCCTGATCTCGGCTGCCGCCGCCTATTCCACAGGCATGTGGGCGACAGTCACCGGCATCAGTGTCGTCAGTTGCACGCTGTTCAGCGTGCTTGAACTGTTCGTCGCGTTCCTCCAGGCCTACATCTTCACGTTCCTGTCGGCGCTGTTCATCGGCGCGGCCGTCCACCAACACTGAGGACCATGACGATCGGCGGGGAAACCCGCTCCGAACCGCGGCTCCTCCCCACGAGATGAAAAATCCCTACAACATGGCTTCGCAGTCTGCCGCCCTGCTCGGGCGCCGCGGAGCCGCGGCAACCGTTCCGTCCGTTCTCGCTTCGATCGTATCCGGGCACGTGCCCGGTCCCTTTTTCCAAGGAGTTTGATTGATGATTCGCTCGCTGTTCACCTCCCGCTCGTTCACCAGCCTCGCCGTCCTGGCGGTCGCCCTGCTGTCGGCCAATGTCGCCAGCGCCCAGGAGGCCGCAGCCGCGGGCCATTCCCTGATCAACCTGACGTCGGCATTCAGCGTCGGGCTCGTCGTCATCGGCGCCGCGTACGGCATCAGCAAACTGGCGTCGGCAGCCTACGAGGGCATGTCGCGGCAGCCCGAGGTCGCGGGCAGCATCCAGACGGCGATGATCATCGCGGCGGCCCTCATCGAAGGGTTCACGTTCTACGCGTTGTTCATCTGCTCCGGCAAAGCCTGAGCCGAGCGGTCGCACGGCAGGCGTCACCGACGCCTGCCGTGCGGACTCCTGCCATGGCCCGAAGGCTCTGCTTCCCGCGGAAGTGAGCCCGGGCCATGACAAAAGCCGCAAGGCCGTTTGATGCGTTCCGTTTCGCCGCCTGTTCCGGAGTTCCATCGTGCATTTCCAGCCCCAATCGCTCGTCGCCCGTATCGTGGTCACGATCGCCTGCGTTTGTTTCACGCCGGTGTCGCCGTTCACGTTTTCCGCCCCGGCCGCTTCCGCCGCCGACGATCACGATCATGGCCACGGTCACGGCCCGGAAATCGGTCATGGTGCCCCTGACGGCGTGACGCAGAAAGCGTTCGAGAGCCCGGCCTGGTTCCAGACGGACCTCGCGGTCTGGTCTGCGGCCGTGTTCCTCGCCCTGCTGCTTCTGCTCACGAAGTTCGCCTGGAAGCCGATCATGGAGGGGCTCGACAAGCGCGAGGAGGGGATCGCCCGACAGATCGCCGAAACGAAGGCCTCCAACGAAGAGGCCAAGCGGATGCTCGCCTCCTACGAGCGCCGGCTCGCCGAGGCGGCCGACGAGGTCCGCGGGATGCTCGACGAGGCCCGCCGCGACGCGGACAACACCCGGCAGACGATCGTGGCCGAGGCCCGCAAGGCGGCCGACGACGAGAAGGCCCGGGCCAAGCACGAGATCTCGCTCGCCAAGGACGATGCCCTGGCCCAGATCGCCGAGAAGGCGGGCCACCTCGCCGTCGAGGTGGCAGGGAAGTTTCTCCGCGACAAGCTCGGCGCCGAGGACCAGTCGCGGCTGGTTCGCGAGTCGGTCGCCAGCCTGTCCAGCCGGCCGAGCGTCAACTGATCCGCTGAACACCTGCACCACGGTTCGCCCATCTCCAACATGAACTCCACCGCAGCCAAAGACGCCGAGTCGTCCCACGTGGACATCGCCGCCGATCAGGTGGCCCGCATCTACGCGCGGGCGGTGGACGAGGCCGCCGAGGCTGCCGGCTGCCGGCGGGAGGTGCTCGCCGAACTCGGCCTGATCGCCCGCGAGGTCCTCCCGGCGGTGCCGGAGGCGGCCGCGGTGTTCGCCTCGCCGAAGGTGCCGGCCGAGGAGAAGAGCCGGATCATCGACCGGCTCACGACCGGCCGCATGCAGCCCACCACCGCCAACGTCCTCCATGTGCTCGCCCGCCACGGCCGTCTCGGCCTCCTCGGGTCCGTCGTCGCGGCCGCCGAACGGCTCGCGGAGGAGCGCGACGGCCGTCGCCAGGCGACGTTCACCAGCGCCGTGCCGCTCGACGCCGCCGAGCAGGCCCGGGTCGTCGCCGAGGCCGAGAAGGCCCTCGCCGCCAGGCTCGTGCCCCGGTTCGTCGTCGATCCGGCGATCATCGGCGGCCTCGTCGTCCGCGTCGGCGACACCATCTACGACCAATCGGTCGCCACGGGCCTGGCCCGCCTCGGCGGCCGCCTCCGGGAACGAAACATCAACGCCATTCAAAACGGGGAGTACTCATGGCACACATGACCGACGAAATCGCATCCGTCCTGCGCGAGGAGATCGCGCAGTACAAGTCGGGCATCGACGTCCGCGAGGTCGGCCGCGTCCTCGAGGTGGGCGACGGCATCGCCCGCGTCTGGGGCCTGTCCGGCGTCATGGCCGGCGAAATGGTCGAGTTTCCCCACGGGATCACCGGCCTGGCCTTCAACCTCGAGGAGAACTCGGTCGGCGTCATCATCCTCGGCGACTACCTCAAGGTCACCGAGGGGGACGAGGTGAAGAGCACCGGCCGCCTGCTCTCGGTGCCCGTCGGCGACGCGGTCATCGGCCGCGTCCTCGACCCGCTCGGCAACCCGCTCGACGGCAAAGGGCCGGTGGTCACCGATCTGCGCCGGCCGGTGGAGACGCTCGCCCCCGGCGTGGCTGAGCGGTCACCGGTCCGCGAGCCGCTGCAGACGGGCATCAAGGCGGTCGACGCCATGACCCCGATCGGCCGCGGCCAGCGCGAGCTGATCATCGGCGACCGAAAGACGGGCAAGACCGCCATCGGCATCGACGCGATCATCAACCAGAAGAACAGCGGCGTGAAGTGCTTCTACGTCGCCGTCGGCCAGAAGGACTCCTCGGTCGCGGTCGCCATCGACACGCTGCGCAAGTACGGCGCGATGGACTACACGACGGTGATCGTCTCCGGGGCCTCGACCGCCGCCCCGCTCCAGTACATCGCCCCCTACTCGGGCACGGCGATGGCCGAGCACTTCATGTACAACGGTCAGCACGCCCTGATCGTCTACGACGATCTCTCAAAGCAGGCCACCGCCTACCGGCAGTTGTCGCTCTTGATGCGGCGGCCGCCGGGACGCGAGGCCTATCCCGGCGACGTGTTCTACGCCCACAGCCGGCTCCTCGAGCGGTCGGCCAAGCTCTCCAAGGAGCTCGGCGGCGGCTCACTGACCTCGCTGCCGATCATCGAGACGCTCGAGGGCGAGGTCTCGGCCTACATTCCCACCAACGTGATCTCGATCACCGACGGTCAGATCTACCTCCAGCCCGACCTGTTCTTCGCGGGCCAGCGGCCGGCGATGAACGCCGGCATCTCGGTGTCGCGCGTGGGCGGTGCCGCCCAGACGAAGGCCATGAAGAAGGTGGCCGGTGGCCTGCGGCTCGACCTCGCCTCGTTCCGCGAACTCGAGGCCTTCGCCCAGCTCGGCACCGACCTCGACGCCGCCACCCAGCAGCGGCTCGACCGCGGCTACCGGATGGTTGAGCTGCTCAAGCAGGGCCAGTTCGCGCCCATGGACGTGGTGGACCAGGTGATGAGCATCTACGCCGGCACCCGCGGCCATCTCGACGAGGTGAAGCGTGACGAGGTGGCGGACTGGGAGAAGGGCTTCCTGACGTTCGTCCGCGACCAGATCCCGGAGCTCCGCAAGCGGATCGAGGAGTCGAAGGAACTCGACGCCGAGAGCGAGCGGCAGCTGGAGGCGGCGATCGCCGAGTTCAAGCGGCAGCGGGCCGCCAAGGGGGCCGGTGCCGGCAGGCAACTGGCCGGAGCCCGTTAGGAATCCGTCGCACTCGCACGCTGAAAGTCGCAGACCATGGCAAAAGCCCGGGCACTCGATCGCCGCCGCAAGTCGGTGAAGAACATCCGCAAGATCACGCGGACGATGGAGCTCATCGCCACCGCGCGGTTCAAGAAGGCGATGGACCGCTCCGTGGCCGCCCGGGACTACACGAAGCACCTCGCCACGATCCTGGAAAAGATCGCCAGCGTCGGCGCCGACGTCGCCCATCCGCTCCTCGAGAGCCGGCCAACCCGCCGGGCGGCGACGCTGGTGCTCACCGGCAACCGCGGCCTGTGCGGCGGCTACAACTCCAACATCGTCCGGCAGTCGGTGGCCCTGCTCGGGCAGTGGCGGAGCGAGCACGTGCCGTCCCACGTCAGCGTGTCGGGCAAACGGGGCATCTCGGCGCTCCGGTTCCGGGGCGTGGAGATCGCCGAGCGATACACGCAGTTCGAGGACAAGCCCGAGTTCGCGGCCGTGGCCCCGATCGGACGGGCTTATCTTGAAGCGTACGTGGCGGGCGAGATCGACCGGCTCGACGTCGTGTACACGAAATTCCATTCGATCGCCAGGCAGGAGGCGGTGACGGAGACGCTGCTGCCGCTCGCCCCACCGCAGGCCGCGGCCGACGGCGCGAAGGCCCGACTCGCCTCAGACGAATACGACTTCTACCCGTCGGCGGCGAGCATTCTCGAGGAGATCCTGCCGGCGAGTTTTCTGTCGCGGCTCTTCAAGTGCTTCCTCGACGCGGCGGTCAGCGAGCAGGTGGCGCGGATGGTCGCCATGAAGGCGGCCACCGAGAACGCCGGCGGACTGATCAAGAGCCTGTCGCGGCAGTACAACCGGGCCCGGCAGTCGCAGATCACCGGTGAGATCATGGAGATCCTCGGCGGCGTCGAGGCCCTCAAGAAATGATGCGTTGTCAGGCACTGGAAGCGCTGAGCGCCGGCGTTGCTGCGGACCTGCGGCCGCAGAACGCCGCAGCCTGGCACACGCAGCGAGCTTCGCGACACGATTTGAACGATACGAATCATCACGGCAAAGAAACCAGCAGAGAAACAGAGAAATAGAGACATGGCAAACGGCAGCATCACCCAGGTCATCGGCTCCACGTTCGACGTCGAGTTTCCCGAGAAGTCGATTCCCGCGATCTACAACGCCGTCCGCATCGACACGGCGAAGGCGGGCATCGAACTGCACCTCGTCGGTGAGGTGCAGCAGCACCTCGGCGGCGGCAAGGTCCGCTGCGTGGCCCTCGGCTCCACCGACGGCCTGACCCGCGGCGCCGCGGTGGTCGACACCGGGGCCCCGGTCTCGGTCCCGGTCGGCAAGGCGACGCTGGGCCGCGTCTTCAACCTGCTCGGCGAGCCGATCGACAGCCGTGGTCCGGTCGAGACCCAGGAACGCTGGCCGATCCACCGCGATCCGCCGCCGATCAAGGAGCTGACAACCAAGACCGAGCTCTTCGAAACGGGCATCAAGGTCATCGACCTGCTCACGCCGTTCGTCCGCGGCGGCAAGGCCGGCCTGTTCGGCGGTGCCGGCCTCGGCAAGACGGTCATCCTCACCGAGCTCATCGCGCGAATTGCCAGCGCGCACGGCGGCTACTCGGTGTTCGCCGGCGTCGGCGAGCGGACCCGCGAAGGGACCGACCTATGGCTGGAAATGCAGGAGGCGAAGATCGGCGACACCGGCCGCAGCGTCATCGAACAGACGTGCATGGTGTTCGGCCAGATGAACGAGCCGCCGGGCGCCCGGCTCCGCGTCGCGCTCTCGGCGCTGACCATGGCCGAGTACTTCCGCGACACGACCGGGGCCGACACGCTGCTCTTCGTCGACAACATCTTCCGCTTCTCCCAGGCGGGCAGCGAGGTCAGCGCCCTCCTCGGCCGGATGCCGAGCGCCGTCGGCTACCAACCGACGCTGGCCACGGAGATGGGCGCGCTTCAGGAACGGATCACGTCGACGTCCAAGGGGGCGATCACGTCGGTGCAGGCGGTGTACGTGCCGGCCGACGACCCGACCGACCCGGCCCCGGCCACGGCGTTCGGCAACCTCGACGCCTTCCTCTACCTGGAGCGGTCGATCTCGGAGAAGGGCATCTATCCGGCCGTCGATCCGCTCGCCTCGTCGAGCCGGATTCTCGACCCACAGTACGTCGGCGAGCGGCACTACAAGATTGCCCGCCGGGTGCAGCGGACGCTCCAGCGGTATCGCGAGCTCCAGGACATCATCGCCATTCTCGGCGTCGACGAGCTCTCTGAGGAAGACAAACTCGTCGTCCACCGGGCCCGCCGGATGGAGCGGTTCCTGTCGCAGCCGTTCCTCGTGGCCGAGGTGTTCACGGGCAAGCCGGGCGAGATCACGAGCCTCGAAGACACGATCCGCTCGTTCGAGGAGATCGCCGACGGCAAGTGGGACCATCTGCCCGAGCAGGCATTCATGTACGTCGGCCCGATCGAGCAGGCCGAGGAACAGGCCAAGAAGATGGCCGCCAAGGCCTGACCCAGCCCCTGACGCCCGAGGACGTTCTCCATCATGGCCGAGTCCACCCGCACTGCCGGCACGGTTCGTTGCGTCATCGTGACGCCGGAGGCGACCGTCCTCGACATGCCGGCCCGGTTCGTGTCCCTGCCGCTGTTCGACGGGCAGCGGGGCGTGGGCCGCGGGCATGCCCCGTTCATCGGCCGGCTCGGCGCCGGCGAGGTGCGGATCACGGCCGAATCCGGGGGTGATGCCCGGGGCACGTTCGTCGAGGGGGGATTCGTGGAGGTTGGGCACGACGCGGTGACGGTGATCACGCAGCGGGCGGTGCCGGCCGACAAGCTCGATGCAGCCGCCGCCCGTGCCGAGTTGGAGACACTCTCCCGCACGAAGGCCGTGGGCGACGAGGCGATCGCCGCCAGGCTCGCCGCCCAGGAGGCCGCCCGCGCCGTCGTTCGCACCGCGGGCCGGTCTCGCTAGACTGAGGGCCATCGGCCGCAGGCCGTGGCAGCCGGGCGATTCGGGCGGCCCGTGGACCGGGAGTGCAGCCCATGAAACGCGTCGTGACGGCCGCCGCGCGGTCACTGCTGCGGATCTATGTCGTGATCTGCGGCGTGCTGTTCTTCGTGCAGCGGTCGCTGCTCTTCCACCCAGTGCCGGCGGCAGGCGGCGGCATGGTGACCGCGATCGACGTGGCCGGCGTCGGCCTGCGGATCGCAACGCAGCCGCATGACGGCCCGCGGGCGATCCTGTATTTCGGTGGCAATGCCGAGGACGTGTCGCGGACGGTGCCCGAACTGGCGGCCGCCTTTCCCGACCGGGCCATCTATGCGCTGCACTACCGCGGCTACGGCGGCAGCGGCGGCCGGCCGTCGGAGGCCGCGCTCCACGGGGACGCCGCGGCGGTCTTTGACTTCGTCGCGCGGAAGCACGGAGAGATCGACGTCGTCGGCCGGAGCCTGGGCTCGGCGCTGGCGACGAGGCTGGCGGCGACGAGGCCCGTCCATCGGCTCGTGCTGGTGACACCCTTCGACAGCATCCTGGCGATCGCCGGGCGGCTGTTTCCCTATCTGCCGGTGCGGCTCCTGCTCGCCGACCGGTTCGAGTCGGTTCGGGACGCTCCGCGGGTGACCGTGCCGACGCTGGTGATCGCGGCGGGCCGCGACGAGGTCGTGCCTGCCGCCCACACCCGCCTGCTCGTGAAAGCGTTTCCGCCGGGGATCGTGACGGAGCGCGGGTTTCCCAACGCTGGCCACAACGACGTCTCGCTCGACATCGACTATCTGCGTGACATCGCCCATTTCCTTGCTGTCGCGGCGGACTCACGCCCGCGGCCCTAGGGCCGCCTCTCGGCGGCCGGTGGGGCAAGACGACTGAACGAGGCTCGGGAGTCGGCAAAAGCTCGCGGAGCGTGGGCGTATCCTCGCCCCAGCGACGCGACTTTTGCCGCTCCCGAGCCGGCGCTACGTCTCCGCCGCTCCCGAGCCGGTGCGGCGCGTTGACCGACGAGGCGAGCCTCGCAGGCGCGACGGTCATATCTGCCAGTCGTTGCCCATCTCGGGAGCCTCGCCGCGCATGCGCAACTTCGGCTTCTCCAGCACCACCGTCGTGTGCGGATCGACCGACCGCGTCAGCCAGACGTTGCTGCCGATCACCGAGTGATGCCCGATCCGGGTCGTCCCCCCGAGCACCGTCGCATTGGCGTAGATCACCACGAAGTCCTCGATCGTCGGATGCCGCTTCGTGCCGCGCACGAGATTCCCCTCGCCGTCGGTCTGAAACGACACCGCACCCAGCGTGACGCCCTGGTAGAGCTTGACGTGGCTGCCGATCTCGCACGTCTCACCGACCACCACGCCCGTGCCGTGATCGATGAAGAAGTGGTCGCCGATCGTCGCCCCGGGATGGATGTCGATGCCGGTGCGGGCGTGGGCCCACTCCGCCATCATCCGCGGGATCAGCGGCACCTCCAGGCGATGGAGAAGATGCGCGAGCCGGTGGATCGTCACCGCCTCCAGGCCGGGATAGCAGAAGATCACCTCGTCGAGCGTCCGCACGGCGGGATCGCCGTCATACGCCGCCTGCACGTCGGTGGCGAGCACCCGCCTGAGGTCGGGAATCCGCTCCAGAAACTCCACCGCCTTCGCCTGGCCGAGGGCCTCGAAATCGGCTTCCTCCGTGCAGTGCTGGGCGGCCTCCGACACGGCCGGCGGCTCGACGCCTTGCTCGAGCGCCGCCCGCTGGGCGGAGACGCTGTGCCGCAGGGCGCGGCCGATCTGCGTCGTCAGCTTGTCATGCAGGCCGTCGATCAGGTCGCCGACGTGGTAGGTGACGTTGCCGAGATGCAGGTTCTCGCGCCGCCGATAGCCGGGGTAGAGGATCTCCTTGAGGTCCTCGCAGGCCGACACGATCGACTCGTAGTTGGGCAGGGGGCAGTGGCCGAGGTAGTGGATCGTCGGGACGTCCTGGTACGTCTCCACGATCCGCCGCGTGAGCTCGGGCAGTTGCTCCTTGATGCGGACGTCTGTGGCCATGAGGTGGATCGTAGGGCGGCCCTGCAGCGCCGGCAAACAGGCCGGCGGATCGACCTCGGTACGGTCGGCGGCGGGCCGGGCCGAAATTGAGGGTTCCTCGCCGCGCCACGGCCGTTTTCCGCCCCGGGCGGCAGCCTCGGAAAACCGGGCAGTCTGTGCCGGAGGCGTGCCCGCCGGCTCATGCGCCGTGGGACCGCGTCATCCCCGCTCGCCGGCCGCAGCCAGCGCCGCGGCGAGCGTGACGGCGCCGGCGTACAGCGCCTTGCCAACGATGCATCCTGCGGCCCCGATCCCGGCCACCCGGCGAATGTCGTCGGCCGTCGCCACACCCCCCGAGGCGACCACGGGGAGCGGCGTGGCCGCGATCATCGCCTCGAGCGCCTCGAGGTTCGGCCCGGCGAGCATGCCGTCGCGGGCGATGTCGGTGTAGACGATACCGGCCAGCGGCACGTCGGCATGCGCGCGGGCCACGTCCACGGCATGGAGCGGGCTCGTCTCCAGCCAGCCGCGCACCGCGACCTTCCCTTCGCGGGCGTCGAGCCCGAGAACGACCCGCCCGGGAAACTCGCCGGCCACGGCCCGGAGCATGTCCGGCTGCTCGATCGCCACGCTTCCGAGCACGACCCGTTGCACCCCGGCGTCGAGATACGCCGCGACCGTGTCGCGGGTGCGGATTCCACCTCCCACCTGGCAGGGCACGCCCGCTGCCCGCACCATCCTGCCCACGAGTTCGGCCTGCACCGGCACGCCGGCCCGGGCACCGTCGAGGTCGACGATGTGCAGCCGCCGCGCCCCCTGGGCGACGAAGTCCGCGGCCATCGCCACCGGATCGGCGCCGAACACCGTCTCGCGATCGTAGTCCCCCTGCAGGAGACGCACGCACTTGCCACCACGCAGGTCGATCGCCGGCCAAAGATCCATGCTGCACGCCTCCGGGAGGGAATCAGTCGGTGTCGAGGAATCGGCGCAGGAGTCGCAGGCCGACGGCCTGGCTCTTCTCCGGATGGAACTGCGTGGCGAACAGGCGGCCCCGGGCGACCGCCGCGCAGAACGGCCCGCCGTAGTCGGCCGTGCCAGCCACCACGGTGTGGTCGGCAGGCACGGCGTGATAGGCGTGCACGAAGTAGAACGAGTCGCCGTCGTCGCCCCAGCGGGTGCCGGCCCCGTGCCAGCGGACCGTGTTCCAGCCCATGTGGGGCACCTTGAGCGGCGCGGGGAGGTCGAACCGCCGCACCTCGCCGCGGAGGACGCCGAGCCCGGCCTGCCGCCCCCCCTCCCAGCCCGTCTCGAAGAGCAGTTGCAGCCCCATGCAGATCCCGAAGAACGGCCGGTCGGCCGCGACGTGGGCGACCAGCGGCGCCACGAGCCCGCGGGCGGCCAACGCCGCGATGGCGTCGGCGAACGCACCCACGCCCGGCAGCACCACGCGCTCGGCGGCGCCGACCACGTCGGGATCGCTGGTGATCGTCGCTGCGGCGCCGAGCCGCTCGAAGGCTTTCTGCACGCTGCGCAGATTGCCGCTGCCGTAATCGACGATGGCGATCGAAGTCATGGCGGCAGTGTACGGCCGTGGCCCGGGAGGGGCGAGGGGGGCGGCCCGTCAGCGCTGCGCCGCCGCCCGCTCGGGGTAGACGACCAGTTCCATCCGCCGGTTTCGGGACCGGCCCGCCGCCGTGGCGTTGGAGACGAGCGGATGGTTGGCCCCGTGGGCGACGATGAACAATTGCCCCTCGTGCATCCGCGTCCGGGCGGTGAGGAAGTCGAACACGGCCGCGGATCGGGCGGCCGTCAACTGGTGCGCCGAGCCCCACGATGCGTTCTGCAGGGGCTCCGTGTCGAGGTGCCCCTCGATGCCGATGAAGTGGCCGGGGAACACCCGCTCGAGTTCTCCGGCAACCTGCGTGAGGATGGCGGCACCGCCGGGCACGATCGCGGCCGTGCCCGGCTCGAAGAGCCGCTCGGCGGCAACGTCGATCCGCACAACCGCCCCGTCGACGCGGGCATCCACCCCGGGAATCGCGAGCTGGGCGACCGCCGCCTGCATCGCGGCCGGGCTCGACGGCGGCGCGACAGCGTCGACCATCCCGGCAGGGGGCGGGGCCGTGCCGTCCGCGGCCATGCTGCCGGACCGGAGGCGGGCGAGCTGGGAGGACGTGCTCGCCAACTGGTCCCGCAGCGCCGTGATCTCGTCCTGCATGACATCCGTCTCCTGCCGGCTGCGGGAGAGCGCGGCCTGCAACTGCCGGCCATCGACGTCCGCATACGACGGCCGCGCGGGGGAGGGCACGGGCAGGGTATGGGCCGGTGCCGCCACGCCGAGGGGCGGCTCGAGCGAAGGTGCCGCCGGGGGGGCGGTGCGAAACGGGTTGTTCGCGCAGCCGCAGGCGAGCGACAGCGTTGCCGCCCAGCAGGTCGCGACTCCGACGGCCCGCGGGATCATGGGCTCACTCCGGACTCCAGGGAGGGCGGATGGTAGGGGCGCCGCACGCCCCGGGCAAGATCGCTGCCGCCCGGGAAACCCCCCCTAGACGCTCGATGCCCGCGGTCAGCGACGCCCGTCCCGCCGCTCCCGGACGATCCGCAGCATCCAGAGGAAGCCGGCCGTGCCCACGATCACGAACACCGCAAGTGCCGCGACCAAAGGCGGGTCCTCCAGGTAGACACCGGCCACCTCCCACAGCGGCCTCCAGAACATGAGCACGAGAACCGTCGCCATGCACAGGCTCGGGCCGAAGGGAAACTCGGTCTCCCCGTGGCGGACGAGGTGCACGAGCGCAGATGCCAGCCCGACAAAGACCGTGCAGTAGAGAACAAGCAGGCAGGGCTGCCAGCCGAGCCAGGTGCCGATCATCGCCATCAGGGTGACGTCTCCCATGCCCATCGCCTCGCGGCCCATCGCCACGGAGGCCGCGGCACGGATGCCCCAGATCATTCCGCCGCCGACCGCCAGGCCGACGGCCGCGGTTACGACGGCGGCCCAGCGATCCCCGCCCTGCCACCAGGCGGCGCACAGGAGCAGGGCTCCGCCGAGAAGGATCACGTTCCGCGGCTCACGGATCAGCCGCGTGGTCGCCGGTGTGCCGCTCCCCAGGAACGGTGCCGTGCAGACCGACCACCAGCCAATCCAAATCGTCAGCACGACGGCGAGGCCGGACACCGTGCCCGCGCCGAGCCAGGCGGGCAGGCCGACCGCATGCAGACCACCGGCGACCCCGAGCACATCGGGCACGTCGAGCGCCGCGGCGAATGTCCGCGGCACCGTGACCACGATCGGCAACAGCGCCCAGGGCGCGAGGAACGCCCAGAGCATGCCGAGGACGACGCCGGGGACCGTCACCAGATCCGGAATCACACGATGCCGCAGGTCCACCAGCGAGGCGGCCGCCAGCAGGGCGAACAAGACCGCATGCCCCACCCAGCGCCCGGCGAGCACGGCCCTGTCGGGAACGACGTCCGCGGGCAGCATCGCGGCCTGATGAACCTCCCACCACCACGTCGCGACCGCCGCGGCCAGAGCCGCCCCCTGGAGCATCCAGCGGTCCGGCGAGTGAAGCCGCGACGAGCCCGATTCCTCGCCTGGACCAAAGGGCTGCCCGAGGATCCTGTCGAGCCCGGCCGTCAACAGCCGGCCGAGCACGGCCCCGATCAGTACGACCATGGCCCAGGTGATCGGGCCGATCCACGCAGCGGCGGCCCAGGTCCATGCAGCGGCAGCCAAGATCCATGCAGCGGCGGGCAAGGCGGCGATCGGTCCGGTAGACGACGCTGATGACCAGAGCAGGGGTGTCATACCGATGCAGGCCCCGCCTGTTCGCCAGTCCGATCGGTGGAGCGTTGACCGAGCCAGCGCACGAGCCGGTCGGCGATCTGCGCCGGGGTTTCGTCGGCGACGTCCACGACGACATCGGCACACTCCCGGTAGAACGGCTCGCGTTCGGCGAGCGCGGGCTCGACGTCGGCGAGCGGATCCCGCCCCCCCAACGCGGGCCGCCGCGTCGCGGAGGAGGGATCGGCGGCGATCCGCCCGCGGAGCACGGCCGCGGATGCGGCCAGCCACGCCACCGGCCGTCCATGACGCCGCAACAGGTCCCGGTTTCCCGGCCGGAGAATCGCTCCCCCGCCCGTCGCCAGCACGCCCGGATATTCGCGGACGAGCCGCTCCAGGATCGCCGCCTCGGCGTCCCGAAAGGCCTCCTCCCCGCGGGCGGCCATGAAGTCGGCGATCGACATGCCCACGTCCGCCTCCAGTTCGAGGTCGGCATCGATCCAGCCGCAGGCGAGCCGCTCGGCGATCAGCGCGGCCACGGTCGACTTGCCGCTGCCGCGATAACCGATCAGGGAGATGCACGGCATGGGACGGCCTCAGTCGGGCTGTTTTGCGGATGCGGTGGATCGCTTCAGCGCGTCGCGCATCACCTGCGTGTCGGGGTCGCGGCCATGCCAGATCCGGAACTGGATGGCCGCCTGCCGAACGAACATGTCGACGCCCGTCACCGTCCGGCAGCCGATCTCGCGGGCCTGCTTCACGAGCAGCGTCGATTCCGGATTGTAGACGGTGTCGAAGACGACCATGTAGGGACGGAGTTGCTCGGCCGCGTACGGCGTGTCGTTGACGTTCGGGTGCATGCCCAGCGGCGTGGCATTGACCAGGCAGTCGTACTCGAGCCGATACCGCTGGCCCCAGTCGACGACCTTGCAGCCCACGTCGGCGGCGATCTTCCGGGCCCGCTCCAGCGTGCGGGCCGCGACCGTCACGTCGACGTTGCGCTGCCGGAGACCGAACGCCACCGCCCGTGCCGCCCCCCCCGCACCGAGCACGAGGGCCGTCTTGACCCGCTGCCCCCCGCCGTCGAACGCTGAATCATGATCCCGCAGCACCCCCTCCAGACTCTCCACGGCCGCCGTGGCGTCGGTGTTGTCGGCGGCGATGCCTGCGGGGGAGAAGGACAGGGTGTTGGCGGCCCGGATCGAGCGCACGAGCTCGTCCTCGACGCTGCAGTGCCGGAGCACGGTCTCCTTGTGGGGAATCGTCACGCTCAGCCCGGCCAGCGGCCAGCGGCGGGCATTGGAGAGAAAATCGTCGATCTGCTCGGCCGGCACGCGGAACGGGATGTAGACGGCGTCGATGCCGGCCGCGGCGAGGGCCGCGTTGTGGACGACCGGACTGAGGCTGTGCGCCACCGGGTCGGCGACGACCCCGTAGATGCGCGTCGCGGGAGTGATCGTGTCGTAGCGGAAGACGTCCCGCATCTGCCGCCAGCCGATCTGCCCCGGCGCCAGCAGCCGGTCCTCGTGGAACGGGGCGAAGGTGAAGGGCGAGCCGGCCCGGCCGGACAGGACTCGCGTGGGAACACCGATCTCACCCATGCAGATCCCGATCGTCGGACAACGGCTGGCATGCACCATCTCCAGCATCCGCAGGTTGTCGAGCGGGTGGTTCGCCATGGCCGCGACCTTGACGATGTCGGCGTCGAGTCCGGCGAGCCGCTTGTGCAGCACGGTCAGGTCGGCGGGCGTCCGCGTGAAGTCGTGGTGGCTGATGATCCGCCTCGTGCTTCCGTACCGCGGGATCGATCCCGCCACGTCGTCCTCGAGATCGACGTAGTCGGCGCCCTCGACGATCGCCGTCCGGAGGAGAAGCTGCCGGGCCTCCTCGGTCCCCTCCCAACGCCCGCCATCGCTGCTCCGCCGGCAGGTGATGATCACCGGACAGGGGCGGTCGCGAAGCAGCCGCTTCATCTGCACGGGCCCCTGGATGTAGTCCACCCGCAGTTCGACGAGGCGGATGCCGGCCTCGGCGAGAAACCGATGCTCGGCGATCATGTGCCGATGACGGCCGCGGCCGATGCTGACGCAGATCATGCGATGCTGTTCCGTGATCGGGGCGCGAGGTCAGGTGCGGCGGAACTGGCGATCGAGTTCCTGCCTGGAGAACGTCAGCGAGGTCGGCCGCCCGTGGGGGCAGTGGTGGGAATCCGGCACGATGCGTCGGTCGCGGACGAGGGCGTCCACCTCCGCTTGGGAGAGCGGGTCGCCGGCCTTGATCGCCGCCTTGCAGGCGATGCCGTGGAGCACCTCGTCGACGAGCATGCCCCCGGCCGATGCCGTCTCGGCGGCGGCTGAGAGGCGGTCGAGAACCTCGCGAATGATCGCGGCCGCCGCCGTGCGCCCGCTCAGCGCCGGCTTGCTGGTGACGATCACGGTCGAGCCGCCGAACGGCTCGACCCGCATTCCGGCACGGGCCAGCGTCGGCGCATGCTCGGTGAGCATCGCGACCTCGCCCGGACCGAGGTCGACCCGTTCCGGCACGAGCAGGGACTGCACCTCGAGGCCGCCGGCGGCGACCGAGGCCTTGAGCCGCTCGTAGAGCAGCCGCTCGTGCAGGGCGTGCTGATCGATGACCTCGATGCCGTCGCGACTCTCGACCACGATGTAGCGGTCGTGCATCTGCACGGCCCGCTCGCCGACGGCCGCCGGCGTGGCGGGCGAACGGGCGGCGGATGCAGCGGACGACGCATTGGCCGGCCACGGCGCGGGCCCGCCAGGCTGCTCCCGGTCCGCATCGGCCTCCCACAGCGGCAGGCCCTCCGCGACGGCCGGTGCGCCCGCAGGGCGAGGCGGGGCGAACGCGGGCGCCCAGCCGGCCGAATTCGCAACCTGCCGCATGCCGGGCCCGGCCGCGTCCGGGCCGGCGGCCGCCGGGGGCGTCATCCGGGCGGTCATGTCGGTGGCGAGAAACTTCGTGCGCAGCGCCGACAGCACGAGCCGATAGAGGCGTGACGGCTCCCGGAACCGGACCTCCATCTTCGCCGGGTGGACGTTGACGTCGACCATGTCGGCGGGCAGGTCGAACCGCAGGAAGACGATCGGCTGGCGACCGGAGAGGAGCAGCCCCCGGTAGCCCTCCTGCACGGCGTGGAGGATCGAGCGGTCGCGAAACGGCCGCCCGGCCACGAACAAATGCTGCAGACGCGTGCTCGCCATGTCGTCCTCGGGCCGGCCCACGAAGCCGTGCACCGCGATCTCGCCGTCGTCGGCCTCGACCGGGATCAGCCGCTCGGCGAGCCCGGCGCCATGGAGGGCGGAGATCCGGCCGAGCCAGGAGTCCGAGGCCGGCAGGTCATGGACGCGGCGGCCGTTGTGCGCGAGCGTCAGCGCGACGCCGGGATGCGCCAGCGCCGTGCGGACGAACGCCTCCGCCGCATGGGCCCACTCGGTCGCCGCGGCACGGAGGAAGGCGCGGCGGGCGGGAACGTTGCCGAACAACTGATGGACCTCGACCGTGGTTCCCACGGCGCCCCCATGGGGCACGACGTCGCCCACCCGTCCCCCATCGACCTCGAGCATGGCCCCGTCGGCGCCGGCCGTTCGCGAGCGGATCACAAGCCGGGCCACCGCGCCGATGCTCGCCAGGGCCTCGCCGCGAAACCCGAGGGTCTCGATCCGCTCCAGGTCGTCGGCCGACCGCAGCTTGCTGGTGGCGTGGGCCGCGACCGCCAGCGGCAGATCGGCCGGCTCGATGCCGACACCGTCGTCCACGACGCGCACGAGGGCCACTCCGCCCTGCTCCAGTTCGACGCCGATCCGTGTCGGGGCGGCATCGAGCGCGTTCTCCAGCAGTTCCTTGACGATGCTCGCCGGCCGCTCCACCACCTCGCCGGCAGCGATCCGGTTGACGACCGACATCGGTAGTTTTTGGATCCGTCCCATGCGTCGCCGGTGTTCAGGAGAGCCCGTATTCCTTGATCTTCCGGTACAGCGTCCGCTCGCCGATGCCGAGAAACTCGGCGGCCTGCTCGCGGTTGCCGCCGGTGAACTTCAGGGTCTCGGCGATGAAGTGCCGCTCGATGTCATTCAGCGGCCGCCCCACAAACCCGGCCATGGCGGCGGCCGCGTCGACGGCCTCGCCGGCCCCGCCCCCCGCCTGGTCCGGGCCGAGCTCCAGCGGCAGGTCATCGACGTCGAGCGTCTCGTCGATGTCCACCACGACCATGCTTTCGACGACATTCCGCAATTGGCGCACGTTGCCCGGCCAGGGAAACGCCCCGAGCCGGACGCGGGCCGCCAGCGACATCCCCTTGATCGTCTTGCCATGCCGCCGGGCGAACTGTTTCACGAAGTGCTCGATCAGCAACGGAATGTCGCCGGTCCGCGCCCGCAGCGTTGGAATCGCGATCGTCACGACCTTGAGGCGGTGGTACAGGTCGCTGCGAAACGACCCCGCCGTGATCGCCTCCTCGAGGTTGCGGTTGGTGGCGGACACAATCCGGACGTTGACCCGCAGCGGGGTGTTCGAGCCGACCCGGGTGATCTCGCCCGACTCGAGGACCCGCAGGAGCTTGATCTGCGTGGCCAGCGGCATGTCGCCGACCTCGTCGAGGAACAGCGTGCCGCCGTTGGCGAACTCGAACTTCCCGATGCGGTCGCTGGAGGCGTCGGTGAATGCACCGCGGACATGGCCGAAGAGCTCGCTCTCGAGGATGTTCTCGCTCAGGGCGGCGCAGTTGAGGGCCACGAAGGGCTTGTTCTTGCGCGGGCTGTTCTGGTGGATCGCCTGGGCGACGAGCTCCTTGCCCGTGCCGGTCTCCCCCTGGATGAGGACCGTGGCGTCGGTGGGGGCGATCCGCTTCAACCGCTCGACGAGCGCGAGCATCTGCGGGCTGGAGCCGATCACCCCCTCGAAGCCGAACTTCTCGTCGAGCCGGCGCTGGAGTTCGAGGTTCTGCCGGCGCAGCCGCACCCCTTCCGAGGCCTTCTCGACCGCGGCCCGCAGGTGCCCAAGATCGAGCGGCTTCTGCAGGTAGGTGAAGGCTCCCTGCTGCATGGCGAGCACGGCCGATGGAATCGTGCCATGGCCGGTGACGACGATCACCTCGGTCTCGGCCGAGGCCTTCTTGGCCCGGGAGAGAATCTCCAGACCGCCGATGTCGTTCATCATCAGGTCGGTGACGACGACGTCGTAGACGGCCTGCTCGATCCGCCGGGCCCCCTCGGCACCGCTGCCGGCCACCGCGACGTCGGCGGCGAGCTTGCCCAGCGCCTCGGCCATGGTGCGGGCATGCACGACGTCGTTGTCGACCACGAGGATGCGCAACGGTACCGCCGCCGCCTCGGGTGCCGTTGCTGATGCTTGAGCATTCATGCTGCCGAATGGTATGAGCGGATGCGGGAGCCCGTCCAGTTGCCGGCCACGATCAGGCGCTGCCGGTCGTCGGCAACCGCGGCGGGGCGGGGAGCCAGATCGCCACCTTCGTGCCCCGGCCGGGGGCACTCTCGACGTCGATCGTCCCCCGGTGGGCCTCGATGATCTTCCGGGCCGTGGGCAGCCCGAGGCCCGAGCCCCCCTGCTTCGTCGTGTAGAAGGCCTGGAAGACCTTGGCCAGGGTCTCGGCATCCATGCCCGGGCCGGTGTCGATCAGTTCGAGGACGACACCGAGCCCCGCCGGCCTCGTCCGCACCACGAGCTGGCCGCCCGCCTCCATCGCCTGGACAGCGTTGAGGAGCAGGTTGAGAACGGCCGAACGGAACGTCTCCCGGTCGAGCCGCACGGTGGCCAGTTCCGGATCGAGGTAGCGGACGACCTCGACGCCGGCGTCGCGGGCCTGAGGCGCGAAGAAGTCGAGCAGCTGCTCGATCTCGACGTTCAGGCTGCCCGGCTCGAGCGCCAGCGACTCCTGTCGGGCGAAGTCGAGGAAGTCGCCGAGCAGCTTCTGGAGCCGGTCGCACTCCTGCCGCACGAGGTCGATCTTGGCCCTGGCCCGGCGATCACGGTGCTTCGTCGGCGAGGCCGGATCTGTGCTCTCGAAATCCTCCGCGAGGAGCTCCATGTTGAGCCGGATCGTGGACAGCGGATTGCGGATCTCGTGGGCGAGGCCGCCCACGAGAGCCGCGAATTCCGCATACGTTTCGGCACGCCGGGCCGCGTCATCGGCGGACGACATGGACAATCCTCGCCCCCCGGTCCGGGCCTCACTCCGCGGGCGTGCCGCCGGCGGCGGCCTCGCGGAGCACGGCCTTGCGGCTGAGCTTGACGCGGTCCTGGTCATCGACGGCGATCACCTTGACCCGCATCGTGTCACCCACGCGGCAAAAGTCCGCCACGCTCTTGACGAAGTCGTCGGAGAGCTCGCTGACGTGGCACAGGCCGTCCTTGCCCGGAACGAGTTCGACGAAGGCGCCGAAGTCCTTGATGCTCGTCACCCGCCCCTCGTAGATCCGGCCGACCTGAATCGAGGCCGTCAGCGCCTCGACCTGCGCCATGGCGGCCATCGCCCCCTCGGCGTCGTGGCTCGCCACCGTGACGGTGCCGTCGTCCTCGACCTCGATGCTGGCGCCGGTCGACTCCTGGATGGCGCGGATCGTCTTGCCACCGGGCCCGATGAGCAGGCCGATCTTCTCGGGATTGATCCGGGTCCGCAGCAGCCGCGGCGCCCACACGGAAATCTCCGGACGCGGCCGGCGGATCGCCGAGAGCATCGTCCGCAGGATGTCCAGCCGCGCCTCGCGCGACTGCCGCAGCGTCGCCTCGATGATCGCCGGCGAGATGCCGTCGATCTTCAGGTCGAGCTGGATGCCGGTGATGCCGTTCTGCGAGCCCGCGATCTTGAAGTCCATGTCGCCGTAGTGGTCCTCGTCACCGATGATGTCGGTGAGAAGCACCCAATGCTGGTCCGACTGCTTCACGAGCCCCACGGAGATGCCCGCCACCGGATGGGTGATCGGCACGCCGGCGGCCATCAGACCGAGGGTCGCCCCGCAGACCGACGCCATCGAGCTCGAGCCGTTCGACTCGAGGATGTCGGAGATCACGCGGATCGTGTAGGGGAAGACATCGGGATCGGGGAGCACGGGTTTCACGCTGCGCTCCGCGAGGGCGCCGTGGCCGAGCTCGCGCCGGCCGGGGCCGCGGATCGGCCGCACCTCCCCCACAGAGAACGAGGGGAAGTAGTAGTCGAGCATGAACTTCTTCGAATACTCGTCGATCAGGCCGTCGACCCGCTGCTCGTCCCTGCCGGTGCCGAGCGTGATCGTGACCAGGGCCTGGGTCTCGCCGCGCTGGAAGACCGCCGACCCGTGCACCCGCGGGAGCACGTCGACCTCGCAGAGGATCGGCCGCAGCGTCCGGTAGTCGCGGCCGTCGGGACGCTTCCCCTCCAGGATCAGCTCCCGGACCGCACGCTCCTCGAGAGCATGCCAGACATGGGCGAAGTCGGCATCGCTGACGCCGCCCGCCGCCCCGGGCTGGAATCCGAAGGCCGGCTCGGTCGGCGCGACCGCGGCCTTGGCCCGCTCGCGAAGCGCCTTGACTGCCTGGCCGCGTTCCTGCTTGACGGCGATCGCCTTGGCCCCCTTGAGCTCGCCCAGGTAACCGGACGTGAGCCGGTCGCGGAGCGCCGAGTAGTCGGCGAGCACGTACTCCTTCTTGGGCTTCCCGGCCTTGCGGATCAACTCCTCCTGCATCTCGCAGATGACGCGGATGACGCGGTGGGCCTCGTCGAGCGCCTGCAGCATCCGGTCTTCGGGCATCTCGCGAGCGAAGCCCTCGATCATCAGGACGGCCGTGGGGCTGCCCGAGACCACGAGGTCGAGGTCGCTCTCTTCCAGCTGGTCGAGCGTGGGGAAGGGGACGAACCGGCCGTCGATCTGCGCCAGCCGGACGCTGCCCAGCGGGCCGCGGAACGGGAGCGGGGAGATGCACAGGGCCGCCGACGCGCCGATCATGGCCAGCACGTCGGGGTCGTTTTGCCGGTCGCTGGAGAGGACGTTGGCCTGGACCTGGACCTCGTCGAAGAAGCCCTCGGGGAACAGCGGCCGGATGGGCCGGTCCATGAGCCGGCTGGTGAGCGTCTCCTTGAGCGTCGGCCGCCCCTCGCGCTTGAGGAACCCGCCGGGAAACTTGCCCGCGGCGGCGACGCGCTCGCGGTAGTCGCAGGTCAGGGGGAAGAAGTCGATGCCCGGCCGGGGGGCGCCGGTGGCGGTGGCCACGAGGACGACGGTCTCCCCGAAGGAGACGAGCACGCTGCCCGCCGCCTGCTTGGCGAGGAATCCGGTTTCGATTGCGAGAGTCTGGTCGCCGATCTGGCGTTCAACGCGATGCTTCACTTCTGCTTTCCTTCCTTCCACTCGAGCCCGGGACGGCGCGCGGCTTGCAGCCGACGACGACACCGTCACGCGACGGGCCTGACGACATTCGGCCAGGGGCACGAACCCCCGGCCCGCCTCCTTCATGCGGCCGAACAGGCCGCACCAATCAAAGCCGCGATCGACTCCGTTCGGCCGCCGCCCGTCATGCGGGCGGAGGCGTTACTTGCGGATGTCGAGCCGCTTGATGATGTCGAGATACCGCTGCGGCGCGACGCGCTTCAGATAATCGAGAAGCCTGCGACGTCGGCTCACCATCATGAGCAGGCCCCGCCGGCTGGCGAAGTCCTTCGAGTGCTTCTTGAAGTGATCCGTCAGGTCGGTGATCCGGCCCGTCAGAAGGGCGATCTGGATCTCCGCCGAACCGGTGTCGGCGGTCCCTCGCCGATGGGCACCGATCAATTCCTGCTTGCGTTCTTTTGTAAGCGTCATCAGCCGAACTCCACCCATCCACGGGCGGCTTTGATTGTTTGAAAAAAGGTTTCGGACGGCAGTTTAACGGCCTGGCCCAGAATTGCAAGACTGCCCGTCGTTTCCACCAACGGCGAGCCGCGTCGGCTGTTTTCGGCCCCGGGCGGGACCCGCCGGCGTGTGGACGACGTTCCAGGCCAGCCCGACCCGCTCCAGCGCCAGGATCGCCCAGTAGGTGACGTCGATCTCCCACCAGCGATGACCATGCCGGGCCATCCGCTGGTAGGCATGGTGGTTGTTGTGCCAGCCCTCGCCGAAGGCGAGCAGCCCCACCCACCACAGGTTCCGCGAGTCGTCGGTGGTCTCGTAGTTGCGATAGCCCCAGATGTGGGTCGCCGAATTCACGAACCAGGTGACGTGGAACACGATCACCATCCGCACGGCGAGCCCCCAGAGGAGCCACGAGATCCCCACATCCCGTCCATACAGCGCCCAGCCGCCGGCGAGGAGCGCAGCGCCGATGAGGAAGTGCCAGAGGAGGAACGTGCGATGCAGGAAGAGGATGCCGGGATCGCGTTCCAGGTCGGGAGCCCAGCGGCGCAGGTGGGCCGCCAGCTCCTGCGCGGAATGACGGGGAAACAGCCAGAGCACGTGGGACCACAGCCCGCCGTCCCGGGGCGAGTGCGGATCCCCCTCCTGATCGCTGAAGGCATGGTGCTTGCGGTGGTTGGCCACCCAGTCGAGCGCCGATCCCTCGCCGGAGATGCCGCCGAGAAATGCGAACAGAAATCGCACCGGCGGATAGGTCAGGAAGCTGCCGTGCGTGAGCAGCCGGTGATACCCGAGGCAGACACCGAGCCCTCCCGTCACCCAGTACAGGGCCATGCAGATCGCGAACCCCGACCAGGTGAAGTAGAAGGGCGCGGCGAGCGCCGCCAGATGGATGCCCCCGATCCAGATCACGACCGGCCAGTCGAGGTCGCTCCAGCGTTCGCGGGCCCCCTCGCGTCGCGGCTCGAGGCGTTCCCCCGCCACGGGATGGGCGTGGGCGACGGTGGGATCGTGCAGGGCGGACTTGCCGAACTCGTTCTCCTCCCCGTCGATGACGGCCGCAGCCGTCCCCTGCCACGCCTCGGCACCGGAAACGTCCGACGGGATATCGGCGACCGGAAGGTCTTTGGGGGGCGTCATGCGGTGCGGTTCCTCGCGAGCGGATGTGGGAGTCGGGATCTGGGCGTCGGTCTGACAGCGGAAGTCAGGCCGCCGAACTGCCACACTGTGACCTATTTCGACGCTTTCGCCACCGACAAGCGGTTGGTTTTCAGTCGAAAGATGGTCAAAATAGCGTCAAAAATCCTGCCGACCGGACGGCCGGACCGCCTGGGACTCGCCGGGCAGCAATTGGCGGATCCGCGTCGGAAGGCCCGGCTCGCCCCCCGGCCCGGCCAGCCAGTCGGCGAGCCGGGAGAACGGCACGAGCGTGGCCGGTGGATCAAGGACAGGTTTTCCGTCCGCCACGGCGAGCGCACCGCCCAACCGAGCCGGCGGCAGGACCTCGGTCCCCCGCTCGTCGATCCGCACGAAAACCCCGGCCGCGTCGAATCTCGGGTCCGCGCCGGGCGGCTGCGTAAAGAGCCCTTCGCGGGGCCGGCAGCCAAGGCCCCGGACGAGGGAGTCGAACAGTCCGCGGCCCACCGCGCCCGGGCCGGCGAGGACCTCCGCCTCGGCGAAGGACAGGCGGCCCTCGGCCCACTCGCACCGGCGCACGACGACGTCCGCCGAGCCTGTCCCCCGCCAGCCAGCACGCGCAGCCCAGGCCGCGAGGTCGAGCCGCTCGATCTTCGACGCCAGCCCACCGCTCCAGCGGCCCGCGCCGCCGTGGGTCTCGAGTGTTCCGCTGATCGCGGCCGCGCCTGCGGCCGGCAACGTGCCCAGAGACGCCGGCTCGAGCAGCCGGGCGACGATCGCCAGCGGCAGGGGGGACGGACAGTCCGCGGTCACCTGGTAGCGGTCGCCGTCGCGCCGATCAGCAGCGCCGGCCGAGCGCACGATGCGGAGCTCGGCCGGCCTGACGCCACCAACGGCGACGCCGAGCACGCAGCGGATGGCCCGCGAGCCCTCCCGGGCCACGCATTCGAGCCGCAGGCGTCCCGCCACGGCACTCCGCTCGAGTCCCGACCAGGCGGCGAGATTCCAGTGCACTGCGCCGACGTCGATGACGCAGTCTCGCGGAAACCGGGCCTCACGGGCGAGCCATTCGGCCGCGAGGCCGGCGAGCAACCCTGCCGCGTCGGCGTCGAGGTCGAGCCGCTCGATCCGCAGCCGCAGCTCGCCCGGCGTCCACTCGATCTCGACGGACGGGACGGCGAGCGCAGAACCGCCATGCTCCGCCGTCAGCACGCAGCCCCGGCCGCGCACGACACCCGGCCGGAGATGCTCGACCGCCGCGACCTGCAGCGGCAGGCCGACCGCCTGCTGCCAGCGCATGCGCAGCGACTCGCGATGCCCGTCCGACCGCAGGTAGACCGCCCCGGCCACGAGGGCGGCGCAAGGCAGCACCCCGGCGATGACGAACACCGTCCTCGCGAACCGCACGCGCCGGGCGGAGCGGGCTATGAACATCCGGGCAGCATCCTTGCGGGGAGGGTGTCGATCGTCGGGCGGCCGTCCCTGGCCGTCGGGGCGCTCAGCGGCGTCGCGCCATGTCGTGATACAGGTTCCAGCGGGCCAGCATTTCCTCGACGCTGTCCGCGCCGAACTTGTCGACGACCGCGGCCGCGACCTCGAAGGCGACCACGTTTTCGACGATGACGCTCGCGGCGCTGACGGCGCAGACGTCGCTGCGTTCGTAGGCGGCCTCCTCGGCCTCCTTGGTCCGGAGGTTGACCGAGGCGAGCGGCTTCCGCAGCGTGCTGATCGGCTTCATCGCCGCGCGGATGACCAGCGGCTGACCGTTGGTCATGCCCGCCTCGAGGCCGCCGGCATTGTTCGTCGGACGCGCGAAGCCGAGCTGCGGCCCCTGCCGTGTCGCCGGGTCGAAGTGGATCGGGTCGTGAACCTCCGATCCGCGGCGCCGGGCGGCCTCGAAGCCGAGGCCGATCTCGACGCCCTTGATCGCCTGCACGGCCATCACGGCCTGGGCCAGCCGGCCGTCGAGCTTGCGATCCCACTGGGCGTGGGTGCCGAGACCGATCGGCAGGCCGTCGACGCGGACCTCGACGACGCCGCCGAGCGTGTCCCCTTCCTTGCCGACGCGGTCGATCAACTCGGTGACTTCCGCGTCACGGTCGGGGTGCAGCGAATACACGGCGCTCGTGTCGCGGATCGCGCGGAGCTCCGCCGCC
>Ga0208721_1000037_pt1 | contig 27721 bp, 21 predicted proteins | sample LakMenEpi17Aug10_FD_150705 | JGI IMG/M metagenome (GOLD analysis project Ga0208721, IMG submission 150705) | Freshwater microbial communities from Lake Mendota, WI - 17AUG2010 deep hole epilimnion (SPAdes) | ecosystem: Environmental > Aquatic > Freshwater > Lentic | place: Lake Mendota, Madison... | reverse complement strand
GTCGCAGCCGACATGGCGGCGACCGTCGCGCCGTCGCAGCCGACATGGCGTCTGCTCCGGCTTCCTGTCGCCGGGCAATGCCCGGCTCCGGCGCCGGGCACAGCCCGGCTTGGCGTGCTGACCGACGCTATCCTGCCTCAGCGACGAGACTTCTGACGGCCACCGGCCGTTGGGCGAGTGGCGTCCCGCCCGTCACTTCTCCACGAGCGCGACAAACTCCCGATACTCGGCCGCCGGGTCGTAGTCGGACCCGTCGTGCACCATCGCCCCAAACACCAGCCGCAGCGACTCCCCCTTCTTGACCGTCACGGTGCTCGGCTGCCCCTGCCGCATCGCAGCCCTGCCGAAGGGGTTGGCGACGAACACGCCGTAGTCGCGGTTGTGCCACCACGGCTCGCGGAAGTTCTTCGGCGATGCCATCAGCGTGATGCCCTGCTGAACGTCGTCCTTCAGACCCGCGTAGTCGCACCACGCCGCTGCCTGGCCCCAGGTGGCGTTCGCCCCATTCCTGCCGCTGCTGCTGACGATCCTGCCCCCGGCCTTCTCCGTCAGTTCCGTCGCTATGCGGGCACAGAACCCCATCTCCTCCTGGTCACCGAAACTGAAATCCGCGTCGTCCGCCCGGAAGGTGGCGTCCCAGATCAGCAGCCAGCCCGCCGGCCGGATCCGGAGCGTGCAGCGGTTAGTGAGGTTCCCCAACGGTTTGGCATCCTTGGAGAGGATCTGGCACTCGGTCGCGAACGTGACGCCGTCCTTGGTCGCCGTCGGGGGCGACGAGAACGACACGTGCCTGATCCGTCCGCCGTTGCGCCAGAAGTCGCTGCCCCCCAGGCTGCCGAACCCGTAGGCGATGCCCGGGTGCATGGCGGCATGATCGCCCTCGTCCTTGCCGGCGACAGGGGGGTGGTTCCGCGTGATCTTGGCGCCCTTGGGTCCATGCACGTTCGCGAAGTACGGCCGGAGGATCGCCCGGTCTTCGAAGACGAATTCCGCCACCGGTGCCTTGCCGTGCGTGATCAGCAGTTTGCCGGCGTCGATCTGCAGGCCGAAGGGGGAGTCGGCGTTGACGACCGGCCTGACGGCCGGGACGCTCGTGGAAGTCGGCTCCCGCGGGGCTTCCGGCGTTGCGGGTTTCGCGGGCGCGGGCTTCGGCTCCGGATCACCCGGCTTGACCTTCTGCGTGAGCAGGAAGGCCGCGACGTCGGCCACCTGTGCGGGCGTAAGCATCTCACCGAAGGCCGGCATCGCCGATTTCCGCAGGTTCCGTCGGTCCTCGATGGTGTCCTTGCGGATCGACACCCGCTCCAGCGTGGACGTGCCCAGGCTCACCGCAAGGTCGGTCTCCGCGAGGATCACGCCGGTGACGACCTTGCCGTCCTCGGTCTCGATGGCGTGCTGGCCGAATCCCTCGGTGATGTGGGCGTCCGGCGCGATGATCGACTCGACGATGTGCTTGACCGGGGCCCGATAGCCGATGTCGGCGAGCTGCGGACCGAAAGAGTTGACCTGCTGGCTCAGGCTGTGGCACTTCCCACAGCCGGCGACGGCCTTGAACAGAAGCTCGCCCCGCTTCGCGTCTCCCTTCGGCAGCGCTGCGAGGGCCTGGTCCAGCGTCGTCGGCGCGGCCAGCGTGGCCAGCGGCAACGGCTCTACCACGACGAAGTAGTTCCCCTTCCCGCCGGCCCGGCCGTCGTCGGTGTTGCCGCCGAGAGCGACGCGACCCGGAGTGGCGATGTCGATGGAGTGGAGTTGGAAGGAGGCGTCGTTGGTGGCGATCTTCTGGTCGCTCGGCCGGAAGCGTTGCCGCAGCCATGCCGGGGGCGTCTTGGCCCGCGTGTCGAAGGCCACGTGCACCCGCGCCGGCACGAGGACGTCGAAGGCGAGGAATTCATCCCCTGCGGAGCCGTCGTCCTCGTTCGCCGTCTGCACGAGTTCGGCGTTGAGGAAGGGTTCGGGCGCGCTGACGATCGAGTAGTTGCGGTCGGTATAGACGGTGCTCCCTGGCCGCACTCCGCCGGGAACCGTCCGATAGGCGTGCGTGCTGCGGGCCTTCATGCCGGCCAGGAGCGAGGCCGCAGCGACCTGCTGCCGCACCGGAGCGGGCTGTCCGGGCTTCCCGGGGTTCGGCTTGCCGCCGAGCCGCATTTTCGCGATCTCCACGACGCCCTCGTCGAGGTCGCTGTCCGCCAGGGTCCGCACCACATCCGTGCCGATGGCATGTGTCTCCAGCAATGCCAGCAGCGCGGCCCGCCGCACGCCGGCCCGCTCGTTGCGGAGCAGGTTCTTCAGGTCCGCCTCCGGCATCAGGTCCCGCAGCCCCTGCCAGGCGGCGTAGAAGGTGACGCGGTCGGTTTCCGTGGCCAGCAGATCGACGACGGCCGGCGCCCGGCCGGTCTGCCGAGCCTGCACGATCGCGTCGACGGCGGCAAACCGCAGCCGCGGCTCGGGGCTCTGCAGCAGATCGGTCACCACGGCCGGCAGTTGAACGACCTTTTTGTGCTGGCGGATGCGATACGCGAGGATCCGGATTGCTTGGAGCTGCAGGTTGCCGACGCCCGCCTCGCCGCGATCGCGGCCCGGCACCGCCCCAGCGGCCGCCCGCGCGAAAAACGCCTCGATCGACGCATCCTCCGGAGCGATCCGGCCCAGCGTCCACGCCGTCCACGTCTCCTGCATCCTCGACAGCCGGCCCGACTCCAGCGCGGCCACGAGTTCGGCCTTCACAGTCGCCCCGCGGCGGACCAGTTCATCGGCTGCGTCGATCCTCCACACCGGCAGCGGCCCGGTGAAGTCCTCGATGAGTTCGGCAATCGACCATTCCTGCGTCGGCTGGGCCCGCTTCGGCGTCTGCCAGGTCGCCGGCGGCGCGTCCTTCCAGCGGACGTGGAAGATCCGCCCCTCGTTGTCCCACTTGCCGTTCTTCAGGTCGTCGTCGTTCTTGAGCGTCGAACTGTAGGCGGCGCTCCAGCCGAGAATCCACAAGCTTCCATCCGGCCCGATCTCGATATCGGTGGGGCGGAAGAGTGCCTTGCCCCCCTGCACGAACGGCTGCCATCCGCCCCGCTCGTCGGAGCCGGGCCGGGGCATCATCAGGGCGCCGTCCCACTGCGGCCGCCACACGAACGTGGTCTTGCGCAGGAAGTCGTTGATGAGGAACACGCCGCGATACGCGGGGGGCATCTGCGGCGAGTCGCAGAACACGATGCCCGTGCCCGAACCCTCGCCGAGCGTGCTGCTCACCGGCGCGGTGGGGGGATGCGGCTGCGGCCCCCAGTGGGCGCTCCACGAATGGCTCCAGCCGAAATGCGCGTTCCAGAACGGCATGAAGACGCGATCCCCCTCGTTCTGGTCGTTGTCGGTGCCGATGCAGTTGAAGGCGTCGTCGAGGGTGATGTCCCATGGATTCCGCATGCCCCGCGAGACGATCTCCAGGTTCGTGCCGCCGTCATCGCACCGCAGCACGCCCCCTTCGCGCCCCTGGTCGTCGGGCGGCGTGTGGTAGCCGCGCTTGTACTCGTTCTTCTTGAAAGTCGCCGGCGTCGGGAAGGCGGGCCAGTCCGGATGCACCTTGCCGTGCCAGAGTTTCATGAATTCCCGCGGGGCCGGGCCCTGCGCCTCGTTCGGCTTCGAATAGCCCTTCGAATTGCCCTTCGACATGTAGAGCTTTCCGTCGGGGGCCCAGTTGAGGCCGTGCAGGGCATGCTCGAGGTTGCCGAGGTCGCCGTAGATCCGCACGTACTCGTCGGCCTCGTCGTCGCCGTCGAGATCGCGGACGACCGTCAGGTCGGGGGCGTTGGCGACCCACAGATCCCGGCCCCGCCAGGCCAGGCCCTGGATGGTGTTGAATCCCGTGGCGAACACCCGCGCCCTGTCGGCAACGCCGTCCCCGTCGGCATCCTCGACGATGACGACCGAGTCCCCGGGCGTGGTCGGCGTGGGCGAGCGGTACTGCGGCCCCATGCCGACGAACATTCGCCCCCGCGCATCGAAGGCCAGCGAGCATGGCTGGCGAACGAGCGGTTCGCGGGCGAAGAACCGGATCTCGAATTCCGCCGGCACCATGGGCAGGGCGTCGCGGTCGGCGTTCGGATCGTCGAAGGCCGGCAGACTGTCGGCGGCCAGAGACACGATGCAGACGAGGAGAATCCAGCGGCGGCGCGGCGTCATCGGGGGCACTCCGGCGGACGGGGAGGGGCGCGGACGAACCTCAACGAATCTAGCACCACGCCGGCCGCCACCAACACGTGGGTGTCGGGCTGTCGGCCTTGAGGCCGGGAGTTGGCCGGAAATCAGGCACACCGTACGGGTGTCGTCAGCCCTGGGCCCGCCCCAACGCGGGTCCTGCCCCCCCTACACCAGACCGCGTCGCACCGCCCACACGGCCGCCTGGGTGCGGTCGGTGACGGCGATCTTCCGCAGGATGTTTTGCACGTGCTCCTTCACAGTCTCGACGCTGATCGTCAGCGACTGGGCGATCTCCTTGTTGGACAGGCCGAGCGCCATGTGCCGCAGCACCTGGGTCTCGCGCTGCGTGAGCGGAATGTCCGGGTCGGGGGTCGCCACGCGGTTGGCCATCGTCGTGGCCACCCGCCGAAGTTCACCGGCCCGCATCGGCAGTTGGCCGGCCGCGGCGCCCGTGATCGAGTTGATCAGCTCGCTCCGCGTGCAGCCCTTGAGCATGTAATCGTGGGCCCCGGCCGCCACCGCCCGGGCAACGTAGGTCGGGTTGTCGAAGGTCGAGAGCATGACGCAGCGGACCGCCGGGTGGTCCGCTCGGATCTTCTCCAGGGCCGCCAGGCCGTCTTTCCCCGGCATGCGGATGTCGATCAGCACGACGTCGGGCTTGAGCTTCTTCGTCAGTCTGACAGCTTCGTCGCCGTTCGTCGCCTCGCCCACGACCTTGACATCGGATCCAGCCAGCAGGCTGGCGAGTCCGCGACGCACCACCTCATGGTCATCCGCAATCACAACTTTTATCGGCATGGTAACTCGATCGCGGGGCACGCGGTTCCTGGGTGAGGGGGGATCGATCCGCCAACGGCAGGCTCCGCCGCGGGAAGGGATGAGAGATATTACCGAATCAATATTTTTGATTCAACGGGGTGCGGACTGCGTGCGAAAGGCCGCTAGCATATCCGCGGCCCCGGCGGCCTCCAGAATGGCGGCCACTCGACGCCCCAGGTGTTCGGGGGATTCCCCCTCGGATTCGGAAACCGCCTCCGCAGTTACCCGGGAGACACTCCCATCGGTCATGCCGAAGACGACAGCCCCCAGCCGCAGCCCCCCCCCCTCGGACCGCGCCCAGCCGCCGATGGGAGCAAGGCATCCCCCGGCCAGAGACGCAAGGCAGCTGCGCTCGGCCCGCACGGCCGCGTGTGTCTCAGGACAGTCGAGCAGCCGCACAACGGTCCGGGTGCGCTCGTCGTCCGCGCGGACCTCGATCGCCAGGGCTCCCTGGGCGATGGCCGGCCAGAACGCCGGCGGCTGAAGCACCTCGGTGACCCGGTGGCCGAGGCCGAGGCGGCCCAGTCCAGCCCCGGCCAGGATCAGACAGTCCACCTCGCCGGCGTCGAGTTTTCGCAGCCGCGTGTCGACGTTGCCGCGGACCGGCCGGACCTCCACGTCGGGCCGCAGGGCCCGGACCTGCATGACGCGCCGCACGCTCGAAGTGCCGACGACGGCGTGGGGTGGAAGGCTGGCGAGGGTGCCCGCCGACCGCCCCACGACGACGTCGAACGGCTCGGCGCGGCCCGGGACGCAGGCCAGTTCCAGCCCGTTCGGCAGGCTGGTGGGAAGATCCTTGCAGCTGTGGACGGCCGCGTCGATGCGGCCGTCGCGAAGCGCCTGCTCCAACTCGCGCACGAACACGCCGTCGCTTCCCCCCGCGCGGACAAGTCCGGCGATCGGGATGTCGGTTCGGACATCCCCGGTCGTGGCGATGACGACCAGTTCGACGGCGACGCCCGCCTGCCGCAGGGCGGCGGCGACCCCCTCGGACTGCGTCCTCGCCAGCAGGCTGCCACGGGTGCCGATGCGGATCGATGCGTTGCGACTCATGGATCGGATTCTCGCGGATCGCCGGCCGGGCGTCGATCGATCGGTTGCCGGAAGGTCACCCGTGTGCCGCGTTCGCAGGGTCGTCGTCCCTCTCGGCCCGGGCCACGGCGGCCACGAAGACCGCTCCGACCCCGACGGACCGGAGTGCCTCCCGACAGGCCGCGCAGGTGCCCCCCGTCGTGACGACGTCGTCCACCAGCAGCACCCGCCGATCCGCCATCCGCGCCAGCGCCCGGAACGCGCCACGGACATTCCCGCGCCGTTGCTCGTACGGCAGCCGGTTCTGCAGTGGCGTGTGCCGCGTGCGGGCCAGCCCCTGCACGCATGGCCGGCCCAGAGCCGCCGCGAGGCCGCGGGCGATCGCCCCGGCCGCGGTCGCCCCGCGCAGTGCCCGTCGCCACCAGTGCATCGGCACCGGCACGACCACGTCGATCCGCCACGCGTCCAGCGTCGCGGCATGCCGCTGGGCACACAGGCCGCCCAGTGCCGCGGCGAGCGGCTCCCCTCCGGGCCGCTTGGCCCGCAGCACGGCGTGCCGGAGGTCGTCGCCATATCCGCCGAGCACGACGATGCCGTCCCACTCCGCCCGCGCCCGGCATGTACCGGCGGCGCAGGAGCCGCCGCACCGCGTGCAACGATCCGGTCCCACGAGCATGCGTCTGCAGGCGGCGCAGGTGGTCGGTCCCGGAGGACACGCGTCGGGGATCCCGGCGGCGACATCCGCGCCGCACACGGCGCACCGCGGCGGACAGAGCAGATCGAGCCCCCGGCCGGCAAGCCGTGCCGCCTCCCGGCGCATCATGTGGGCCCATGCCATCGCGTTTTTTCCGGACTTCGCCCGCGAACTCCCGGACTCGGTCCCGTTGACGCTCGTCCCGCGAACGCCTACCCTCCGCCGCCCCGTCCGCCATCCGGGGGCGTCATGCCCCCCGCACCGGAGCCTCCATCGTCCCCTGCCGGCGAGTCCCGTCAAGCACCCATGCTGATCGACCGCTACATCACCCGGGCGCAGGTGAACGCCTTCATGGTCGTGTTCGTCAGCCTCGCCGGGCTGTACGTCGTCTTCGACGCGTTCACGAACATGGACGAATTCAGCGAATACGCCGCGCAGGCCGGCGGCCTCGCCAGGGTGCTCGGCTCGTACTACGGCGTCCGCCTGATCTGGTTCTTCGACGCCGCCAGTCCGGTCATCACCCTCGCCAGCGCGATGTTCGCACTCTCGTGGCTGGAGCGCCACAACGAGCTGACCGCGTTGCTCGCCGCCGGCATCGCCCGCTGGCGGATCGCCCGCCCGACGCTGGTGTTCGCGGCCATCGTCAGCATCGCCGCCGCGGTCAGCCGCGAGACCGTGATCCCCGCCGTCCGGCAGGCCTTCGCCCGGAACGCCCAGGATCTCGCCGGGGACAATCGGCGCCCCTTCGCGTCGTGCTTCGACAACGCCACCGAGATCCTGTTCCGCGGCGGCCACTTCCAGGCCGGACCGATGCGGATCGAGGTCCCGAGCCTCGTGCTTCCCAAGCACTTCCAGGGGAACGACTACGGCCACCAGATCGACGCCGCCGAGGCCGTCTGGCGGCCCGCGGGCCCCGACCACCCCGCCGGCTATCTGCTCAGCGGCGTCGGTGAACCCGCCGAGATCGACTCCCTGCCGCGGCTCGAGTCCGCCGGCCGGCCCGCCGTCATCACCCGGGCCACGGCCGCCTGGCTGGAGCCGCGGCAGTGCTTCGTCTGCAGCGACGTCACGTTCGAGCAGCTCTGCGGGGACGAGAACTGGAGCCACTACTCGGCGACGCCCGACCTGATCGCGGCGCTGCAGAATCCGGCCCTCGGCATGGGCGCGAAGGTGCCCCTGCGAATCCACGCCCGGTTCACGGCCCCGTTCCTCGACATGGCGCTGACCCTGCTGGGAATTCCGCTCGTGCTCGGGCCGATTCGCCGCGGCGTCTTCGTGGCCGTCGGCCAGTGCGTGCTGATGACGATCGTGTTCTTTCTCGTGGTGATGGGCTGCCACGCCCTGGCCGGTGCCGACGTGCTCGGACCGGCGGCGGCGGCCTGGCTGCCGCTCCTGATCCTCGGACCGCTGGCCGCATGGCGGGCCCAGCCGATGTGGCAGTGAGCCGCGTCACGACACGCTCACCCGTGCCGGTGCGGGCACGGGTGAGCGTCAGTCCGCGATCGACACCGTTCGGGCCGTGAGCGGCGCCAGCGTCGCAAGGGACACGGCCGCAGCAACCTCGTCCGGCACCCGCCAGGCGAGCACGACACAGGCCTTCTGCTTCGGGTCGGCCGACACCCAGATCTCGGTCACCCCCGGCCGCCGCTTCTCCACCGGCGAGCCGGTATCGATCAGTTCGAACGGCTGCTCCCCCTCGAGGGTCAAAACGTCCCACGTTCGCGGCTGTCCCGTGACATCCTCGACCTGCCGCGGTTTGCCCCAGGCGGCCTTGCGAAACGACTCGTCCCGCCGCACCTGCTCGAGGATCACCTGCTTGACGTCCTCGCGGCGCCGCTCCGCCGCCGGCACGGTCCCGACGACGAGCGACACGGGGTACTGCGTGGTACCGACGGGCCGCTGGACCTGGTAGGCGGCGACGAAGCCGGGAAAGTCGCGCAGGAACGGCGGCGTTCCCTTGTCCCGATCGTCGATCTGATCGCGGAACTCCTTGGGCAGCCGGATCGCGAGCCGGCCGGCGGCCGCGTTCGTGGCCTCCGCCTGGAGCGGCGCGAACTGCGTCGCATTCGCGTAGGCGTTCAGCCGCTGCGCGTAGTCCTGGTCGTGGCCGGCCGACGAGCATCCCGCGGCGAGCAGCCCGCAGCCGGCGAGCAGCGCCAGCGTCGCGGACCGGCGCACGTCCTCCGTCCCCCGGCGCGACGGTGCGACCGGCATCATCATCACCATGCTCACGCCCGCCACTCCTTTCCGCATCCCACTTCCTTTGCCAGACCTTTTCTCTTCACCCTGCCTCCCCTGCCTGCCGATTCGATTCATGCGAACGGGAGTTCGCCGCCACGGGCCGCAGCCCGGGACACCAGCGAGGCAAGGAGTGCCGTCATCCATGCGTATTCACACTACCAGATTCGGCCGGATCGACGTCGAACCGGCCGACGTCCTGAACTTTTCCAGCGGCCTGCCGGGCCTGGAAGACTGCCGGCAATGGGCCCTGCTCGCCGATGCCGCGAACGACGCGCTCGGCTGGCTGCAGAGCGTTGCCCGCGGTGACGTCGCCCTGGCCGTGGTCAGCCCGCGCCGCTTCGTCCCCGACTACCAGGTGCGGATCCCGCGGAGCGAGTTGTCGCCGCTCGCGCTCGCCGACGTCCGCCAGGCACAGGTGGTGGTCGTCGTCGGCAGAAACGGCACCAGCCTCACGCTCAATCTCAAAGCGCCAATCGTCATCAACCTTGAAAACCGCACGGGCCGTCAGGTCGTCGCCTCCGGCGACCTCCCGCTGCAGTACGAACTCGGACAGGAACGACCGCCGCTCAAAAAGAGCGCATAATCCCAGCAGCGGGCGGCATGGATGCGTCGCCGCCCAATGTGGATCAGGAAGGAACCCCCATGCTCGTGCTCTCCAGACAACGTGACGAAAGCATCATGATCGGCGACTCCATCGTCGTCACGATCGTGGACATCAGGGGCGACAAGGTCCGCCTCGGAATCTCCGCTCCTGCGGAGGTGCCGGTGCACCGCCAGGAGGTCTACGAGGCGATCCAACGGGAGAACCAGCGGGCAGCCAGGCTCGAGCCGGGCGACACGCAGGACATCGGCCGGTTCGCCACGCGGACGGCGGGACAGAAGCGGCCCCAGGATCCGCCGGCCCGCTGACGGGAATTCCGTCGCTCAGCCGGCCTTCCACTTGATGTTGCATCCCAGGCTGGGAAGCTGCTCGGCGGACGCGGGACGGCCGGCGAGCAGAGCCTCGAGCGCTCCGCGCAGGTCGGCACCGGTCACGGGGATGTCGTTGCCCGGCCGGCTGGCGTCGAGCTGGCCGCGGTAGACGAGCCGGCGGTCGGCATCGAAGAGGAAGAAGTCGGGCGTGCAGGCGGCCCGGTAGGCGTGGGCCACCTCCTGCGTCTCGTCATACAGGTAGGGGAACGGGTAGCCGCGTTCCTCGGCCTCGCGGACCATCTGCTCCGGCGAGTCGGCCGGATGGCTGGACACGTCGTTGGAACTGATGGCGGCGAAGCCGATGCCCCGGGGCATGTATTCGTGCCCGAGCCGGGCGAGCTCGTCGGCGACGTGCTTCACGAACGGACAGTGGTTGCAGATGAACATCACCACCGTGCCGAGCGGCCCGGCGGCGGCGGCGTAGTCGACGATCCGGCCGTCGACGTTGGGGAGGGAGAAGTCGGGGGCGACGCTGCCCAGCGCGATCATCGTGCTCGGGGTGCGGACCATGGCGGATGCTCCTGGGTGCGGGTGAACGCGGGTATCCTACCCGCCGTCTCTCGCGAAAAAACACCCGCCATTCAGGATCGGGCCGCGCTGAGTCAGGGGGTGACCGCACCCCGTTCGCCGGACGTTCGCGGATGCCCTCCCGGCATCCGCTCTCTCGATGCCGACTGCGTTCCGACATCCTGTCTTCACTTGTCGTCACACGCCGGCTCTCGGGGTGCGGTCAACCCCTCACGGCTTCGACATGCCTCCGCAGCATCCACACCGCATACCCGATCAGCCCCAGGCAGATGATGTGAAAGAGGTTGAGCGGCCCGGCCACCGGGGCGTAGGGCTTGAAAAACTCCCAGCAAAACCGCTGCGCCCCGTACCACAGCACCATCAGGTAGAAGCCGCTGCGCAGGAAGAAGGCGTCGCGGCGGGCGAGCATCACGAGGGCATAGACGAGAAACGCCGCCATCGCGGCCGACTCGTAGAGCTGCACGGGGTGCCGTGGGAGCCCGTCGCCGAAGTCGTGCCCCCAGGGCAGTGCCGTCGGGCATCCGTGGGTATGGTCTGTAAGCCCCGAGAAGAAGCATCCCCAGCGGCCGATGACGACGCTCGTGCAGAAGGCGGGCACGAAGATCAGGCCGGTCGATCCGCTGATGCCGCGGGTCCGCTTGAAGCACTCGATCGCGACGATCGCCCCGGCGAGCGCCCCGACGATGCTCCGGGCCACACCGGGATCGCCCGAGAGCCGGAGGTTCGCGGTCCCGGCCGCGTAGCCGCCGACCGCTGCGCCAGCGACGAGGGCGGCCGCGTAGCCGAAGCCCGCCTGGTCGATCCGCGCCGCCGCGTCTTTCAGCCGCCAGAAGAAGCAGCCTACGGTCATGGCCGCTGCGGCTGTCGCCGCGACGATGTCGAACAGGGTGTGAACGGTCACGGGCCGGGCCGGTGCTCGCGGCCGTCAAGCGCCGGCGGCAGCCGGGGTGGCTGCGCCGGGAGCAGGAGCGTGAGCACGCCCTTGACCGCCAGCACCGCCGGCAGGAGCAGGGTCGACACGTCGCCGACGTTCACGGGCCCCTGCCCGACGATGCCGGCCGCCACGAGGGCCACGGCGACGACGAGGTCCACGACCGCGAGGAGGAGAAACCAGCCGTTGCGGCGCGGCGCTCGGCCGCCGGCGAGGGCGACGATCAGGGCCACGTTGGCGATCGTCACGGCCACCGTGACGACGATCAGCGGCCCCGTGATCAACAGCAACCGTGTCAGTTCGTCCTTGCCCGGCGCGACGGCGGCGGCCACGCCCGTGAACAGGAACGCGCAGCCCCCCGCAAGCGCCGCGGCGGACGTCACCAGGGCACAGAGCACAATCAGCAGGCCTCTCATGATCCCTCCAGCGACCGGCGCATCCGCTCCCGGGCGGCTGCGTCGCGGTAGAACAGGTTGTAGGTCTCGAACGGAATGATCTTTTCCTCGGGCGTCACGAAGTGGATGCACGACCGCTTCACGCGGCCGAGGCAGAAATTGTGGGCGTCCATGAACTCCACGATCACGACGCGGAACGTGTCTTCATACCCCAACCCTGCCGGCAGCGGCACCTCCGGCAGACAGCAGAGGAGTTCCGCGAGTTTCTTCTCGTTGTTGCACTCGGCCGTGGCGAGCGAGAAGAACTCGAGCACCTGCCTGTGGAGGGCGGGGTATTTCTCGAACGTGATCGCATTGGGCAGTGCCTCGACGAGCAGTTCCCGCGGGAAGAATGACGTCACCGGGGCGATCTTCGTCCCCTTCCGCAGGGCGTAGCCGATGGCGATGCTCTCGGGGTTGCAGGGGAGCGGGATGATGTCGCCGGGGCCGAACGGGCCGCCGGAGTCGACGATTCGCCGGCGGATCGCGGAGAGCGGAAATCGATCCCGCGACGGATCAAACCCGACGTTTCGGCCGGCGTCCTGGATCGGCTGGAGGACGACGCCGCGGACGCAGCGCCACTCCAGGGCGTGGTCGATGACCGCCGGGATCTCGTCGTCGTTGACCCCCTGCTTGACCACCATGACGAGCGTCGTGGCGATGCCGGCCCGCTCCAGCGCCTCGAGGGCCTGGCGGCGGATTCGCGTCAGGTCGGCGCCGCGCAGGTTGAGGTGGGCCTCCGGCCGGAGCGAGTCGAACTGCAGGTAGACCTCGAACCCAGGGCGGAACTCGGCCAGCCGGCTGACGAAGTCCGGGTCCTCGGCGATGCGGATGCCGTTGGTGTTGAGCATCACGTGGCGGATCGGTCGCCGCTTGGCCGCGGCGATGATCTCCATGATTTCCGGGTGGATCGTCGGCTCGCCGCCGGAGAGTTGCAGCAGGTCGGGCTCCCCCTCGCTCCGCACGAGGGCGTCCATCATCCGCTCGATCTCGGCCAGCGGCCGGTGGAGCGAGCGGCGTGGCGAGGAGTCGGAGAAGCAGACGGGGCAGGAGAGGTTGCAGGCCTCGTTGACGTCGATGAGGGCCAGGCAGGAGTGCTGCTCGTGGTCGGGGCAGAGGCCGCAGTCGTAGGGGCAGCCGCGTTCGGTGTGCGTCTGGACCTGCAGCGGCCGGTCACCGGGCTTGAGGTAGTCGTGGCACAGCCGCCAGTAGGCGGCGTCCGTCGAGACGAGCACCTTCCGCGGCCCGTGCGTGCGGCAGCGCTTGTGGTAGAAAACCTGACCGTCCTCGATGGCGATCTTCGCCGGCACGAGCGTCAGGCACTCGTCGCACAGCGACGTGGTCTGGCCAAAGAACAGGTACGGCGCCTGCCTCCGTGCGGTCGCTGTCATGGTCACTCCGGGGATGGGGGGGCCGCGTCGATCCGACGCGCTGCGAGGAACAGGGCGGCGGCAAGGATGACGACGAGCACGAGGATCGCGGCGAGTTGGAACCGGCCATCGGCGAGCAGCCGGAACGGCTCGGCCGCGGGCTGGCGCGGCGCAACGACCGCCTCCGGACCGAGCGTCGCGGGCGTCGCGACCGCCCGGGCGGCGAGGGCGGCACGGATCGCGGCCGTGTCGTATCGCGGCGCCGCCAGGTCGCCGCCGTAGGCCAGACGGTACACGCCGCCGGGCTCGGCGAGGAACACGGCTTCCCGAGCCGGACCACGGATCGTGATGCCGGTGACGTCGATCGGCGGGCTGTCGCCATCGTCGATAACGAGTTCGTACGTGGGGACGCGACTCTCGGCTAGAGGGATCGTGAGTTCCTCGCGGCGGATGCCCGCGACATCGATTCGCGTGATCGTGGCCCTGGCGAGGGACCGGCCACGCCGCCGCTGCCCCCCGCCATCGGCCGCCGGCGGCAGCTCCACGGTCACCTGCCGGCTGAAGTTCTTCGCGTCGGTCGCAATCGTGAACTCGGTGACGGGCTCCCGGCGGGTGTTGACGGTGATTCGCGTCGCCCTGCCGTCGGGCTCGCGGGCCGTGCGGAAGCCCACGACCGCCTGGTCGCCGAGCACCGGGGTGGCCCGCTGCTCGACCTCCTCGGTGTAGGAAAACTCGATGCCGTCGATGCGGAGCGGACGGCGCTCGACCCGCGTCGTCTCGCGGACCTCCTGCTCCTTCCCGCCGCGAAGTGTCCGCGTCAGTTCCGCGAGCCGCGACTCCTGCTCCTGAGTCACGTCGCTGATTACGATCCGGTACCGGCCGCCTGGCCCGTGGGCCGGCACGGGCGGGAGCGGGATCGTCACGTCGCGGACGTCGATGAAGCGGGCGAAGTCGTACATCAGCGCCTCCGTGACGAGCGGCGTCCACGCGCGGCCGTCGGCCGACCACGACACGGCAACCCGATGCTCGAAGTCGTGGAGCGGCGTGAGTATCGTGAAACCCTCGGGCACGATCCGCTCCTGACCGGGACCGAGCACCACGAAGATCTCCAGGCCGTTGTCCGCCAGCGGCTTCGCCTCCGGCCGCGTGGCCCGCGTCGTCCGCCGCACCGGCCGGCGATCGCTCCGGGTCACGTCACGCAGCATGTGGGGCACTTCGACGCCCGTCGCGTCGAGAATCCTCAAGTCGCCGTAGTCGAGCGCGGCGGCCGCGTGCACATCGGCGTCGAGCGGCACCGCCACGAGCGTCGTCGCGACGACGGCCGGCAGCACCGCCGGCTTCTCCCGCCGGCCCGCGTCGGCGGCCTCCGCGCCGGTGGCCAGGCAGACTGCGGCCCCGAGCAGAATCGCTTCCATGCGGTTCATGGGATCGTGTCTCCGCCAGGTATCACGACGAACTTCTCGCGGAACCTGAGATACACGAATGAGCCGGCGATGAGCACGACACCCAGGATCAAGAAGGCGACGATCCGCCAGAACGTGTCGAGGCTCGCCAGGTCGTGGAGGAACACCTTCCCCGACACGACCGCGAATAGCACGAGCCCCGCCCAGCGCAGCGGCCCGACGTTGCGGGCGATCCCCGCGAGGACGAGCGCCAGGGCGAACACGGCCCACACGATCGACACGCCGCCGGCCCGCAGACCGGGATGGTATGCCGCCAGGAACGAGTTCGCTTCCAACGTCAGGTAGGCGAAGAGCGTGCCCAGGCAGGCCACGGCCAGCAGCGTCCGCACCTCCGCGGCCCGCGGGCCGCCCGCGACGGCGAAGGCCACGGCGAGGAAGGCGATCACCGCCCCGAAGTCGACGGCACGAAGGCCGGCATCGAGCAGCGAGTAGCCCGGGCCGGCCACGAACCGCTCGTCGACGCCCCAGGCCGGCAGGTCCCACGTGAAGAGCTTCAGGAGCACGGCCATGGCCACGCACCCGGCGAGCGCGAGGGCCTTTTGATCGCCGCGGACCGCGTACTGGCGGAGGAAGATCGCCCCGATGCCGAGCCACACGAGCGACAGCAAGGGGAGCCGCGCCGCCGGGAAGAAGAAGTCGGCGGTCCGATCGACCTCGAGGTGCACGTAGAACAGCAGGGCCGCGATGCCGGCTAGCCAGACGAACGGCGCGAGGCCCACGTCGCCGCGATCCGCCCGCATGGTCCCGGCCGCATCGGCGCGTTGCTGTGCACGGCCGACGAGCCGGGCCGCCACGCCGAAGGCAGCGATCGGCACGCCGAAGGCGATCGCCCGCTCGGCCAGGAGCCGCAGGTAGTCGGCGGCCGGCAGTCCCGCGGCGGCCGCCGCCACGCTCCCGCCGGGGAGGAAGGTGCGGCCGAGATCGAGCGTGCAGAGCCGCACGAGCACGAGGCCGAGCAGCACCAGCCCCATTCGTCGCACGATCCCGGTGTCCAGCCGCTCGGCCATCCACAAGAGTACGACCGCCTGGATCGCCCAGCTGGCAGTCACCCACTGCTGCGAGAGCACCAGCGGCATGGTCAGGGCCACGAACGTGGCCGCCAGGCCGAGAAAGGAGACGACGAGCCCGCGGTCGGTGACGCGCCGGCGGAGAAAGAACAGCACGTGGGCGGTGTAGAAGGCCGCCAGTCCGAGCGTCACAAAGGCCACCTGCCGGCGGCCGTAGGCGTCGTCGACCATCCGGAACGAAATGCCGAAGAACACGGCCGCGTTGGCGAGCAGGGCCAGCAGGTCGAGGACGGTCGAGGGAGTCCCTCGCACAACCTTGTACAGGAAGGTCATCGTCGAAAACAGCACGAAGAACCCGACGATGAACGGATAGGTCTCGCGAAACCGGGCCGGATCGTAGTCCGCGAGCGCCGCCGGCACGAGGCACCAGGTCGACACGAAGGCCAGCAGGTTGACAAGCGGCCAATTCCTCCAGAAGCAGATCGCCAGCACGCCACAGCCGAGGACGAGCAGGTAGCCGAACAGGGCCGGGAGGTTGGGGTCGGCCGCCCCGAACATCAGCGGCGTGCCGTAGCCGCCGATGATCCCCAGCACGGCCACGAGGATCGAGTTGAAGCGGACCGCGATTCCGCCGGCCAGCACCGTGACGACCCCCATGAGGGCGAAGGCGCTGCCGACATCGACGAGCCCGAACAGACGGTGGGCGGCGAAGACGCTGAAATACAGCGTGGCCAGGCCGCCGCCGAGGAAGCCCTGGCCGAGCACGCCGTAGCGGCCACCCAGCAGCCGCGTGCCGAGGATCAGCATGGTGAGGCCGGCCGCAGCCGAGAGGGCAACGCGGGCCTGGGGGCCGAGCAGGCCGCGGTCGATCGACCACTTGAGGAAGAACCCGATGCCCGCGACGAGGACGACGATCCCCACCCGCAAGAGCCACTGGCTGGCGACCGCGTACTCGGTGGAGACCCCCTCGGGAATGTGGTCCTCGCCGACGATGATCCAATTCCAGATTCTGCGGAGCGTGTCGCGGGCCGCGGTCTCGAAGCGGCTCGGCTCGCGGGCCACGGGCCGCACGGGAACGGGCGACTCCACCCGATCGACGGCCGCGCCTGCCGTACCGCGCGTCGGCCACGCCTGTCGTCCCCCAGCCTCCGCAGTGAACGGCGTCTCCACGCGCGGCGGCCGCGGCTCCGGGCGATACGCCGGCACCGGAAGCACGTCCGCCTGCGGTCGCCCCCCGACGTCTGGCAAGGGTGGCGGCTCGGCGACGGCGGCGGCCGGTGATTCCGCCGGTGGAGCGGCCGGCAGCCGGCTCCCGACCTCGGACCACATCCGACGCAGGGCCGCATCCTGCCGCTTGATCAGGTCTTGTTGCAGGTCGAGAATCCGTTGTTGCCCTCGCCAGATGAGGAAAAACAGGAACCCGATGACGAGAAGGATGAAGAGCAGGAATTCGGTCATGGATGGGCCTCTTGGCCGGCACGACGCCAGTCGCGGCCGGCGGCAATGGTAATCTGTGACTTCGGCGGTCCGCTGATATTTGTTGGGGTGCCGTCGCCTGTCAGGGCGACGGTCGTTCGGACATGTCACGCGGCTCTTCGGCCCTCCGCAACCCGACCCGTCCAAACCGCGGCCTCCTGCCCATGCCCCGACCCGAACCCGCTTCGATGCCGGAATCCTCGGCCACCCCTTCCGTGCGGCTCGCCGGCTGGCTGGCCGCCGCCCGGGCGGGCGATGCCGAGGCCCGCGACCGGCTGTTCGCCGCCTGCCGGAGCTATCTGGCCACTGCCGCCCGGGTCCACATGCAACGCGGCCTGCGGGCCAAAGTCGACGCCTCGGACGTCGTCCAACAGTCACTGCTCGAGGCCCATCGCGGCTTCGACGGTTTTGCCGGCGAGACGCCTGCGGAGTGGCTCGCCTGGCTGAAGCGAATCGTGGCCCACAACGCCCTCGACGCTGCCAAGCGGTATCGGGGCACGGCAAAGCGCGACGCGGACCGCGAGGTGCCGCTCGCCGTCCACGACGCGGCATCCGCGGGCTGGCACGCGCAGCCGGTCGATCCCGCCTCGTCACCGAGCCGGCAGGTGATCCGTTGGGAGCAGGAACTGCTCCTCGCCACGGCGCTCGAGTCGCTCGGCGACGATCACCGCGAGGTCCTGCACCTGCGCAACATCGAACGGCTGCCGTTCGACGAGGTGGGCCGGCGCATGGGCCGCTCCAGCGGCGCCTGCCGGATGCTCTGGATGCGGGCCATCGCCAGCCTCAAGGAAGCACTGCCCGCGGAGTTCAGCGACACGGGGAACGCGGAATGACGTCGCCCGTCGAGACGCCGTCCGGCGGGGAAGAACCTGGCCCCGATCTCCTCGACCGCTACCTGGCCGCAATCCAGGCCGGCGACTCGGTCCTCGAGCAACGGCTGCGTGCCGACCATCCGCTGCTCGCCGCCTGGACAGCCTGCCTGCGTGGGCTCGACGACCTGGGCTCCAGCTTCGGCATGGCCCTGCCGCCGCCCGCCGAGGAATCACTGACCGGCCGGCGGTTCGGTCCGTTCGTCGTCGGCCCGGAGCTCGGCCGCGGCGGCATGGGCGTGGTCTACCGCGCCCGACACGCCGATCTCGGCCGCGACGTGGCCCTCAAGCTGCTCGCGGCGGGCGTCTATGCGACGCCCGAGCAACGCCGCCGGTTCCTGGCCGAGGCCCGGGTGGCGGGCCGCATCCGTCACCCGCGGATCGTCGCCATCCACGACGCCGGCGAGCGCGACGGTCAGCTCTACTTCGCGATGGATCTCGTTGCCGGCACCGATCTCGCCACCCGGCTCCGGGCCGGACCGCTCCCCGCGCGACAGGCCGCGGAGATCCTCGCCGCCGTCGCCGGTGCCGTGCAGCACCTGCACGCCAACGGCATCCTGCACCGCGACCTCAAGCCATCGAATGTCCTCCTCGACGCGGGCGGCAGCCCGCAGCTCGCCGACTTCGGCCTCGCCCGCGACGACCGGGCCGACGGGGGCACGGCCACCGGCACGGTCCTCGGCACGCCGGAGTACATGCCCCCCGAGCAGGCCGCCGGCCGCAGCGTCGACAATCGCGCCGACGTCTACGGGCTGGGTGCGGTCCTCTACGCGCTCGTCACCGGCCGGCCTCCCTTTTCCGGTGAGACCAGGCTGCTCGCGCTGATGAATGTCCTCGAACGGGAGCCGGTGCCGCCGCGGCGGCTGCGGACGAACGTCCCGCTGCCGCTGGAGCGGATCTGCCTGCGCTGCCTGGAGAAGGATCCCGCCCGCCGCTATCCCACGGCGGCCGCCGTCGCCGCAGACCTCGAAGCCTGGCTGCGCGGCGACCGCGTCGCTCCCCCCCGCGGTGGACCCCTGCACCGGCTCGGCCGCGTCATCCGCCGCTACCCGGCGGCCGGCTTCCGCGTCAGCGGGATCCTCGGCACGCTGTGCGTCGTCGCGATCCGCTGCCTCGTCGCCCCGGAGACGATCGACTTCTACCGGCCCATCGGCGCGGGACTGGCCCTCTGGGCGACCTGCACCGTCCTCTGGGAGTGGATTGGGCTGCGCCGGGCCACGGCCCGCTGGACCGGACATGCGTTCGTCCTCACCGACGCTATGTTCGTGACGGCACTGCTTGTGATCGCCCGCGCGGCCGACGGTCCGCTCGTCGCCGTGCATCCCGTGCTCGTGGCCGCCTCGGGCCTGTGGCTCGACCGGCGGCTCGTACGCGTGGCCGCGGCCGCCTCGCTCGTCGGCTACGCAGCCCTGTTGGGCGTGGCCGGCGCGGGCGTCCGCTGGCACATCGCCACGATCGTCGCCCTGCTCGTCGTTTGCACCGCGGCGATCACCGACTTCCAGGTCGGCCGCCTCCGCCGCGGGTGACCACCGGACACCGTCAGTTGAACCAGATCGCGAAGCCGATGAAGTTGCCACGGAACGTCTGCTGCAGCCGCCACCACGTGTCGGGCGCGGAGCAGGCGCCCTCCTCGACGTAGGGCACGGCCGCGGCCCCCTGAAACCAGCGGACCACGTCGACTGGCCGCGGTTCGAGGAACACCCGCCGCAGGTTGACGCCGCGGCCTTTTTCCAGCCGCCAGTGGGGCACGAGCCGGCGGCCGGCCAGGATCCTCTCGGCCTCGTCGAGAAACTCCTTCCATCCGGCGATCATCTCGGCCGTCACCTGCGTGTCGGGAAACGTGCCCGTTTGGTTCGCGTTCGGGATCCACTCGCCGGCATCGTCGGTCTCGGCCTCGATCACCCGCCAGGTCTCGCGGCTCAGCCGTACAACTTCCTCGAGGTGGGCGAGTGCCGACCGCATGCGATGGGGCTCGACGACGGGCCACGGCTTGCTCACGGAGGCGAACAGGTCGGCGTAGCCCGCGAACCACGTGTCCGAATCGACGAACATCGCCGCTGGCAACGCCCGGCCCCGCGGCCGGGCGAAGAAATAGGGGGCCATGTCGCCGAAGCTGCTCTCCATGTTGTGGGCCAGGGCGCATTCGCCGATCGCCGAAAGCAGATGGCAGTACCCCTGCAGCCAGAAGACATCGCCCCGGTCGAGACGGAGGAGGAGCCCCTGCGCGGCCCCGCGCTGTTCCGCGTCCGTCGGGATCCAATACTTTCCGCCGTGGTACTCCGCTCGCGGCTGCCCGGTCATCGCGGCGTGCAGCCGCCACAGGGCCTCCGCCTCGCCCGCCTTGCCGTCGCCGTCGAGATCGAGGCGGACGAATCCGAACCGCAGCGGCAGCGACACGTCGGGATCGCGAATGGCGGCTAGCGTCTTCTCGGCGGCGGCGAGGTCGGTGACGAACGCTTCGATCATGCCGCGGACGTCCGCATAGGTCGTCTCCGCCGGCGTCGGATTCGCGGGCACCGGCAGCCGCAGCAGCGGAACGATGCGGGCCGACCGCCCCGCGTCGGCCAGGCCACCGTGCCGGTGGAGCGACTGCCCGAGCCGCTCCACGGCCCGCAGGAACTGCAGCAGTCCGAGGCCGAAGCGGGCCTGGTCATCGCCGGGATTCCGGGCGAGGTGGGCGGCGAGGGCTTCGCTGCCAGCCGTGATGCCGTCACCCTCGAGAAACCGCTCGGCCAGCGGGGGCTCGTCAGCTCGGGCGGCGGCGGCCAAGCCGCCACCCGGCAGGATCATGGCGAGGGCGAGACCGAGGGCCGCGTGAGGCGTGGCGGAAAGGCGATGCATGGCTGGCTCCTGAAGCGGGGTTGGGCGGGACGGCGCCGGTCGCGCGACCATCCACCGTCACCGAATCCAGGCGACGAACGGCGTCATCTGTCACGCGACCGCGGCCGGCCCCAGAAACCTGGGTCTTCAGCGGGTCGACGCGCATCCGAAGACCCGGCGCGCGTTGCCCGTCGTGGCGGCGGCGAACGACTCGAAGGGCTCGCCGCGGGCCAGCGCCAGGCAGCGGGCCGTGTGGACCACGTTCGCCGGTTCGTTCCGCCGGCCGCGCAGCGGCTCCGGCGCGAGGAACGGGCTATCGGTCTCGACGAGCAGGCGATCGAGCGGCACGCCCTTGGCCACCTCGCGGAGCGCCGCCGACGAGCGGAAGGTCACCATCCCGGCGAAGCCGAGGTGGCAGCCGAGGTCGAGGGCCTCGGCCGCTTCCGCCGCCGTGCCCGTGAACGCATGGAGGACCGCCGCGAGCGGCCCGCGGGCCACGGCCTCGCGCAGCATGTCGAGGACGTCGCGGATGCTCTCGCGCGTGTGGATCACGACCGGCAGGGAGAGCCGCTGGGCGAGCCGCAGGTGCCGGTCGAAAGAGTCTCGCTGCAGTTCGGCAGGCGCGGTGGTCCGGTACCAGTCGAGACCCGTCTCGCCGATCGCGCCCGCGCGGCCCGACTCGGCGAGCCGCACGATCCGCTCCCACTCCCCCGGCTCCGCCTCGGCGACGTCGTTGGGATGGATGCCGGCGGCGGCCACGATCCCCGGCTCGCGGGCAGCGAGTTCCGCCGCCGCCTCGCTGTCGGCGGCCCGCGTGCCGATCACCGTCATGCCCGTCACCCCCGCGGCCCGCGCCCGGGCGAGCACGTCGGGCAGTTCGGCCCCGAACCGCATCGGGTCGAGATGACAGTGGCTGTCGAAGAGCCGGCAGCCGGCCTGGTCGGACATGCCGGCGTGGTCGGACATGCGCCGCGTCAGCCCTGGTGGGCGGCCGGCTGTCGGCCGAGCCCGGCCCGCAGTCGCACCGCGAGTTGCTCGAGCGTCGCGGCGTGCCGGCGGCTCAGCGCCTCCGCCTCCCCGGCCAGCGTCGTGGCGGCGGCGTCGTCCCCCGCGCTGCCGACGATCGCCTCCAGCGCCGGCACCTGCCGGCGCAGGTCGCCGAGCACGCGGGTGAGGAGCGTGGCGAGGTCGAGGTCGTGAACGGCCGTGAAGGCGAGCGGGTAGTGCGGCCGTGGCGGCACCTGTTCGCGATCGACGAGCACCTCGCTGGTCCGCTCGACGATCCGGCGCTGGTCGGCGGCCAGTTCGGCGAGCGCGTCGCGGACCTCGCCGGCACCGTGATACGAGCCGATGCCGGAGTCGGCGAGATACAGCGACAGCCCCGACTGGAGGACGCCGAGCAGGCGGACGAGCGGGTCGGATGGAGCGGGCATGCCTTTAGTCCTTCGCGCCGGGGGCGATCGCGAGCGGGGGCGCCGCAGCCGGCGCGGCCGTGGCGGCCACGACTCCGTCGCGGGCGGCGAACGAGCCCGCGAAGCGGGCCGTCTCGTAGAGCCCCGACCAGAAGATGCCGAGCACCAGCACCGGCACCACCAGCGCGGTGACCACGGCTCCCGGCAGCGAGACGAGCGGGAACGAGCCGTCGGCCCGATCGGACGGCGGGGGATCGATCGTCATCACCTTCACGACCCGCAGGTAGTAGAACAGGCTGATCACCGTGTTCAGGCCACCGACCACGAGCAGCGCCAGCATCAATGGCCGCGCCGCGCCCAACTGCCAGGCCTCGGCCAGCGACGAAAAGATGTGAAACTTGGCGACGAACCCGGCCATCGGCGGCAGCCCGATGAGGCTGACGAGGACGACGACCGCGGCCACAACGATCCCCGGGCTCGTCCGCACGAGGCCGGCGTAGGCCGCGATCTCCTCGCTCCGCAGCCGGTTTCGCAGCAGGGCCACGATCGCGAACGCCGCCAGGTTCATGAACAGATAGACGGCGAGGTAGAAGACCAGCGCCCCCGCCGCCCGCTGCGCCGCCTGCGGCGACACGCCGAGCAGGGCCACGGCCGCGGCCGCCCCCATCAGCAGGTAGCCGGCATGGGCGATCGTCGAGTAGCCGAGCAGCCGCTTCATGTTCGTCTGCCCGTAGGCGGCCAGGTTGCCGAGCGTGCAGGTGACCGCCGCGAGGAGGCCGATGACGCCCGCCATGAACTGCCGGGTCTCGGCGAGGCCGGCGACGGATGTGGCCACGCCGGCGGCGGCGGCCGGATCACCGATCGTGACCGCGACCCGGAGGAGCAGCGCCACCGCCGCCGCCTTGCTGGCGACCGACAGGAACGCCCCGACCTCGGCCGCGGCCCCCTCGAACACGTCGGGACACCAGAAATGAAAGGGGACCGCCGAGAGCTTGAAGGCCAGCCCGACGGCGAGCATCAGCCCGCCGAGGCAGAGCACGGTCACTTCCCCACCGCCCCCCGCCCCGACGACGCTCCCCAGCGCCGTCGCCATCCCGGGCAGGCTGAACGTGCCGAGCGTGCCGCCGAGCAGGCTGATGCCGTAGAGCATGACGCCCGAGGCGCCGGCGCCGAACACGGCGTACTTGAGGGCCGCCTCGGAACTCGCCTTCCGCCCCTTGAGGAGGCCGGCCAGGGCGTACGAGGGGACGCTCGCCATCTCGACGGCCATGAACACCATCAGCAGGTGGTTGGCCGAGGCCATCAGGCACATGCCGAGCGCCGCCCCGAACACGAGCACGTGGAAGTCGGCCCCGTCCTCCCGGTCCGGAATTCCCGACACGGTCGTGAACAGGACATAGAGGACAAGAAACCCGGCGAGCAGAAGCCGGATGGAGGCCGTCAGCGAGTCGAACACCAGCAGGCCAGAGAAGAGTTGCGTGGCCGCGGCGGTCTCGCCGGCGGCGAGCGGCGTCCACGGGGATCCAGCCATGCCGCGCAGGTCGTTCCAGGCGAACCACAGGGCGAAGCAGGCACCGCCGAGCGCGATCGCCCAGGCGTCGATCCGCAGGAAGAGCGGCGACGCGGCAAGCAGCAGCAGGACCAGCGGCGGCACGAGCGTGGCGGCCGTCAACTGCCCGGCATAGCCGAGCTGGCCGAGGTGCCAGCCCACGGCGGCGCACCCCGCCACCAGCACGGCCACCTTCAGCGGCCCCGGCAGCGACGGCAGCATCCTGCAGAGGAGGAGCAGAACCACCGTGGCCGCCAGCGCCAGTTCAACGCCGAACAGCGGCAGCGACACGCCGAGCGTGTCGCCGATCGCGCTGGTGAGAAGTGTTCCAAGGTTCACGGCGTTCGTTCCGCGGTCAGTAAGGTTGGGGAAATCAACGGGCGTCCGCCGCCGGGCTCGCGGCCAGGGCCGCCGGCGCGTCGGGATGCACCCGCCTCGTCCAGTCGGCGAGCGTCTCGACCTGCCGGTTCACGGTCGGCGTCACGTAGTTGAAGATCAGCTGCGGGGCGACGCCGAACAGGATCGCCAGGAACACCAGCGGCGTGGCGATCGCCAGTTCCCGGCTCGTGATCGGCGTCAGGTGGTCGCCGTGCGGCCCCTTGTATTCCGCCCCGAGGTACACCCGCTGGATCGCCCACAGGATGTAGGCCGCGGTGAGGATCACGGTGAACGCCGAGACCACGGCGAGCACGCGGCTGTAGTTCCAGGCGGAGAGCGTCACCAGCACCTCGCCGATGAAGCCGCACAGGCCGGGCAGTCCGAGGCCGGCGAAGAAGATCGCCGTAGCCAGGCCGCTGTACACAGGCATCCGACCGTAGATGCCACCAAACTCCTCGAGGTTGCGGTGATGGACGCGGTCGTAGAGGACGCCGACCATGAAGAACATTCCGGCCGAGGAGATGCCGTGGGCGAGCATCTGGAACATCGCCCCATTGACCCCCTGGGCCCAGAAGTCGGGATTGAAGTTGGTGCCGGCCACCGCACTCCAGACGCCGAGGCCGAGCATCACGTAGCCCATGTGACTCACCGAGCTGTAGGCGACCATGCGCTTGAAATCCTTCTGGGCGAGCGCCGCGAAGGCCCCGTAGACCATCGACACCACGCCCAGCCCGCAGACCAGCCAGGCGAGGCTCAGGCCGGCGCCGGGGCAGATCGGATAGCAGATCCGCAGGATGCCGTAGCCGCCGAGTTTGAGGAGCACGCCGGCGAGGATCATCGAGATCGGCGTCGGCGCCTCGACGTGGGCATCGGGGAGCCAGGTGTGCACCGGCACCACCGGCACCTTGATCACGAAGCCGATGAGGAGCAGGAGGAACGCCCACATCTCCAGGCTCGAACCCCAGAGCCGGGCCGCGGCGAACGGCGACTCGGGGAGCTGGCCGATCGCCGCCAGCGCCAGCAGGTTGAAGGTGTGCACGGGCGCCGCCGCCCCCTTGATGGCCGCCGCTCCCTCGGCATCGGCCACGACGTGCGCGGCGACGAGTTGCTCCGGGGACAGGGCGCGGAGGTCGCTCGTGAAGTACAGCATCAGGATCGCCACCAGCATCAGCACGCTGCCGAGCAGGGTGTAGAGGAAGAACTTGATCGCCGCGTACTCGCGCCGCGCCCCTCCCCAGATGCCGATCAGGAAGTACATCGGCAGGAGCATCACCTCCCAGAAGACGTAGAACAGGAAGAAATCGAGCGACACGAAGACGCCGAGCATCCCCGTCTCGAGGAGCAGGAAAAGCACGTGGTAGGCCTTGACGTGCTTCGTGATCGGCCAGCTGGCGGCCGCGGCAAGCATCGACAGGAAGGTGGTGAGCACGACCAGCGGCATGCTGATCCCGTCCACACCGAGCAGGTACTCGATGCCGAAGGACGGAATCCACGGCTGCTTGACGACCGCCTGCATCCCCGCCTCGCCGACGACGAACTGCGCCGGCCCCACGGCCCCGAACAGCCGCGGCCAGGCCATCCACAGGGAGAGCACGAAGACCACGGCCGTCGTCAGGAGCGTGATCCAGCGGATCGCCTCCTCACGGGCCTTGGGGATGATCGGCAGCGAGAGCACCGCGGCCACGAGCGCCGGCAGGAAGACGATCGCCGAGAGGGGCCAGAGGGCCGGCTGGGAGAGCGCATCGACGGGCATGGGAGATCCGTGGGTTCTAAGACTAGTTTGCGGACGTGGGTCTGGGGTTGGTTTCGGAGTCGGCCGGTCAACCGGCGAAGGATGACTTGAGGAACATCATCGCCAGCACGAACAGGGCGACCGTGCCGACGGCGATGAACATCACGTACTGCCGTAGCCGGCCGGTCTGCAGCTTCTTGAGCTCCAGGCCGGCCGACCAGGTGGCGTTGGCGGTGGCGTTGACGAAACCGTCGACGAGCGTGCGGTCGATCCAGGCGTCGAAGCCGGCCAACTGCCGGGCGGACCAGGCGACTCCGTGGATCAGCCCGTCGATCACGCCGCGATCGAACCAGCTCGCCAGCCGGGCGATGCCGTGCGTCGGGAGCACGAACAGGGCGTGGTACAGCTCGTCGAAGTACCAGCGGCCGGCGAGGAACGCGTACACGGGACGGAAGATCGTCGCCACGAGGTCGGGCGAGACCACCCGCCACAGGTACATCATCGCTGCGAGGAGGACGCCGGCCAGCGCCGTGGCGAAGGCCGTGAGCGTGGCCGTGACGTGGATCGCCCCCTCGTGGCTGGCGTGCTCGGCGGGGATCGTGATGCCGCCGAGGGCAAAGCCCTCGGCCGTGCCTGCGGGGCGGGCCTGTTCGAGCAGGTTGGCGACGCCGAAGCCGCCCGGCAGCGTCCAGCCGGCGACGACGGCGAGGACGGCGAGCACCAAGAGCGGCGTGACCATCACCGGCGGCGACTCGTGGGCATGCTCGGCCACGTGGTGGTCGCGGGGCTTCCCGGCGAAGGTCATGAACCACAGCCGGAACATGTAGAACGCCGTCAGGAACGCGCCGCCGGCGACGGCCAGAAACAGGATCGAATGCCGCGGGTTGGCCTGCGAGAAGGAGAGCGCCTGGGCGAGGATCGCGTCCTTGGAATAGTAGCCCGACAGGCCGATCACGAAGGGGATGCCCGCGCCGATGATCGCCAGGCAGCCGACGAGCATCGTGCCCGCCGTCGAGGGCATGACCTTGCGGAGCCCCCCCATCTTGCGCATGTCGTTGGTGTGGCAGGCGTGGATCACGGAGCCCGAGCAGAGGAAGAGCAGGCTCTTGAAGAAGGCGTGCGTCACGAGGTGGAACAGTCCCGCCACCCAGCCGCCGACACCAAGGGCGAGCATCATGTAGCCGAGCTGGCTGACGGTGGAGTAGGCGAGCACCCGCTTGATGTCGTTGGCGACCAGCGCGATCGTGGCGGCGATGAACAGCGTGATCGCCCCGCAGTAGGCGATGACCAGCAGCACCTCGGGCGTGAGCACGGGGAAGAACCGGCCGACGAGATACACGCCCGCCGCCACCATCGTCGCCGAGTGGACGAGCGCCGACACGGGGGTCGGCCCCTCCATGGCGTCCGGGAGCCAGACGAAGAGGGGGAACTGGGCGCTCTTTCCCACGCAGCCGCAGAAGATGCCGAGCCCGGCGACGAACAGGAGCCAGCCGCCGATGTTTTTGTTTCGCCAGCCCGCAACCTGGGCGGCGACCGCCGCCTCGGCAGCGACCGGGTCGCCGGCCCGCTCGGCAACGATCCGGGCCACGGCGGCCTCGGCCCCGGCCGTCACCATGCCGTCGGGCACCTGCAGGGCATGCCCCGTGGCGGCCGGCCGAACGAGGCTGAACAAGCCCGGCTTCACGCCACCGTCGGCCTGCGGCCGATCGGCGAACTCGAACGTCCCGACCGCCCCCCACAGGGCCATCATGCCGATGAGCATGCCGAAGTCACCGACGCGATTGACGATGAACGCCTTGTTGGCGGCGG
>Ga0208721_1000031_pt1 | contig 29808 bp, 30 predicted proteins | sample LakMenEpi17Aug10_FD_150705 | JGI IMG/M metagenome (GOLD analysis project Ga0208721, IMG submission 150705) | Freshwater microbial communities from Lake Mendota, WI - 17AUG2010 deep hole epilimnion (SPAdes) | ecosystem: Environmental > Aquatic > Freshwater > Lentic | place: Lake Mendota, Madison... | reverse complement strand
TTAATCAAAATTGGGGGAACATTTCTTGATCCTGCAAATACTGCTAAGGCTTCTGGTCCACCGTTTTGCTTTTCTAATGCGTCATAATCTTGAGCAACTAAACTTTGATCTACCACAGCATTTGATTGTGTAACTGCTTCACTAATTATTATTCCAATAATCAATCGAGCCAGCACACCTCGAGTTTGTGCTGTTCCTTGATCATTATTTTCAATTGGTACCACTGATCTTAAGTCATCCATATAAACACTTAATTCTTCTGAAGTTATTCGTTTGTCCCCAACAAAAGCAGCTGTTCCTGGGTTTTGTTGACCACAAGCAATAAGAACACTGGAAACAAAAAGTAAAGCAATAATCTTCTTTAATTGTTTCTTCACGGTGTTCCTTTCAGTTCGTCTTCAAATACTTGATTGAATAAGTCATTTATCCAATTCAGTAATTCTTGATTCTTCAATACTTGACCATTAACAAGTGAGGTTAGTGGTGCAGGTACTTGAATCGAACGTATCGTTGCTCGAACTTGAGTTCCTGGGTACAGACGATTAAGTCTAAGGATTCGAGAATCTGGTAATTCAAGTGGTGCGAATTTGATGACTCTGCCTTGTTGCACAATTTCACTTACCCCAACTTTCCTGGCTAAAACTCTCAATTTGGCGATTGCTAACAAAATCTCAACTGGTGGACCATATTTACCAAAGCGATCCAATAATTCTTCACCAATACTTGCAAGCTCTGTTTCATCTTTGACTTCTGCCAAGCGGCGATAAATTTGCATACGCAGTCGTTCTTCTTTGATGTAATCATGTGGAATGTGGGCATCGAGTGCAAGTTCAATTTTAATTTCACTATCAATTTTGGGAGCTTCACCTTTAGCAACAGCTAATGCTTCGCCAACTAATCTGACATATAAATCAAATCCAACTTCAGCAATGTGGCCTGATTGTTCTCCACCTAAAATATTTCCTGCCCCACGTATTTCTAAATCTTTTAATGCCACTGCCATTCCAGAACCTAAATCTGTGTGTTGGGCAATTGTTGCCAAACGGTCATAAGCATTTTCTGTTAATGGTTTTTCTTGTGGGTAGAAGAAATATGCATAAGCTCTTTCTCTAGCTCTACCGACTCTTCCTCTGATTTGATGAAGCTGTGATAAACCAAATGAATCTGCTCTATCCACAATTAAAGTATTAGCGTTAGGAATATCTAAACCTGATTCAACAATTGTGGTTGAAACTAAGACATCATATTTTTGAGCCCAGAAATCAAGAATTACTTGCTCAAGTTCATGTTCATTCATTTGACCATGAGCAATCGCAAATTTTGCTTCTGGAACAAGTTCTTGTAATTGGGTAGTAACTCTATTAATGCTGGCAACACGGTTATGAACAAAAAAGACTTGTCCATCGCGCAATAGTTCTCGTCTTATGGCAGCAGCCACTTGTCTTTGATCATATGCCCCAACAAAAGTTAAAACTGGTAATCGATCTTCGGGAGGAGTTTGAATTACTGACATTTCCCTAATTCCTGTTAGTGACATTTCAAGTGTTCGAGGAATTGGTGTGGCAGACATGGTGAGAAAATCAACATTTGTTCTTAAAGCTTTGAGGTGTTCTTTATGTTCAACACCAAATCTTTGCTCTTCATCAATGACCACTAAACCTAAATCTTTAAATCTAACATCTGAAGTTAATAATCTATGTGTGCCAATTACCACATCAACTGTTCCATCAGCAATACCTGCCAATGTTTCATTTATTTCTTTTGTGCTTTGAAATCTTGATAAAGGTTTAACATTAATTGGAAATGGTGAATACCTTTCACTAAAGGTATTGAAGTGTTGTTGAACTAACAATGTGGTTGGTACCAGAATTGCTACTTGTTTACCATCTTGAGTTGCCTTGAACGCAGCTCTGACAGCGATTTCGGTTTTGCCATAACCAACATCTCCTGCAATAACGCGATCCATGGGCACACTTTTTTCCATGTCTTTTTTAACATCATTGATGCATGCAAGTTGATCAGGAGTTTCAACATAAGCAAATGCATCTTCTAATTCTCTTTGCCATGGAGTATCTGGCGAGAATGCAAAACCTTGGGAGGCTTGTCTGGCGGCATAAAGTCTTATTAATTCCGCAGCAATTTGTTTAACAGCTTTTCTTGCTCTTCCCTTAGTTTTTTCCCAATCAATTCCACCTAATCTGTTGAGGGAAGGAATTTCTCCACCAATAAATTTTGTGATTTGATCTAGTTGATCTGTGGGAACAAACAAACGATCAGCAGGCTGACCGCGCTTTGAAGCTGCGTATTCGATTACTAAATATTCACGGGTGGCATTTCCTACAGTCCTGCTAGTCATTTCTACATATTTACCAACACCATGTTGTTCATGAACTATGTAATCTCCAGGAGAAAGAGTCAAAACATCAATACTGTTTTTTCTCTTAGTGGGAAGCTTTGTGACATCTTTCATGCTTGAACGCATGCCCACAATGTCTGTGTCTGAGATGACTAAAATTTGTTGCTCAGGTAGTGCGAAACCGTGTGAAATATCAGATACGAAGATATTTACTAAATTATTTTCTATTTCCTTATCACTTATTTTAGCTGCAAGATCTGCTCCTGAGAGTTGCTCTAAATAACGCTGAGCAGATCCTGCTCCTGCTGATGCAATTACTATTTTCCATTTGAGACTTAGTTTGTTTCTTAATTCAGTTATGACTGCTGTGAAATCTCCCCTGAATCCATCTAATACTCGTGCTTTTAAATCAATAACATCAAAGTTTTGTTCATCATCAACGTGTCCAATAAATGGACTTACCTGCCACCACTTGAGGTCTTTCTTCAATGCATTTTTTTCAACAGTTTCTAAATCTTTAAAACCACCTAAAGAAACTTCTTGAGGAATATTTCCACCAAGAGTTGCACTCATCCAAGCAGCATTTAAAAACTCTTCAGATGTTTTTAACACTTCTGCTGCTCTAGTTCTTATTTTTTCAGCATCACTTAAAAGAATGACACTATTTTTGGGGAATAAGTCTGTGAATAGTTGTAGTTGTCCAAGTGGTTCAAATTCTTCATTTAGAAAAGGTTCATAACAAGCAGGTGCCCACAGACCATTGGGAGCAATTTCTAAACTTCGTTGATCAGCAACAGAGAAATTTCTTATTTCTTCAACATCGTCACCAAAAAATTCAACACGTAAAGGATGTTCATGTCCTGGAACAAATATGTCCAAGATTCCACCGCGAACTGCAATGTGTCCACGTCTTTCAACCATTTCCACTCGCTCATAACCAATTTCAACAAGTTTGGTTACGGCTTGTGTTAAATCAATTGAGTCCCCAACTTTTAATGCCAATGGTTCTAGATCAGCTAACGAAGTCAACAAAGGTTGCATTAAAGATCTAACAGGGGCAACAACAACATCTATTTGTTGTGCATCTTTAAATTTATTGTCTGGATGAACTAAACGTCTAATTACTGAAAGTCTTCTCCCAATGATGTCTGAAGTGGGAGCAATTTTTTCATGCGGCAAAGTCTCCCAAGCAGGAAATTGGGCCACGCTCAAGTCTTTATTCCAAAGCTTTAAGGCATGCTCTAAATCTTCTGCTTCTCTGGCATTAGAAGTAACAGCTAATAAAACTCCATCACTGTTTTTTGAGATGTGATTAGCAATTATTGGAAATAGAGAATTTGGGCTAGCAATTTTATAGGTTGATTCACTCTTTATTGCTTGAGCAATTTTGAGCCAAGGCTCAACTCTGGTTATTTCTGCAAATACTGAATTAAGACTCATGAAACTGCCTGTAACACAACCTCTAATAATTCTGGTTTACAAACAATTACATTGTCTACTCGAAGATTTTCTTGGTTAAGTTGTAACGGCTTTCCTTTAATGTCACAAACCACTAAACCACCAGCGATTGCTACAGCTAAGGGTGCTGCAATATCCCATTCATAAAAACCTGTGGTGTGAACATAAAGATCAGCTTTTCCTTCTAAAATTTGCACAACTTTGGCACCAACAGATCCCACACTTTTTATTTCAACTCCCCCAAAAACTTCATCAAAAATTGCAGTCAATTTAGGCATTTCTAACGGTGGTCTTGATCCTGAAACTAAAAGTCTGGGGATTTCATTTGATTTGCTGGCAACTTTTACATTTTTAGTATCAAATACTGTTTCAAAAACTGGCATTGAAACAGCTGCGACTGAAATATTTGCTTGAGCTTTACTTTGTCTTTCCCATAAAGCAATGTGAACAGCAAAATCACTTCTGTTGTTAGCAAAATAGAAAGTTCCATCTAATGGATCAATAATCCAACATCGATCAGCTTTTAAGCGTTTTGTGGGATCTATTCCTTCTTCACTTAAAACTAAATCATCTGGTCTTGCATCTTTGAAAGCTTTAATCAAAAAATCATGACTTAATCTATCTGCTACTTCACCATAAGCTTTTCTTTTACTTAAATCATCTGGAACAGGATTATTCTTTCTATGTGAGGAAAGAATTTTTCCTGATTCAATGGCTAATCTGATTGCTAAATCTAAATCTGTTTCTTCATTCATTTAGGCATTTCCATTATTTAAATTTTGGGCTTGATCTACACCTAAAGAAACAATGTCAGATAAAGCTTTGCTGCTTGCTTCTAAATACTCATTCATTTGTGATTTCTCAAAGAAGTTAAATGGTTTCAATACGAAATCACCTGGATCCATTGGACCAGGTGGTCGACCAATTCCTAAACGCAATCTCACAAATTCTCCGCTGTCAATTGATCCTCTAATTGATTTCAAACCGTTATGCCCGTTGTCTCCGCCACCTTGTTTAATTCTGATTTCACCAAAAGGCAGATCTAATTCGTCATGCATCACAATCATGTTCTCAACAGGAATTTTGTAAAAATTCATTAAAGAAGAAGTTGGTCCACCAGATTCGTTCATGTAACAACGAAGTGTTGCTAACACAACTCTTTTTGTGCCTAGTCTTGTTTCACAAACATCTGAAGTTACTTTTTTGTTGTGAGTTAGTTTTTCACCCAGATCAGAAATAACTTGATCAATAACCATTGCACCCACATTGTGGCGAGTATTTTTGTATTCAGAACCAGGATTACCCAGCCCAATGACTAACCATGGTGAGTCAGTCATTTACTCGCCTTACTGTGTTGTGATTTAGGTTTTAAACCTTAATTATTTTTTATCTTTTGCAGCAGGAGCTGCATCTTTTGCATCAGCAGCAGGTGCTGCAGCAGCAGCTTCGCCACCTTCAGCAACTGGAGCAGCTGTGCCATCAGCAGCAACTGCAACTGGTGCAGCAGTTTCGCCAAGATCCATTTTGGACTTAGCAGCAATTTCCAGACGAACTTTCAATGCAGCTGCAGCCATTTCGTCAGCTCTATCTGCAAGTTCTAATCTTTCTTTTTGCTCTTTGTCGTTTAACACAACTAAGTCAACGTGTTTGTAAATTGGCTTAATTGGATCTTTTTGAATTTCTCTTGGGGCAACAACAAATTTTTTGCCATCTAATTCCAAATTAATAGTTACATATGGAACACGAAGTGCTAATGAAGCAGTGTGATGATCCAATGAAACATGAAGTGGTGCTTGGTCTTTTCCATAAACAACTGCTGGAATGCGATCGTTTTGACGATCACGACGTGATGCACCTTTACCGAAGTTATCTCGAATTTGTGCAGAGAGTGAAAATACTGTTTCTTTTTTTGCCATAATTAATCGAACCTTTCCGTCGATCACGGTGATCTAGTCACCCTCGCCGAATTGCGTAAGCAAAAGATTACCTGTGAGCCGGGGATGGTTTAACTTCGAGGTCAAAATTGCACTAAAAAAGCGAAGGTTGTCTTTCATCAAACAGGCTGGTGACTGAACCTTCGTGGAACACTTCTCTAACCGCATTGGCAATCATTGGGGCAATTGGCAAGATGGTCAATTTGTTAAATCTGGATTCAGGAACTATTGGCAAGGTATCTGTAACCACAACTTCAGAGATGCGAGAGCCTTGTAGTTTTTCTGCAGCTTTGCCAGACAAAATTCCATGTGTTGCAGTAACGATTACGTCTTTAGCCCCGTTTTCAAATAATGTTTCAGCAGCTTTGACAATGGTTCCACCAGTGTCAATCATGTCATCGACTAGCACACAAATTCTGCCCTTTACTTCACCCACAACTTCAAACATTTTTACTTCATTTGGCACATCTGGATCTCTTCGTTTATGAATGATTGCCAAAGGTGAACCTAAAATATCTGTCCAACGCTCAGCAACTCTTACACGTCCTGAATCTGGGGAAACAATTGTTATTTCATTTCGATCATGTCTTGATTGCACATGTTCAGCCAAAATTTTAATTGCAAACAAATGATCTACTGGTCCATCAAAGAAACCTTGAATTTGTGAAGTGTGCAAATCAACTGTCATGATTCGATCAGCACCTGCTGTTTTTAATAAATCAGCCATAAGTCGAGCAGAGATAGGTTCGCGACCACGATGTTTTTTATCTTGGCGGGCATAACCGTAATAAGGCATGATCACAGAAATTCTTCGAGCTGAAGCTCTTCTTAAAGCATCAATTAAAAGTAGTTGTTCCATAATCCATTTGTTAATTGGGAAAGTGTGAGATTGCAATACGAAAGCATCTGTGCCTCGAACTGATTCTTCGAATCGAACAAATATTTCACCATTAGCAAAGTCATAGGCAGATAGTTTTGCTAACTCAACACCAAGTTCGCGAGCAACAGCTTCAGCTAATGCTGGGTGGGAACGACCAGTGGCAAGTAAAAGCCTTTTGCTGGTGACGGTTTCGACCTCGGCCACTTTAAATCCTTTTCTAAAGAAAGATTTCTATGTGGTGCTAACTCTAATTCTGTCGCCTACTTATTTCGCTTCTTTGCTCGGGTTGGTCGTGGCGAAGCAGATTTTGTTTTTCCTCTTTTTCTTGCAACCCAGCCTTCGATATTTCTTTGTTTGGTTCTTTCCACACCTAGTGCTCCGGCTGGAACATTTTCGGTGATAACTGAACCGGCGGCTGTGTATGCACCATCACCAATTTTCACAGGGGCCACAAGCATGGTGTCTGATCCAATTTTTACGTGATCTCCAACAACTGTTTTGTGTTTTTGCACACCGTCATAATTGACAAAAATTGTGGCAGCACCAATATTTGTTTCAATTCCAATGGTGGCATCTCCTACATAAGACAAGTGTGGAACTTTTGAACCTTCTCCAATGGTGGAGTTTTTGATTTCAACATAGGCACCAGCTTTGACACCGTTTTTCAAAACAGTTCCTGGTCTTAAATATGTGTAAGGACCAATTTCGCAATTGTTTCCAATTTTGGCACCCATCGCAGTTGTTCTTAACACATGAGAATTTGTTCCCACCACACAATCTTTAAGCATGGTGTCTGGTCCAATTATTGAATTGTTTCCAATCTGGGTGTCACCTAATAGATGGGTGTTGTTATCTAAGAAAACATCTTGACCTAGTTCAACATTGACATCAATTACTACTGAATCTGGGTTTCTCATGGAAACTCCTTGACTCATCCAGTATTCGTTTATGGTTTGTTGCAATATTTGTTGAGCAAGTGCTAATTGGCTTCGATCATTAATGCCTAAAGCTTCCAAATAGTCATCACACATTACCGCTGAAACTGATTCACCCATGTTGTTTATTACAGCAACAACGTCAGTTAAATAGATTTCACCTTGTTTGTTGTTAGCTTTTAATTGGGTTATGGCTTTCTTCAATATTTCAATATCAAAAACATAAACACCAGTATTTATTTCAGTTATTTCTAGCTCTTCTGCTGTGGCATCACTTTGTTCCACAATGCGATCAACCATGCTGGCAAGTCGAATTACTCGACCATAACCTGTTGGATCTGGAAGATCAGCTGTTAAGACCGCAGCTTTTGATTCCTTTGCAGCCAGGACTAAACGAGTTATTGATTCAGAGGTTAATAAAGGAGTATCTCCTGCTGTTATTAAAACTAAACCTTTGCTGGTTTTCATTTGGGCTAAAGCAGTTTGAACGGCATGACCTGTGCCCTTTTGTTCTTTTTGTACAACAGTCTTTACTTTTTTAAATTCTGAATTTAGGTAATTAGTAACTCTTTCTTTACCGTGACCAACAACTGTAATTATTTGTGTTGGTTTTAATTCTTGAACAGTTTCCAATACATGACCAAGCATGGGCACACCACAAATTGGGTGCAAAACTTTAGGGGTTGAAGAATGCATTCGTTTGCCGAATCCGGCAGCCAAGACGATTGCTGAATTTAAATTGCTCACGTAGTTGATGTTATTAGGTAGTTGTACTTTGCGCGTGGCTCCGGGACAGGGACTCGAACCCCGATTCACGGCTCCAAAGGCCGGTGTCCTGCCAATTGGACGATCCCGGAATAGCTTTTATCTGATTTGTAGTGCAAGTGAACCAGCGCTCGCATAAGCCTAACCATCTGGAGTTGTAGCGTTGATTCGTGCCTACCAATTCAACGAGTGAACCTACTAAAGACGAACTCAAAGCTGCAAAGAAATTACTTAGGGCCCAAGAAAAAATGCAACTTGAAGCAGAGCGTGCTCGCGAGCGAGTAAGTAAGGCGGCTTTAGAAGTAGAACGTGAAGCCGGTCGCACACGTATGAGTGGTCATGACAGACGCGAACAATTAATTAACGTTGCCAGACATTTATTTGCTGAAAAAGGTTATGAAGCAGTTTCAGTTGAAGAAATAGCCCAATGGGCATCAGTTTCTAAACCAGTTATTTATGAACACTTTGGAAGTAAAGATGGTTTGTATGCAGTAATTCTTGATCGTGAAACAAGACAATTACTTGACACTGTAACTTTTAATTTAAAACCAGGTCATCCACGAACAATGTTGGAACAAGCTGTGTTTTCTTTCTTTTCTTATATTGATGAACATCCAGATGGTTATCGAGTTTTACTAAAAGATGCTCCAGCTGCTAAAGGTGCTGGAGCATATTCTGGTTTAGTTAACGACATTGTTGATAAATGTGAAACAGTTTTAGCTGATGCCTTTGGCAGATTTGGTTTGCCAAGAAAATCTGCTGGAATTTATGCTCGCGCTCTAGTTGGATCTGTTGCTTTGACAGGTCAATGGTGGGAAGAAGAAAGACACATTTCTAAAGAGGAAATCACTGCTCAAGTTGTTAACTTTGTGTGGAATGGTTTGACTGACTTAAAAGCAAATCCAGTTCTTACTTCAAAAAAGTAAAACTATTTAATTCTTGCCCCTGGTACTGGGCCAAAAGCAGTTACTGCTGAAGTGCAAGTTCCACTACTTAATAGATCAATTGCAATATCTGATGCTGCGGTGTCATCAAAACACAGAAAAACACAAGTTGGTCCAGATCCTGAAACAATGCCAGCTAAGGCACCTGCTTCTTCACCTGCTCTGAGCAGTCTTCTTAATTCTGGTTTTAAAGACAAAGCTGCAGCTTGCAAATCGTTGACTAGATTTTTTGCTACTTCATTAGGGTTTCCATGAGCTAGAGCTTGAAGTAATTCCAAAGAAATTTCTGGATCTGTTGCTTCTTTGTCTTTGGTGAGATGATCAAATTCTGCATACACCTCAGGTGTTGAAAGACCAAAATTATTTGTCGCAATTACCCAATGCAATGAGTCTCTGTGAAGTACCGGGGTTAATTGTTCACCTCGACCATATCCAAGAGCTGTATTGCCGTGTAATAAAAATGGAACATCAGAACCAACTTTAGAAGCAATTAAATTAAGTTCATCAATTGTTAAATGAAAATCCCATAAATGATTAATTCCAATAATTGTTGCAGCTGCATCTGCACTTCCACCTGCCATTCCTCCAGCAATTGGAATTGATTTATCGATATGGATTCGGGCATGAATTGGTTGGTTAACATGTTTGGCAATTTCAGTTATGGCTTTGTTAACTAAATTATCTTTATTGGTTGGTACTTTTTCCGCATTAGATCCACCAACAGAAATTCCTTCTTGCCCAGGTCGAACCATACTTACTGTTACTTCATCATAAATAGAAACAGCATGAAAAACGGTTGCTAATTCGTGATAACCATCTTCCCCAAGTGGTGCAACTTTTAGTGAAAGGTTAATTTTTGCTGGCACTTTAACTAAAACATGTTTTGGTGCTAAGTCTTGTAAGTTTGCAGTCATGATCTTGTTGAATTAATAGTTATGCCACTTTTCTTCATGGCATAAGTCAAGCGCACATAGTCATCCACATTCAATGCTTCCCCACGCAATTGTGGGTCAATTTGTGCTGATTCAAGAATTTCAGATGCTTTTTCTGAACCTGCACACATAGAACTTAAAGCGGAGCGAAGCATTTTTCTTCTTTGGGAAAACGCTGCATCAACAACAGCAAATAGTTCTTTTCTAATTGATTGATCAACATCTTTTTTTCTTGTAATTTGCACTAAATCAGAATCAACATTAGGAACAGGCCAAAATACACTTCTTGAAACTGAGCCTGCTTTAGAAACTTCTCCATACCATTGCAATTTCACACTGGGTGAACCATAAGTTCTTGAGCCAGGTGAAGCTGCCAGACGATCTGCTACTTCTGATTGCACCATGACTAAATAGTTTTCAATGCTGGGAAATGTTTCTAAGATATGAATTATCACTGGCACAGAAACGTTGTAGGGAAGATTTGCTACTAAAATATTTGGATTTTTTATATCATTAGTGGTTATTTCTAGGGCATCTTTATTGATGACTTCAAGTTGATCACCACTGAAACCTTTTGCTTTAGCAGTAATAGGTAAAAGCTCAGCTAATCGTTGATCAATTTCAACAGCAAATACTTTTGCACCTGTTGCCAACAGGGCCAAGGTGAGAGAACCCAATCCTGGTCCAACTTCTAAAACAACAGAATCTTTACTGACTTTGCTGGTTCGAACAATTTTTTCCACAGTATTTTGATCTGTGACAAAGTTTTGGCCTAGTTTTTTAGTGGGTTTTAAGTCAAGTTTTGAGGCAAGTTCTCTAATTTCAGTGGGGGTAAGTAGTTGGTTTGTCATTCAAACTTTCCGAAAAGTTTTTCAGCATTAACCCTGGTTGCATTTGCCACGGTGTCGATATCAACATTCATTTCTTGTGCCATGGTGGCAAGTGTTAAAGGAATCATGTAAGAAGAATTTGGATAACCCCGATATGGCATGGGAGTAAGAAATGGGGCATCTGTTTCTACTAAAACATTTTCAAGTGGTGTTACCTGCAAAGCTTCTCTTAGGTTTGAAGCATTTTTAAAAGTACAAGTTCCTGCAAAAGATAAATACCATCCTCTTTTTACTAATTCTTGGGCAAAGTCTTTATCACCAGAAAAACAATGAAATATTACTTGTTGTGCTTTTTCTTCATCTAAAATTCTCAAAGCTTCTTGGTGGGCGTCTCGATCATGAACCATCACAGGTTTATTTAGTTTATTTGCAATTTGGATATGGGCTCTAAAAGATTTTTCTTGGAATTCTCTTCCTTCAACACTTGTTCTAAAGAAATCAACACCAGTTTCACCAATTGCTCTAACTGCCTCATCTTGGGCAAGTTCACTAATTTCAGCAATGGCTTCATCCAATGCACTTTCACTTTTTTCTAAAGCAATTAATGGTGCATCGTTGGGATGAATTGCTACTGTGGCATGAATTTGGGAAAACTCTTTTGCTGTTTTTAGTGCCCAGCGAGAACTTGGAACATCTACCCCTACTTGCACAATTCCCACAATTCCCACAGCTTTTGCTTTAGCTAATGAGTCTTCAACGCTCATGAAAATGTCTTCATCTTCAATGTCTAAATGACAATGTGCATCAATTGTGGAGGTGTTTAGTTTTTCTGGCAGGGGTGGGTATTCCCGTTTTTTAGATTCGGTCACACCAAAATCTTTTCTGGCGCGTAATTCATTATCTTTATTGTTCATCTTCTGCCAGGCGAGGAAAAATTGCTTCGCCCTTAATCACTTTGCTTCCAGCAGGCAACATTCCCCAAGTTCCAACCTTGTCAATATTTTGTTTATTGATATCACCAATTGATTCATTAGCTCCCAAAATATTCCAAATCTTTTTTGAACTTTCAGGCATAATCGGGTTATATAAAACAGCGATCGCTCTTAAAGTTTCAGCAACACAATAAAGAACGGTAGCTAATCTTTCTTTGTTTGCTTCATCTTTTGCTATTTTCCAAGGCTCTTGCTCTGTCACATAAAGATTTGCAGCATCCACAACTTTTCTTATTTCATTTATGCCTTCAGAAAAATCTAGTTTTGTAATATATTCATCAGCTTTTGTGGCAGCAGTCTTTATAGCTTCAACTAAGACTTGATCAGCAGCATTAAGTTGGCCAGGTTTTGGAATAACTCCAGCAAAGTATTTTTCAATCATTGCAGCTTCACGGGATGCAAGATTTCCTAATCCATTTGCTAATTCAGCTGTGTATCTTGCAGTTAAATCTTCCCAGGAAAATGATCCATCTTGACCAAATCTGATGGCAGATAAAAAGTAGTAACGAAACGCATCTGCTCCCACATAATCAACAATTTGTGAAGGTGGAATTCCTGTTAATTTTGTTTTACTCATTTTTTCTCCACCGACTAATAACCAACCATGAGCAAACACACATTTTGGTAATTCAACTTCTGCTGCCATCAACATTGCTGGCCAATAAACAGCATGGAATCTTAAAATGTCTTTACCGACTAGATGAACATCTATTGGCCACACGCTTTTAAATAGTTTTCCTTCTTCACTATCGGCTGGTGCGCCATAACCTGCTGCAGTTATGTAATTAAGTAGTGCATCAAACCAAACATAAACAACTTGGTCTTTATCCCAAGGTAAAGGAATTCCCCAAGAAACAGCTGATCTTGACATTGATATGTCATCAAGACCTTGTTTCAAAAAAGCCATAACTTCGTTATAAGCAGATTGAGGTTGAATACTTTCTGGATGTTTTGTGTAGTGGTCAATTAATGGTTGTTGATACTGCTTAAGTTTAAAGAACCAGTTTTTTTCCTTTAACATTTCTACTGGTTTTGAATGAATCGGGCATAATTCTTGCCCATTTTCTTTTAATAAATCTCCAGGTAATTTAAATTCTTCGCAGCCCACACAATATGGACCTTCATAACTTCCTTCATAAACGGCACCATTTGCTTTAACTTTTTCCCAAAAAGCTTGCACACCTTTGATGTGTTTTGTGGAAGTGGTTCTAATGAAATCATCATTTGCGGCATTAATTGTTTTTAATACTGGTAGCCAGGATTCGTTAACTAATTTATCTGCCCAGTCTTGGGGTTTAAAGTTATTGCTTTCAGCTGTTCTTTGCACTTTTGTGCCATGTTCATCTGTTCCTGTTAGAAACCAAACTTTTTCACCACGTTGGCGATGCCAACGAGTTAAAACATCTCCTGCTGTTGTGGTGTAGGCATGACCAATATGAGGAGCATCATTTACATAGTAAATAGGTGTAGATAAATAGAAAGAATCTTTGGCGCTACTCATGAGTCCAATCTTAGAGAAGCTTCGTATAGCTCTCGTCTAGACAATCCTTGTTGTGTTGAAACTTCTTGGACAGCGTCTTTAAAACTAGATCCTGCATCAACTAATTGCTTAACTTGTCTGATTGCTTCTTCGTCAACTTCTTTTTTTCCGGTATTTTCAACCCCGGCAATGACAAGTGTTATCTCGCCCAAAACTTCTTTTGCCTGGGCCCAGGAAACTAAATCGCTAATACTTCCTCGTATTACTTCTTCATAAGTTTTTGATATTTCTCTAACAACTGCAGCCTTTCTATTTTCCCCAACTACTTCTTGAATATCTTGCAAAGTTTGAAGTGTTCTACGGGGTGACTCAAATAAAACCATGGTTCGAGATTGAGTGTTTAAGTTGTTTAGTATTTCTGTACGCTCTTTTCCTTTACGCGCAATAAATCCTTCAAATGAAAAGCGATCTGTTGGTAATCCAGAAAGAATTAAGGCAGATAAAACTGCACTTGGTCCAGGAATAACTGTTATTGAAATGTTTTCTTCAATAGCTTTTGTCACTAAGCGATAACCAGGATCACTTATGGCAGGAGTTCCTGCATCACTGATGACTACAACTTTGGCACCGGTTTTAAGTTTCTCAATAATATCTGGGATTTTTTCAATTTCATTTTCTTCAAAAAGTGAAATAACTGGTGCTGAAACATCAAGATTCAAATCAGCAAACAATCTTTTGGCACGTCTGGTGTCTTCGGCTGCTATGAGGTCTGCTTCTTGCAAAGTTTGTTTTAATCGCTCAGATGCGTCCAAAATATTGCCTAAAGGCGTTGCCGCCAAAATTAATTGCCCGCCACTCATAACCCTCATCCTTTCAGGGACAAGTTAGTCGTAATCTTTCAGCCGTGGGAAAAGTTCATCCAGCGCATGCCAGAAGAATTCCTGATATTCACAAAACCAATGAATTAGTTGATATTGCCCCCAAGCAGCATCTGTTGAGTTGGGGATTAACTCTTTTAATTACTTTAATAGCTGCTCTTATTAGATGGCCTCGATTAAATGTTCCAGAAGATATCGTTTTTGATGAAACTTATTACGTTAAAGATGCTTTCTCTATTTTAAAAAATGGTTATGAACGAGAAGCCGTTGAGAAAGCAAATGAATTTTTATTGCAAGGTCGAACAGATTTATTTGAAACCATTGGATCATTTGTGGCACACCCACCAATGGGTAAATGGATAATTGCAATTGGTCAACAGCTATTTGGTTTGGACTCATTTGGTTGGCGAGCTGGTGTGGCATTTATGGGCACACTTTTAGTTTTAGTTACAACACGTGTTGCAATAAGATTGCTTCGCTCTGTTTGGTTTGGCGCTTTAGCAGGTTTCTTAATTGCAATTGATGGTTTAGCAATTGTAATGAGTCGAACAGCTTTGCTTGATGGAATCATGGCCACATTTGTAATGCTGGGTGTGGGATGTTTAGTTCTTGATCGAGATTATGCAAGAGACAGAATTTCTAGAAATCTAAAACCTGATTCTAAATTTGGGGGAAGATTTACTTGGCATCCTTGGAGAATTCCTGCTGGAATATTTCTTGGTTTAGCAATTGCTACTAAATGGTCTGCTCTTTGGTATTTAGCAGTAATAGGAATTCTCACTGTTTTTTATGAATATTCATTTAGAAAAATGCGCAGAGCAAAGTATCCATTATGGGGAACTCTTTTAGTTGATACTTGGTGGGCAAAACTACAACTACTAGTTCCTGCTTTCTTGGTTTATGTTGCATCTTGGACTGGTTGGATTAGATCAGAAGATGGTTGGGGTAGAAATCCTGAAAGTTTAGGAATTCTTAACACTCTTAAATCATTACTGGCTTATCACGAACAAATATGGAATTTTCACATAAATCTCAAAACAGATCACAGTTATGAAGCTTATGCTTTAGGTTGGCCAATTTTACAAAGACCAACTTCTTTTTATTACAAAGAAAATTTACCTAGTTGTGTAAGTAGTAATTGTGCCAGTGAAGTTTTAGCCCTGGGCAATCCTCTTATTTGGTGGATTGGTGTTTTGGCTCTCGTTGTGCTTTTGTTGAATTTCTTAAGATCAAGAAATTGGCGTTCAGGAACAATAATTTTGTTGTTCTTAGCAGGTTGGGCTCCTTGGTTGCTATTTCCTGAGCGAACTATGTTTTATTTCTATTCCATTGTTTATTTGCCATTTTTAGTTATTGCCATTGCCTATATTGCTAATTTGATCTATGTCGGAGTTGGTGCCAGAGAATCAAGTAGGAAAGTATTTTTCTGGATAGGTTCTATTGCACTTCTGGTGGTGATTGGGGTTTCTATTTACTTCTATCCAATATGGACAGCTATTCAACTTCCTAAAGATGACTGGTTGTTACGGATGTGGTTTAGGAGTTGGATTTAAGCGCCTTGAGCGCGTCTTTGTTCTTGCGCAACTTCTGGTTGCACCACTTTAGGTTCTTCAATTCTTTCTAATGGTCTTTCATCCATAATCAAATCACGTTCTGGATCTGGTTTGATAAATGTTTTTGAAACATCAGGTTTTTTATAAATTGCATAATTTTTTCTAATCACAGCAGAAGTAGTTTTTGTTTTATTATCAGTTTGCATTCTTTGTGCTGCAACATAAGCAGCACTTAGCCACATAAATAAAAGTCCAACTGGAATTAAAGAATAATATTGAGAAACATAACCAAGTATTGATGCGATAATCACACCAACATTTATCACAAACAAAGTGTAAGTTACATTTCTTCTTCTAACAGCTGCACTTCTTTGGTGATCAATTACTGCTTTGTTTCTAGTTGGTACTAAGTCACTAATTGATCTCATCGCTTTATTGAAGCGATCAATAGATTTTGTTTCATTTGTATTGACTCGATTTTTAGCAAATGTGGGATAAAGCACAATGCCCCAAAGACCCAAAACGATAGCTAAAAGAAACCCTGACCCCATAGAAATAGGTTAGAAGTTTTGTTGGATTTTTTTTCAGACTTCTGGGGTGTGTCGGTAGCAGAGTTGATTATTTAAGATTTTTTTAACATTGAAACTAAAGAATCACTTATTTCATCTTCATTTATTGCAAAAACTAAATGATCTCGCCATTCACCATCAATGTGTAAAAACTTAGGTCTTAGTCCCTCACTTCGAAGTCCTAGTTTTTCTACAACGCGAATGGACTTAATGTTTTCAGGTCTAATAGTTATTTCTACGCGATGAAGTTTTAAAACTTCAAAACAATGATCAATTGCCATAGCAACAGCTAAAGGTGTGTAACCATTTCCTGCAAACTCTTGTCCAATCCAATAACCAACATAAGCACTTCTGGTGGAGCCATAATTTATATTTGCCACAGTGATTTGCCCGGCAATTTTGTTATCAATAGTTAAAACAAACGGTAAAGCTCTTTGTGAATTTGCTTCGTCTTTTAGATTTCTAAGTAGTTGATAAAAACTAGCTATACCTTCATTAAATTCATCAGGGATTGTTGCTTCCCATTGCTTGAGCCAAGATTGATTATCAAGTCGAAGTTTTGTCCAAGCACGCTTATCGCGAAATCTAAGTGGGCGAAGAACTAAATTATCTTGTTTTAATACTACGGGCCAAAAAGGCGCCATATTTAGTTTCCTAAATTACCGACGAAAGTTTTTAACCATTTCTTAAATGCAGGTCCTAAATCTTCTCTTTCACTTGCTAATTGGACTACTGATTGCAGATAAGACAACTTATCTCCTGTGTCATAGCGTCTGCCTTTAAAAATTACAGCGTGAAGACCGCCACCGTTTTCTTTTTTAACATCTTTGGCCAAAGTTTTCATCGCATCTGTTAGTTGGATTTCCCCATTTTTTCCTGGTTTGGTGTTTTCTAAAACTTCAAACACTTTTGGATCAAATAGGTATCTTCCAATAACTGCATAATTACTTGGTGCATCTTTTGCATTTGGTTTTTCAACTAGATCAGTTACCTTAACAACATTGTCTTTGTTTGTTTTCTCAATTTGAGCAGCACCATAAAGATGAATTTCTGATGGATCAACTTCCATTAATAACACCACTGAACCACCGTGTTCTGCTTGTACTTTGAACATGTCCTCTAACACAAAATCTCTAGGATCAATTAAGTCATCACCAAGTAGTACTGCAAATGGGTTATTGCCCACATGTTCTTTGGCCATTGAAACTGCGTGACCTAAACCTTTAGGAACACCTTGACGCACAAAATGTATTTTTGCTAATTCGGATGGATCTTTAACTTTTTCTAATAATTCACTTTTATTTTGTTTAGCAAGTTCTGCTTCTAGTTCAGGTGAATCATCAAAGTGATCTTCTAGTGCGCGTTTGCTTCTACCAGTAATAAACAAAACATCATTTAATCCTGCTGCAACTGCTTCTTCCACAACATATTGAATGGCTGGCTTATCAACAACTGGCAACATTTCTTTTGGAGTTGCTTTGGTGGCAGGAAGAAAGCGTGTGCCATAACCAGCTACTGGCACAACTGCGCAGGTAACTTTTGACATCTCTTCTTCCCTATTGCCCTTAAGTGTTATGAGTAAAGATTACGCGCTTTGACTATGCTTCTATGACTATGGCTACACCAGATACCCCAGAGTCCAAGCAAAGTTTGCGTAAAAGTCTGCAAGAAACCAGGCGAAGCACGCAACTGGGCTCATTTGATGTTGAACAACTAACCAAACGAGCAATTTTTGAACTTTCCAAAACAACCGGTGATGTTGCTGTATATATGTCTCTACCTGAAGAACCTCCCACCGAAAAATTGATCGCTGAAGTTAGAAAACTTGGTAGAAATGTTTGGTTACCAAGAATGAGTGGTGTTGATTTATTGTGGGTTAAAAACCCTGACAGTTTTAATACTGGTCCCTATGACATTTTGGAACCAGTTGGTGAAGCAGTTTTTGCTAAAGAATTAACTGAACTTGGGGCAATAATTTTGCCAGGATTAGCAGTAGATGTTAAAGGCACTCGTTTAGGTAAAGGTAAAGGTTTTTACGACCGAGTTCTGGTACAACTTAATGAAAATGTTAAAAAGATTGTGTTACTTTTTGATCAAGAATTTATTTTAGAAATTCCTAAAGAAGATCATGATCAACCTGTGCACACAATTGCTACACCTTTAAGATCAATTCACTTCACCAAACCTGATTAAACAGGAACTGAAGTGCTCATAAAAATCCCTAAACCTTGCTTGGCCAAGTCCAACTAAGACATATTTAGAAGTAATCATGTAGATAAGAGCAAGGCTTTGTCAGGATTAAAATATGCAATTGGCACAATATGTCTTATGCCTACTTATCAATATGCGTGTAGTAATTGTGATCATGAATTTGAAGTAGTGCAGTCTTTTTCTGATGCTGCAATTGAAAAATGTCCTGAATGTGAAGGCCAGGTAAGAAAGAAATTTGGTGCTGTTGGTGTGGTTTTCAAAGGATCTGGTTTTTATCGCACAGATTCAAGAGAAAAGAAGAAAACTGAAGATAAACCTAAAAAAGATGACAAAGCTAAAACTCCTGAGAAAACAGCAGCTAAAAAGGAAACCAAGGCTGAGGCAAAACCAGCCAAACCTAAAACTGATAAGTAGTTATCCACAATTTAGAAAAGTGTTAAGCAAACTCTTTTCAAATCCTTTATTTTTAAAGGATGCAAATACCCAGAATCAACATAGAGAAATCTGATTTAATAACACTTTTTCGAATCTATCGAAAAACTATTGCCTATTGCCTCATAGCAATTGTGGCTTATTCCATTATTGATAAAGCTGCAAATAACTTTGCTACTAAACCAGCAATAGTTGCCAGTAAAGATATTGCTGCTGGAACCTATTTAACTAATTTAGATTTAAAGGAAATAAGAATTCCAATTTCTGCCATTTCACCTAATGCTTTAACAAAAGAGCAACTGGTGGGTCGAATGCTGGCATCCAATATTGCTGAAAATGAACAGTTAACAAATTCAAGAGTTCTTGCAACTAATCAAGTTATTTCTAATCAAAGAGTTGTGGGAGTAAGAATCATTGATAGTGAAGTTGCCTCAATTCTTAAACCCGGAGCATTAATTGATGTGGTCAGAATTAGTAATTCAAATGGGCTTTACGGCTCAGTAATTGCTCGAGATGTATCAGTTGTGGCAATTGCTAGTAAAAAATCATCTTTTGGCGCAAGTGCTGGATCAGTTGTGATGGTTTCAACCAATAATGACAATGCTGTTACCTTGGCAATAAATTCAGGCGAAAAACTTACTGTTTTATTGCACTAAAGATATAGACAACTACAAGATGAATTAGGCTTGAATTTGTTAGAAGAGCCTTAGCCCTCGTAGCTCAACGGATAGAGCGACTGCGTCCTAAGCAATAGGTTGGGGGTTCAATTCCCTCCGAGGGCACATTTTATTTTTTCGAAATGCCAACTTTTAATTAAATTCAGGTCTAAGATTCATTTTATGTTTGATTTGGGAATGGTAGATGGTTGGCAACAACTAGTTGTAATTTTTAACACTGTATTGGCCGCAATTCTTGGATCAATAATTGGTTATGAAAGAGATCGTGCCGGAAAATCTGCCGGACCTCGAACCATGGCTTTGGTTGCAGCAGCAGCTGCGCTAGTTGTAACCATTGGTGCCTTAGTTGATATCAATACCCAATTTGGTGATCCAACAAGAGCAATGCATGCGATCATGACTGGTATTGGTTTTCTTGGTGCAGGATTAATTTTTTCTAGAAAAAAATCTGGTGTTAGTGGTGTAACAACTGCAGCAACAGTTTTTGCAACAGCTGCGATGGGTTGTGCGATTGGTTTAGGTTTCCAATTAGCAGCAGCCGCGATGACTTTAGTTGTGGTTGCAATTCTTAGATCAACTCATGTGTTGGAAAGAACGCTACATGCCAATGACGATGATGACTAACTAGGTGTAGTCAACTCTTCCATAAGAAACTCTCTTTGCATAAATATTTGTTTTAGCTAATCTCAAACCTGGGCGTCTAGCATGCCAAATCTTTCCATCTCCTGCATAAATTGCTACGTGATACACAGTGCCTTTTTTGTTATGAAAGAAAACTAAATCTCCTGGTAATAGTTCTTCTTTAGTAATCTTTGGAGTTTCACGTCTCATGTCACGTGAAGTTCTGCCAAAAGTGATTCCAACTGGTTTCATGGCATAAAGCACAAAACCGGAACAATCAAATCCACTAGTTGAAGTTCCCCCGCGTCTGTAACGAGTTCCCTTAACACTTGCGGCTCTTGATAAAACTTTTGAAACTTTTGCTGCTCTTTCTGTTGCAGCACTTACATCTCCATCAATAACAACATCTTCAGGCTTTACTTCATCAGCAGTGTCATCTTCAATAACTCCTTCTTCTTTGGCAGGAGTATTACTTTCTTCTCTATTTATTGCTTCAAATAATGCTTTCCATCCAGCAGGTCCAAGTGTTGTTCCATCATCAATGTCGCCTTGTACTTCATAAAATTCTGCAATTGCAGCAGTTGTTGCTGGTCCGTATTTTCCGTTTGCAACCGGTATTGGATAACCAAGTTTGATTAATGCTTGTTGCACTTTTTTAACAGCACTATTTTCAACACCACGAGTTAATTTTGAGATGCCTGGATAATCAGGAATTTCATCAGCAAATGAAGGTGTGGCATAGCCAGTAGCTATTAATAATGTTGCCAACGTGCTGATAAATAGTTTTTTCATCACCAACCCAAAATAACATGCAAAGGAGAATTTCTCGCTATATATATAGTCATAACTGTGAGTGGAGTGACCAGAGTCTCACACATTTCTGTAGTGAATTTGTGTGAAATTGACGCAACTCCTAATCTATAGCCATGCCTAGTGTGATGTGGTTTCGTCGAGATCTTCGACTTCATGATCATCCTGCATTAAATGCTGCAATCGAATCTGCATTTCATGATGGTGATGGACAAGTTGTGGCGTTGTTTAATATCGATCCAAAAGTATTTGATGATGCAGGAACACCACTCCAGGCTTACCAAAATGCATCCCTTGAATCCTTAAATAAATCTCTTAATGGAAATCTTCTTATTAGATATGGCGATCCAAAGAAAGTTTTAGTTGAAGTTGTTCAAGCCAGTAATGCAAAAACTGTTCACATCTCAGAAGATTTCGAACCATATGGTCGAAAAAGAGATATTGAAGTTGAACAAGAATTAGCAAAACTAAATGTTTCACTAATTAGAACTGGTTCTCCCTATGCTGTTGCGCCATTTAGAGTTACAAAAGATGACCAAACTCCTTATCGAGTTTTCACACCTTTTTATAGATCTTGGCTAAAACATGGGTGGAGAAAACCGGCAGAAAAGTTTAAAAAAACACCTCCTTGGTTAATGCCCCTACCAAGTGAAGCTTTACCAAAAGTAAATCCCGAAATAGAAATACCAAAAGCAGGTGAAGAAAATGCTTTGCAACTATTTGACAAATTCTTAAAAACTGCCATTCACGGTTATGACGAAAATCGAAATAGACCTGATTTAAATGGGACTTCTAAGTTGAGTATTCCGCTTCGATTTGGTGAAATTCATCCCCGCACTATTTTGATCGAATTAGATGAAACAAAAGATCATGACACTTTTCGAAAAGAAATATGCTGGAGAGAATTTTATGCTGAAGTTTTAGCCACCGCTCCTGATAGTGAAACAAAATCTTTAGACCAAAAATGGGAATTAATGGGCTGGGATCAGGAACCAGATTTTGAAGAAAGACTCAAAAAATGGCAAGAAGGAAAAACTGGTTTTCCTATTGTTGATGCCGGCATGCGTCAGCTCAAACAATCAGGTTGGATGCATAACCGCGTAAGAATGATTGTTGCTTCGTTTTTGGTAAAAGATTTACACATTCACTGGATTCATGGTGCTCAATGGTTTATGAAGCATTTACTTGATGGAGATATTGCAAGTAACTCTCATGGTTGGCAATGGACTGCAGGTTGTGGCACAGATGCATCTCCTTATTACAGAATTTTTAATCCGATGATGCAAGCAGAAAAGTTTGATCCAAATGGTGAATATGTTCATAAATGGATTCCTGAATTAAGACATTTACCAGGTTTATCAATTCATACTCCTTGGGATCAACCAGATGGTTATCTCAATGATTACCCACCAAGAATGGTTGATCATGCAGCAGAAAGAGAGGAAACTTTAAGAAGATATAAAGCAAGTAAGGGAGAAAAGGTTGTTAAGGAGAAATTCTCTCGATAGTCCAGTTGTTTGCTTTTTTAGTAAATCTGATTCGATCATGCAATCTAGAAGGTCTACCTTGCCAGAATTCAATACTTTCTGGTTTAACTAAATATCCTCCCCAGAAACTTGGCATGGGAACATTTTCTGGATATTTGTCCATAAATTCTTTTACTTTTGTTTCTAATTCTTCTCTGTTTTTAATTACTTTAGATTGATCACTTACCCAAGCACTAATTCTTGAACCGTATGGTCTGGTTTGAAAATAAGTATTTGAATCTTGCGTACTGATTTCTTCAGCTTTACCTTTAACAATTACTTGGCGATGTTGGGTTAACCAAGAAAACAAAAGAGAGCAATTAGGATTGTCTTTTAAGTCTGTGGCTTTATCAGAAGTTTTATTGCTAAAAAATATGAATCCGTTTTCATCAGCAGACTTTAATAAAACATTGCGAGCTGAAGGTTGGTCTTGTTTATTAACAGTGGCCAGCACCATTGCATTTGGTTCAGGGACATCGTTGTTGATTGCATCTTGTAGCCAGAGATTGAACTGCTCAAATGGGTTGTGGGTTATATCACTTTCATTTAGTTCACCTTGTTCATAGGAAATTCTTAAGGATTCAAACCACTTCGAGGAATCAGTCATAACCCGATTCCACCATGTCCAAACGTTTAGGCAAAGATAGAGCCATAGCGACTCCTCAAAAAGAAGGTATGAAATGCCAGATTTCGTTCCCGGTTTAGAAGGAATTGTTGCGTTTGAAACAACAATTGCTGAACCAGATCGTGAAGGTGGCGCACTTCGTTATCGCGGAGTTGACATTGAAGATTTAGTTGGTCGTGTTTCATTTGGTCCTGTGTGGGGACTATTAGTTGATGACAATTTTTCTCCTGGATTACCAATTCCAGATGTGCACCAAATTCCTTTTAGAACTGGTGATACCCGAGTAGATGTACAAAGTGCTGTGGCACAACTTGCTGCTCGTTGGAAATTAAAACCGATGTTAGATATTGATCATGTTCAAATTAGAGAAGATTTAGCAAGAACAACAGCTGCAACATTAATGTATGTTGCACAATCTGCTCGTGGAGATCAAACTCCTGTTAGTGAAGAACACATCACAAATTCAAAAACTGCCGTTGAAAGATTTATGAAGAGATGGCGCGGAGAACCAGATCCAAAGCACATTAAGGCAGTTGATGCTTATTTTGTTTCCGCAGCAGAACATGGCATGAATGCTTCAACTTTCACCGCACGCGTTATTGCTTCAACTGGAGCAGATGTTGCAGCAGCTATTTCTGGCGCAATTGGTGCAATGAGTGGTCCTCTGCATGGTGGAGCACCAAGTCGTGTGTTGCACATGATTGAAGATATTGAAAAAGGAATAGATCCAACTACTTATATTAAGAAATTACTTGATTCAAAAGAAAGATTAATGGGTTTTGGTCACAGAGTTTATAGAGCACAAGATCCAAGAGCCAAGGTGTTAAGAAGAACAGCTAAAGAATTAGGTGCTCCTCGCTATGAAATAGCAGAAGCTTTAGAAAAAGCTGCGTTGAAAGAATTACACGAAAGACATCCTGAGCGCGTATTAGAAACTAACGTTGAATTCTGGGCTGCAATTGTTTTGGATTATGCCCAAGTTCCAGCAAACATGTTTACTTCAATGTTTACCTGTGCTCGTTTAGCTGGTTGGTCAGCACACATTTTGGAACAAAAAAATACTGGCAAACTTGTTAGACCTTCAGCAACCTATATTGGTAAAGGCCCAAGAGGTGCTGAAACTGTGGCAGGTTTTTCAGATAAAATAACTCCTTCTTACTAGCATTATGGAAAAGTCAGTTCCCAATTTAGTAATTCCTCAAGAGTTAAAACCAAAAGATTTAAGGTTTGGTTCAGGTCCTTCCAAAATCAGAGCAACACAATTAGCAGCTTTAGTTGCATCTAATCCTGGTTATTTGGGAACTTCTCATAGACAAAAAACTGTGCGCGATGTTGTTAAATCTTTAAGAGAAGGTTTAAGCCAATTATTTAATTTACCCGAGGGTTATGAAGTAGTAATCGGAAACGGTGGCACCACTGCTTTTTGGGATGCAGCCATATTTAGTTTGATGAAAGAAAATGCTCAATTTTTATCATTTGGTGAGTTCTCAAATAAGTTCGCGGTAGCTGCAAAAGCTGCACCTTTTTTGAAAAATATTGACATCATCAAATCAGAACCAGGTGATGCCCCTGATTACAAACCAAGTGACGAATTTGATGTTTATGCCAGTGCTCATAATGAAACAAGTACTGGTGTGATGAAAGAAGTAAAGAGACCATCAAATAAGGGTTTGCATTTAATTGATGCGACATCTGCTGCTGGTGGCGCAATGGTTGATCCTAAAGAATTTGACGTTTACTATTTTGCTCCCCAAAAATCTTTTGGTTCCGATGGTGGATTCTTCACCGCTTTAATGAGTCCACAAGCTATCGAAAGAATTTCTGAGATTAAATCTTCTGCCAGATGGATTCCCCCATTCTTGGATTTAAGTATTGCTTTAGAAAATTCTCGACTACAACAGACCTACAACACCCCAGCGTTGGCAACTATTCATATGTTTGAAAATCAAGTTTCTTGGTTTAACCAACAAGGTGGTTTAGCTTGGTCAAGTAATAAATCAAAGCAATCATCTGATCATCTTTATAATTGGGCAATAGATCGAGAGTTCACTAAACCTTTTGTTGATAGACCAGAGTTGCGTTCTAATGTGGTTGCAGTTATTGATTTTATTGAATCAATTGATGCGATACAAATTTCAAATATTTTAAGAGCAAATGCAATTGTTGATACTGATTCATATAGAAAACTTGGTAAAAACCAAATTAGAATTGGTGTTTTTCCTTCAGTTGAATTGAGTGATGTGCAAGCATTAACTAATTGCATTGACTGGATTGTTGAAAATCTCTAGTTGATATTGTCATGCATTTTGTACCATAAATGGGATAGTTTAATTTTGCTTTAGGGATAGTCTTCGCCAAGTGACCTTACTTGACTCCGAGATCAAACAGCGACGCCTTGATTTTGGATTGTCAGTAAAAGCGTTAAGAAAAAAAGCAGGTTTAAGTCAAGAAAAATTAGCGCAGATTGCCGAGATTGATCGCAAATCTATTTCTCGTATTGAAAATGGTCGACTTTCACCTTCAGTTGATATTTTGTGGGCAATCGCTGATGCTTTGAAAAAGGAAGTTTATGAGTTGTTTCTCCCCATGGCCCATGGGTTAGTTCCTAGAGAGCTTGAATTAAAGCCGCTATTACAAGACCAAATAACACAAGCAGTGTGACTAATCTTCTGGTTCTAAAGTTCATGCTTTAACCCTACTCATTGGTTGTTTGTATACTTTTAAACATGTCTTTGCCTTTATCTATTAATGATGCACTTATTGATATTTACATGGATAATGTTTAAATGAGCGAATATCAAATAACAAGTTGGCGTGTAATTCCTTCCATGGTGGTAGCCCGTGAAGGTGAAAAAACTGTTAAAGCACAATTACCGATGAGATTTCAAGAAGCAATCGATGAAGCAGCCATGAGAATGGGCGAAGCCGATGCTGATTCATACATGAATGGCTGGACACGATCTGAATGGATTTCAATGGATGGAGATCCGGCTACAATAGTAGAACAAGTTGTTGCTGGAATAGAGAATGATTTCTCCGAGGCTCGCCTCGCTGCAGTGCTTGATGAATTAGGACCAAAACAAAACTAATTGTCATCACTTGGAGAAAAACATGTCAAATATTTATGAATTATTAGATCAAGGTCAAACTTTAATTAGTGATGGTGCCATGGGCACCATGTTGCAAGATGCAGGTTTATCAGATGGTGGTGCTCCTGAATTATGGAACGTGGAACAACCAGACAAAGTAGCTGAGATTCTTGATCAATATGCCAAAAATGGTGCCAATCTTTTAACTACTAATACTTTTGGTGGCACTAAACCAAGATTACAAATGCACCAATTAGAAGAACGAGTATTTGAATTAAACAAAGCAGCAGCTGAATTAGCTAAAAAAGTTGCAAGCAAATATCCAAATTGTTTTGTGATGGGTGATATTGGTCCAAGTGGTGAATTAATGGAACCAATGGGCACATTAACAATTGATGGGGCTAAAGAAATATTTGCTGAACAAATCAAAGGTTTAGTAGCAGGTGGTGTTGATGGAATTTTGATCGAAACCATGAGTGATCTAAGTGAAGTTGAGGCTGCAGTAAAAGCCGCTCAAGAAGTAGCACCTGGTTTACCAATTGCTGTTACTTTTTCATTTGACACAAACTTAAGAACCATGATGGGTGTTAAACCTGAAATGGCTGTTAAAGCAATTTCAGCATTAGGAGTAAGACTCATTGGTGCTAATTGTGGACGTGGCACAGATGAAATGAAAATCATTGCTCAGGAATTAACTGCAGCAAGACAACCTGGCACATTCATCATGACTCAATCAAATGCAGGTTTACCAAAACTGCAAGGGGATGAATTTATTTATGATGGAACCCCTGAAGAAATGGCTAAGTATGCCCAAGAAATGAAATCATTTGGTGTCAATGTGATTGGTTCATGTTGTGGTTCCACTCCTTTGCACACCAAAGCAATTAGTGAAGCAGTTAAATAGTCATTAATGGATAGCGACGAATATTTAGTTAACAGACCAGATCTTGGTGATAGATCAGAAGTTCAAGCTGGTGAATTTTATCCAGTGGTGGGCGTTGGTCCTCATCCTTTACCTTGGCCAACTGGTGAACAATACGATCCTGAATATTTGGAAAACGGTGACAAAAGAAATATTCTAGATCAATATCGTTATTGGTCTGTGGCAGCAATTGTTAAAGAATTAGATAAAAGACGACACCCTTTACATATTGCAATTGAGAATTGGCAACATGATTTAAACATCGGCTCCATTGTCAGAACTGCTAATGCTTTTAATGCAGAAGGTGTGCACATCATTGGTAAGCGTGATTGGAATAAACGCGGTGCCATGGTGACCGATAAATATTTGCATCTGCACCACCACCCCACCCCACAAGATTTTGCTAACTGGGCTAAAGAAAACAATGTGCCAATTATTGGTATTGACAATGTTGAAGGTTCAAAAGAATTAGAGTCAGCAAAATTACCTAATCCTTGTGCATTACTTTTTGGTCAAGAAGGACCTGGTTTATCTGATGCCGCAATTGAAATGTGTGAAGTTACTTATGCGATTAGACAATATGGATCAACAAGATCAATGAATGCTTCAGCTGCTGGTGCTATTGCAATGTATGCCTGGGCGATGCAGCACTTGAAACATTAATCTCTGCAACAATTTTTTCGCAATACTCATTTGTAATTCTGTTGCCTCTTGAATCTAAAATTACCTCTTTATCAAGATCAATATCTTTGCCAAAAGTGATTTCGTTGACTTTCAAGTACTTCGATATCTGGTGGGCATAGCGTGAATTATCAAAATTTTGGTGGATAAAATTACTCCAACTATTTCTAATTCCAAACCACGCAGATCCAAGCCAACCCATTTAATCCTTCTTTCCCAGCCGTTTGGTACATCCACATTTTGTGGATGATTGTTATCAATCACATAATAAATATGTTTCTTGCCAATCTTGTGCTTCCGAGAATCTCTAGTGAAGTGAAATTTTTGATTCTTCACTATCTAAAACTCTGAATCTGATATCAAGGTAGACCTTTTTTCTTGAGGTGTCTACCCATTAACGCAAGAATTAATCACTTGTGTTCATATGTTGCTTTTTCCTGGGGAAAACTAGCAAATGTGGATAACTTAACTAGTGACCAAAAGGATTACTTTTATTAATGCAAGTTATAGATTTTGGCTTTAGGATTTGATTCAACATGGCAACTATAAGAATTCTGCTTCCTGATCAATTGGGTGATCATTTCATTGATGATGCCCCAGGGCAGATAAAAATACTTTTACCTGCCAAAGATCTGTGGCAAAGAAAAATGCATCGCGCAAAAGCTCAATGGTGGCTAAGTGCAATTTTGCATAGAAAAGAAGAGCTTGGAAAAAGATGTGAAATTATTGAATGTGAATCAGTAGCAGAATTTGCTAAAAGTTTTAAAGAAAAAGCTTCAGTAATTGCTCCTACTAGTTTTCATAACCGAAAAGCCTTTATGGGCAAAGATAACTTTGAAAAGTTACCCTCCAGAGGTTTTGTCACCAGTGAAAAAGATTTTGCTAATTGGATCTCTCAAAGAGCAGGTAAGAAGCTTCGCCTAGAAGATTTTTATCGCCATGCTCGAGTTATGCATTCAGTCTTAGTTGATCCAGAGGATCAACCAGTTGGTGGTGCTTGGAATTTTGATCACGATAATCGTTTATCTCCCCCCAAAAATGTCACCAAACTTAATTTAAAACCTGCTTATTATCCAGTTGAAGATGAAATAGATGAATTAGCGCGAAAGAAAATAAAGGAATACGAAAAACAAGGCTATGTCTTTGTTGGCAAAGATGATAAACGTGAATTTGCTGCCACAGTTTCAGAAACCAAAAAGGTATTCAAAAACTTTATTGAAACAAGATTAAATCAATTTGGTCCCATGGAGGATGCCTCTTTAACAAATGATTGGCATATGTCTCATTCTTTACTTTCTGCTCCTATGAATATTGGACTAATTGATCCAATGTTTTTAATTAAATCTGTGGAGAAAGAATTAAAAAATGGTGCCCCTATTGCGTCAGTGGAAGGATTCATCAGACAAATCATGGGTTGGCGTGATTACATTTGGCATCTTTATTGGTATTTCGGAGAAGACTATGTCAAAGACAATAACTATCTAAAAGCCAACAACAAATTACCTGATTGGCTAGCCAATCTTGATACTAAAAATGTGAAAGCAAATTGTTTAAAAACTGTTGTTTCAGATCTAGAACAAAGAGCTTGGGTGCACCACATTCAAAGACTGATGATGTTAGGAAATTGGTGCATGCAACAGGGGATTAATCCTCAAGAGTTAGTTGATTTCTTTGATCGTTTATTTATTGATGGTCATCCTTGGGTAAT